>Ga0209208_10007672_pt1 | contig 14557 bp, 12 predicted proteins | sample S1TSphfallax_3_FD_187694 | JGI IMG/M metagenome (GOLD analysis project Ga0209208, IMG submission 187694) | Host-associated microbial communities from peat moss isolated from Minnesota, USA - S1T2_Fd - Sphagnum fallax MG (SPAdes) (version 2) | ecosystem: Host-associated > Plants > Peat moss >...
TTTTTTGTTGCTTAATTTTTTGTCTCATTTGATTAGTCAAAAAAACCATGTTATAGTTAGTAAAAAAAAACCCCGATCAAGGTGGACATGTTCAAATCAACTTGTCTAGTATGACCAAGTTGGTAAATACTAATATTTATACATTATTTCATTTTGGAATTTTGTAATTAACATGTTATTTCAAACATACAAAGTTTTTCTAATAATAACTATAGAAATCAAAGGTGAAATTCAACCAAAAATGCATTACAAAATACATATTTACACAATTATTACCTTTGCAGTGATTTGAAAACCGAATCAAACCATATCATATTGGGTAAAATATAAACATGGAACAAAATTACATTTTAGTATAAATTTGTTTCTCCATCAAAATTGATCTGTCATTTTAACATGAACATTCCTATATTTAAAAAACTATTGTTTGTTCTTTTGAAGCATGATTCTCTCATGTTCTAATGACCAAACATCTATATATTTTTTCTATAAATCCTCCTTAGGTTTTTTATATAGACTGAATTCAAAACTCCTCCTAGGTCCTAATAAACTCACCTACCCTATTTTGTTATTTCTTTGTCCACCCTATCAAACATTAATATTTTATTTATGTCCAATCTATTTAATAAGGATAAGACAATTTTGCTTTTAACAATACCCCCCATGTATTTTGGATTTTGTTTTCAAAACCATGTGAATAAGAAAGTACAAAATTATACTAACATAAAAATTTATAACTTTATTTTATTGTTCTATATGGATTGCATGTTTTTTTTTTATTCTCTACTATTATTGCATGTTCATCAACAAACATCTTTTGATTTATGGATTACTCCCCTTCCAATATATGTCACAACTGTAACCTTAGGCTCACGATTGAAGCAAGGGCTTGTGAAGGTGCAGGCCAAGAGTGAAGCCCGGGAGTCACATTTCATGATTTCGAGAACGTGAGAGAGTGTGCGGGAATGAACCCCCACACTCCCAAGTGAGCTCCCACTTTGGGAGTTGGAGTCCCGATGGACTCACAAATCTTTAGAGAGAAATTGAAGGGGTCAAAATCCATCGAATTGAAAAGTTCTTGGAACTAAAATGTCTAAAATGGGCTTGCATGACCCATTTGGACACTTAAAACACAAATTATAGCTAAAAAAATGGTCATGAGTCAAATTGGCAATTTGACTTCCGACCATTAAAAGTCGAGAATCGCCCCCATTTTCTTATATATAGGTGGTGTGTCACATACCATTGGAAAACCTTGACAAGGACTACAAATTTGCTTCAAACCTCACTTTAGTTGGAGGTCTTCATACAAAGTTATGGGCCTCCGAAGTTGCAAGAGTCCCAAAACAAAATGACATTTAGGTGCTGGCCCCATGGCTAAACATAGATAATACTATAAGGGGGAAGGTGGTGGCTTCCCGCAAGTCTAGGCTGTGGTGAGTTTTATGAATTTGTGTCTAGCCATGAATCATCCATGCACCAAAGGTGTTATAGCCGTGCACTAACCAATTTGTGGTTTGGTTTATGTAGGTCCGTGTGAGTAATTAAGTTGCTTGTCAATCTTCCTAGTCCCCATCTCGGAGCTCCAACACACCCCTCTACCCTTGAAATGTTACGGACCATGGTACATGTCCCAACTCTTTATCCTTTTGATGTTTTCATCTTTGGACTTACAATTAGGTCCATAAAAGAGCTTGGGGTGCATCAATATAGATAACTTTTCATTTTACAATTAAATCTATTGATGCACCTACTATTATACATCTGCAATGGCCTTTGAGTGACCATTATCACCTTCATCAAGGGATGTGGTCATTGTGGCAATAGGTGTACCAAATTTTGTTGACTGATATACAATAGTTGTTGTTGCATACTTAGTTGATTTTATAGGTAAAAGTACTTATTATTGTGACTATTCCTACATTTTGTGATTCCCACCTCAAATTTGGTCTACTGGGTGAGCGTCTCCTTGCTCCCCAAAGATATCTTCTATGGCAATTCCTAACCTCCTTTCATTTTTTCAAGTATTATTGATTGCATTTGAGGTGCTTCTCCACTTGTACTTGCCTTAAGCTGGTTGAATTTTGATGTTGCAAAATTATCCTTTAGAATTGCAGAAGGTGATACATACACAAATTTTGGCTAAACTTCCCAACATGCCTTTAGTTTCATTCTTTAACTAGCCTCATATGTTATACACTAATCAAACAACCTAGGTATATTTTTATATAGAAGGTCTTGTACCAAGTTCCACTAATCATCAATATTTAATGTTGATATTTCCATGGATTTTTTTTGGTTTTCAATATCATGTTCTACATGAGCAAATTGTCATATTCTTGTAGTTTGTGCATGGATAGGTAAAGCTCCATGGTTGTCAATGTGTCCACAATTGCTCGTATCCGTTTAACATCATGTTGTCAATTTTGGATTGATATGTTGCATGTAACTTTAATCTATTCCAAAATTGCCTCATTCTTCAATTGCACAACAATTTGAATCTCATGTTTTAATTTCAAGATCTTTACGTCCTATTCCTTAATAATATGTTTTAAACTACTATTATTTTGTTGTAGTTTTACAAATCTTGCTTCAAATTCATTTGTGTGTTTTTTCAAGGCCTAATATTTTTGTTATTCTTTCTCATGAGGTTGTTTAAGCAAATCTCTCTCCACCTTCATACTCTCCATGGACTATAATTGTTTTAAATTACTCTACCTTTGACCTATCGGCAACAATTCCATTTGAATTGTATTGTACTATAGTTCCTTGGCTTGTAAAACCTTCTTGGATTGAACCTCTTGCATTGGGACCTTGTGCCTTAGTGATTTTTCTTTTTGCACTATAGTGTTGAACTTACCTTGGAGTTCTAGTTTCCTTGTTTCATACCAAATGCATACTAGCTTGAATTAAGAGAATTCAATCATTATCTACTCCATCTTTTTTATTGTAATGTGCCAAATGTTGGAACATTCCAACAATCTTTAAATGATTTTTAGCCTCATGACTTAGTGTTGTCGGAGTTCGTGGTGTTTGAAACAATGAAATATTGCCATTAATAGAAAACACCCTTTTTTTAACCAAAAAGTTTTCAATTGCATGTCATTTGCAACTATGTTGCAATTGGGATTTTGTAAAAAATAAACTAAAATTATGAAAATTACTAATTACGTCAACTCATTTACTACATTGATATGTAATTAAAACATTTTTCAATTGGGTGATCATTTGCCAAATATTCTTGACATCAATAATGTCTCCAAGTTGAATGTCCAACTATGTTGTTAAATAATGTGAAACATGTTTCAACTAAACGGCCATTTTGAAATATTCTTAACATCTAAGCTTCTATAGTTGACACATTGTCAAAACATTAATCATTTCCCAATGTTGAATTACTTTGGTGACACCATCAACACACATATATGGATGATAAAATGTCTTAGAAAATGGATGAAACGAAATCTTGTATATAATTTTGTTGTGACTATTTTTCAATTAAGGTAGACAATTAGTAAGTGAATTCAAATTTATACATATGATTTTAAATATTTATTTAAATTTGTGATAATACTAAATTACATGTAAATTTTATTTGTGTAAATGATTCTTTTTTGCATATAAACATTTAATTTAATTTCAAAATAAATTTTAAGGAAAATTATATATATTGGTTAGTAATAATGTGTATGTTCAATGGATATCATTTATTAATTCTATGTAAATTGAATTTTATTTTACAACATATCAAGTAATGATACATAATTAATGATTTTGTGGAACTCTAATGTTGATTCATTTTTATATACATGATATTTAATAGTTTTTTAAAAATTTAATAAAATTTCATCAAACATTAAACTACATGTAAATTCTATTTGTGTAAATGAATTGTTATGTATGATACAAATTTTTTTGTGCATATAAATATTAAAATTTTAATTTCAAAATAAATTTTAAGGAAATTTTGAAACATAAGTTTGTCATAATTTATGTTCAATATATGTAATTTAGTAAATTTAGGTAAATCAAATGTTAGTTTACAACAAATCAAATAATCATATGTAATTAATATTTTTGTGGAACTTTGATGTTTATTCATTTGTATACATATGATGTCTTAATATTATTTCAAAGTTACGATAACAATTCATTAATTATTAAGGTACATGTAAAGGTTTTTTGTACAAATGGATGGTTATGTATGATGAATGTTTTGGTGCATACAAATATTACACTTTAATTTGAAAATAAAATAAAATATTGAAATGTAAATCAACTTCATAACACATATGTTCAATATACACATAATTTATTATTTATATGTAGATTTTTTTTTTGTTTACAACATATCAAGTAATGATACATAATTAATAATTTATGGGAATTCTAATGTTGGCTATTAGTTCCAAGATTTTTTAGATTTTTTTTTTCAGATATATTGATTTATTATTAAATTATAATAATGATTAGAATAATTAGTAATGATATTTAATAAACTATTATATAATTGTAAAAAATATTATTATTTTAACACGACTATACTTACAAATTTATATTATATATATATTTTAGTTCATACTAGTTATAACAAGTTAGGTAATAATATGAGTAATAATGGTTATATACATAACCTAGCCTAACTACTTTGTTTACCGCATGATCTATAATAGTTTCCATATCACATGATAACAAAAGTCAGTCTACTAGAAACAACAATATGGTGCCATGGTAATACTCTTGATAGGCATACTTTAACCTACTGTAGTACTTCTATGCCCTTCAAGGCATAGAGCTTTAGACATCTCACCTCAAATTCTAACATTCCATATCCTCTTGGCTAATGGTACTAAATGTAACAATATATTATGATATAAACTAGAAATTCTTTCCACTCCAATTCTTCCACAACCCACACTACTAGGAACTAATTATTAGTGATGTGTGACCTCCTAGTAGTGGAAGTGTTACCCCTACCTTCAAACAAATCTAAAAATGATGCAACATGTAGTATGTTTCTAGATTTGGCAACAATGGCAAAACATACTTTAACTCTAGCATCATATGTACCATATCACTTTTGGAATATGATTTGACAGTTGCCTTTTCCACTAGAGTTGGATGCTTGACTCTAGGAACAACAACTCCATAAATCTTTTTTTCTCATTCTAGTTTCTACCCACTCCCCATCCATGCTGGTAGTTTGATCCTTGTTTTCCACCTTTTGTTCTTTTGCTTTACTTGTGCATGTAGGATCTACTACCTCTTGTTTCCTTATCAACTTTTCAATGGGCATTGTCTCGTCCTCATCCTTTTCTAACAAATAAACTTGCTTCACCTTTTCCCTAGTTGCTTCCTCATTGATAATTTCCTTTGTGTTTTCTTCCTCCTTGTATTTCCATTCCAATTGTCAAATACTTTCATATGCAACAACAATTATGTACTTCCAAGTTTGTTCGAAGTGCCACCTCCTGAACTTTATTTTAGCCTCTTCCAAGAGTTCACCCATCTCCATTGGAAGTTGTTTGATGAATTTTTCATACAACATTACCTTGGTTTTATTTTCAGTGGCCACACTTTCCTAATCATTTGCAATTTGCAAATAACTAACGTCTACTCCTTTGCCACTAGAATCTTCCGGTCCTTGTGATGATTTTCACGAACATCCTCCATAGTGGCCCGTTGAACACTCAATTCTTTTTATCATTGGTCACTACTGCAAAATGTGGGTGTAGTTCATTAGTCCCCATTCACTAGACTAGTGAATTCACTCAAAATCTAGTGAAATCACTTGGCATATGGGGACACCTTTTGTTGTAATGGTTGCAAAACCTCCTCCATCCCCTTCAATTCTTCATATAGGTTGAACTATTCATTTTTAAGCAATTTGATTTCCTTGTTCCTAAAGTTGATTTTTTACATCAACCTTCGTGATAATCTCCTGACAATGTTTTAGCCCTTCCTTCTTCTCCATCTTTGCAATTTCCTTCACCATCTCCAATTCCTTCAAAATTAGTTCCTCTTGAATGTGTGATTTCATGAGTTGCTAGTGTAGTTGTTTGATCTGCTTCTCTATTTCCTTCAACAACCTTTCATGGTTTGACTTGTCATGTGTCAACTAAGCCTCAAGGTCAAGGTTCCTTTTCTATACTTCTACTAATATTTCACTTGTCTCCCTTTTTTCATTTTCCAGAGTAGCAACTTTTGTTTTCAACTAACACATTTTTTCTTTTGAAATCCTCTAACTTTCTTCATAAAATGTTTTATCCACTTAGTTTGCCAATTGCTTATGTGTTTCCTCCAATTGCTTAGCCATCCTCTCATTTATTTTTTGCAACTCTTGAACTTCCCCATTCTTCTTCTTGATCATTTGTGCCAACATCTCTAATTGTTCAACCACAACATCTATATCCACATTACTAGATGCACCACTCTCCATAACCACTAACTACTTTGTCATATCATTAACAACTTCTTGCCATTGTTAATCCATCACTATTAATGCTCCTATGTGTAATTCTTCCTCCATCTATTACACTTATCCCTCTTGTTGACTCTTCCTTGTCTATTCATTTTCTTTAGGTTACATTAACAACTCCTTTTCCAACTATTCATGAAATGGTTTCAACAACTTCACCAAGATTCCCCTCATGGACTAGAGATACTTTTGTGATCTCCTTATTTGTGGTTACAACTGGTTTACTCTTCTTCTTTTTCTTCTCTATTAACATGATTACATTAACATCTACAATCATCTTCTCCTTCTTGTTTTGGGTCTTCTTCTTGGTCCCAATAGTTTTTTTTTTCTAGTTCCCATTGCTTCAAAAAGTGATGACCAATAATGGTCAAACCTGGTCCGGCTAATGTATTTCCAAATTTTCCTGCTCTACATTAAATTGCAATGATCTCATTTTACAACTTTTGTGAAAACCAAGCATCCTAATTCACTTCATCCTTCTTTGCTGCCAACATTGTTGAAATCAAAACACCTAGAGCAAACTTGTTTCCTTGTCTGAAAAAAAAAAAATTCATTAATGCTTCTAGTCTAACTACCTTTTGTTTACCATATGTTTTGGCAATTAGATAGCGTAAGCATGGTACATAATGTTCATTTCCAATTAAATAAGTTGCAACAATTGGGTTATAACTTTCCCTTCCAATTGGTACAATCTCTTTATGGGATAGGCCAAAAACCCTTGCCACTCCTTCTCTAGCGTTGATTTGTCTTCCCTTCAGTTTGACATATTGATCAGCATGGTTGTAATTGCTAATCATTTCCTTCACTACTAGTTCATCAACTAAAGTCCAATCTAACTTCTTGATTTCAACAAATGTTACTTTCTTTGCCCAATTTGCTTCTTGCTTCATCAGGGTCCAGATGTTACCATGTGTACAACTCATGAAATTTATTTTCCCTAAGTTTTCAAGAGTTGGCAACTTCTCCAGTTCCTTGACTTTGCATCACTTTGAAATAACAACCCCACTACTCTCTTCCATTTCATGTTTCATTCTACCTGCTGCCAATTTATATTATTTATACAAGTTGAACTCCGAGTTCCAAAATACTACAATGTAGGTTTTATAAGGTGGCTTTTAAGGTTCTTTGTATATCCCGACAAAGAAATAGTCGAACCCTAAAAAAATCACCTCCTTTTTTAATTGCTCTTACTTCTAAGAATTGTAAAGAATAAACCTTTCTTCTTATTTTGCTTTCATGTACTCCCAAACTCACAATAGACTTGATTCCAAAACATAATTGCAATTGTTGCACTTTTTTTAGAAAATTCAAAATGTTTCTTTCTCAACAAGCACTTCCATTTGACATAATTTCTCCCAACATTCTTTCACACTCAAATGGGGGATGGTTAAAACTCAACATGTTTTTGAAATCCAAACTCATAGGCATTGTCACTCCAAAAATACTATCCTCCTCACTTCTAGTTTCTTCTTCGTTATTTTTTATTACTCTCTAGTCTAGTGGTTTATAAGAAGTTCTTCACTTATCTAGGGTTGCAGACTGAAAAAACATGTCGTTTCTATGCATATTCTTGTACAAACTTCTCTCCATTAAATTTTCCAATCACTACACCAAAATGTGTCCCAGTTCACTTTGGGTTTCACCATATTTTGAGTGAATTTGGACATTTTTACCATGGTGAAACTAGTCAAGCCAGTGAATGGGGACCAATTACTATGGATAGTGAATTGATTTAATAAATACAAATTTACCGAGTCATTTCACCTGCTAGTTAATTAACTAGGCAACATGGAAATCAATTAAATTTAAATTATTTAATATTTAATATAATATTTAATATTATTGATAATTTCATGATTTTCAACCTATGAATTATTGACATCTGTCACTACATATGTTAAGTTCAAAACCTAGCCTAGGTACATAAGCCATGTAATCAACTTAAGTAGGCATCTACTTTAGAGAACCATGTAGGAAAATATTTGGTCAACTTACAATTGTTGACCACAAACACACCATTTGTGAAGTTTGATCCCTTGACCTCTAAGATGGAAGCAAACATCCCTACCATAAAACCACCACACTTGTCGTGATAATGTGTAACATTGCATTCTATTATTTATACTTCATTTCAAACATTACAAAAACATAAACTTTGAAAATTCATATCTTATTGATATTTTGTCCGAATGAAATGATTAAAGTTTATTTTTTATTTTTTTCAATAATGTACATAATTACATTTATTTTCTTTTAAAAGTGTAAAATCATTTGAACAATTTTTTTTGAATATCACTATTCAATAACATTTGAAAAACCATTATTTTGAAAAAATAAAATTAATAAATGGATAATATTTTTGTTAATATAATAATATTACCTATGTTAAGCGACTTTTAGCTATTTCGATTATCCTACTCCTGCTCAAATGGTGTTTCATGCTAAAAGTAGTGGACACCATAGTCAAATCAAGGAAATTTAACTATTGTGTGGGGACACTACACTAGTTAAGAAGGGAATAATGTTAAGAAATGCATATATAAGAGTAAACATATAGGCAAGTTGATTGGCATAGACAAGTTGAGATGACAAAATAGGCAAAACAATGTGATAGAGTAAGCAAATCAATATGACAGTATAGGCAAATCGGTATGGCAATAGAACATTATGTTAACATAGAGTAGTCAATTTGTGGCAAGTTGATTCGCCAAACAATTAAGCAATTATAATCATTTTTTGGGAAATATAAAATACATTTCGAGTGACTTACATGGGGTTTGAATGCTTGTTGTCTAGAGGTGATTGTTATTTTTTAAGGAAAGGAATTAAGCAAAAGAGTGATGAGAGGAAAGAAGGGAAATAAACATTGTAGAGCTTCATGGTTTATGGAAATATAAAAGATGTTATTTCTTCCCTTCTTGGTGTTTGAGTGTTGTATGTGGAATTAATTGAATGAATCCCCATATTTAGAATGGATTAAATGTTGTCATAATTAGGGTGTTTACATGGTACTCATTCTAATGGAGTAGGACAAGGACCTAGTAATGATATAAAGGTAGTTAATTTATTTAGGGAAAATCAGAATTAACATGTACAAAATTATATCATTAACACCTACTTAATTATTCACCCATTACTTACTTTACTATTCACCCACCACCTACCTATCTACCTACCTACCTACCCACCCACTCACCTATATCTTCCAACCTACCTACTTCATATTTCATAGTCTTGTAATGACGTGTCAAAATAAACATGTGAAATAAAAAAATTGACAAAAGTTGAACACCTTTTGATGGTGTGGTCCACTTGGTTAATCATTGGGGAGGTCAAGGGTTTAATTCCTAACATTATAACCTACGTACATGCTTAAGGGGTTAAGGTATATAAAGTCAGTTAAATAGGTTAAACTAGATTAAATTAAGGTAGGTCAAGTAGGATAGGGTAGGGTAGGGCACCACCTACTTACCTACCTACCTAGCTACTTTCCTTTTTACAACCTACCTACTTGCCATGATGTTTCTTTGATACGGGTAGAAATTTGAATAGTCAAAATGACTGATCAAATGGTCCATATTTTACTAGTAAAAAAAACCACCCCAGTCACGCCAAATATGTTGAAATCAACATGTCCAAGATGACTAAGTGGTCTTTTTTATGCATGTTCAAATTGGGTATTTTTTTATTAGATTTGCAAGTAAAAAAAACCAAGTTTTATAGTAGTATCCATTCTCTTGTATAATGGTAGGTATGTCATGTGGTGGACTAGTTGCTTACATTTGTTGTATGGTTTCCACCATAGATTTCTTCAACTTTTCTTCTTCTTTTTAGTCAACTATGGTTTTGTTCTTTTTTGGTTCTCAATCTTTGAACACATATTCTTCACTTGCCTTACTTTGAGTGGTCACATGAACATGAACCATGTTAATTAAGGCATTAACAATTTGTACTTCAATTATAAGCTTGGTTTATGCAATTTTACCTCCTTTGTCCTTGAACATGGTTTACACTTTGCCAAATTTCGGACAATTTGTTAATTTGTTTTTCACTATCCCACAAATATGACAATGACAGTTTAATGGTCTTGGAGGTTTACTAGCCTACATAGTGGCTTTAACAAAATTACAACAAGTACTTCATTCTTTTTGCTTCTACACATCTCCACATCATGGTTTATAGGATGATAGTTTGTACAATACATACGTAGCTTTGCAACTATTTGGTTTCCCATAGTTACAATCCATGTTCTTGAAGTTTGTGGTATAAATAATGAACTTTATGCTTCTAATACAAAAATACCTTTTTCACACATTAGTGTAGATTCTTCATGTTGCCGTAAAGTTTTTCATTCCATCTTTATTGGAGCAATATGCAAATAAAACTATAGTCCAAATTAGAACATGGTCATAAAAAAAATTGTCAATAATACGAGTTTATAGATTATTACCCAATTTTAGTAATATTTTATAATACACTTCTACTTGTTTCGTTGATTCTTGCTTCAAATTCTTTAGTTGTAGATACACATTTTCATCATTCTACCATGTTTAGTATTGTTGACAAAAAACCTTTTGAACTCTACAAATCTATAGTTTGGATGATTTCGCATGTCGTTATTGCACCATTTTAATGCATTGTCTTTCAATGTAAAATTGAACAAATTGACTATTTCCTCATCTACCGTTTCACCATTAGTTTTGATAATGGCTTTGAATACTCATACATGAGCATCTAGATCAAAGTCTTTCTTGTAATTAAGATAGTTAAAAGGTTTTTGTAAGGTCTAAAATAAGGTACTACATGTTGCATAAATGTTATTATAGTACCTTTTATGGGTTTTGAAGGATCACTTCCTAAATTTGGTGGTATTGATTTAGTAGTAATTATATTGTGATGGTATTCATGTAGTTAAACATATAGGTACCCATATATTAAGTCAACTACTATAAATCTCTTTAGTCTATAACTAGTTGGTACTATTTTAGGGCCATGTGAATAATTTCCTTGTGTGGTTTCAATAGATTTACTATATACCAATTTGTGCAAAGGAAAATTCTTTATTGGTATTATAAAAATTTCTTGGTTTTTTCTAGATATTGGATATTCAACTTCATTAATAAGCATAAACCTATTCTACTATGCAATTGTTGTGGTTATACCATGCGTCTCATTATCAACTACTATAAAAAATTGTGGAACTATATAAACCATTCCATCATGAAATGATACATTATTGTAATGTTTAGTTGTAATGTTTGATATTCATTTGTTCCTCACTCCAGGCACAAATCTAGTACCTTTGAAGGTTGTAATTCCTACATTACTTAAAGTAGGATGGGTTGCAATCATCTTTATTTTCTCCGAAATAAAATGGTGTCGAAGGGAGTTGAAGTACCCTAACATTAATCCTCCATACTTCACACCTTTTTGTAAGGTTATCGGGTTCAGAATGTTCCATTGCATGGTCATTGGATTATGTTCTTCCTCTTGGAAGTTCCATTTCGTTTACACTTTGGTTTGGAAGTGATTGATCATTACATAATGTACATCTTTATCAATGAAAGGATATTCTAGTGTAAGAGCATGGCCTTTTTGTTTGCAAAAGCTATAGTGATTGGGTGTACGTCTAGGTTTTTGATTTTCAACTTGGTTAGATCCAGTCCATACCCATTCTCTAAGTAGAAATACGTTTTGCTGACTTTACTTAACCTTGGATTCATGTACTAGTTTGTAAGACATTTGCACTAGTTGTTGTCCTCATTTTTGTATGGGTGAATGTCATTAGCGGAGTGTTGCATTCAATTATGTTCTCCATCCTTGATTGGTAAACTATTTCAATTGCAAAAGCTTGTTCCTCCATATCCTTTATTTGAGGTGGAATTTCGACATACTGTGGAATTGCATGTTGAACTTCATCATTGTCCAAGTCTTCATCCCACTCCTCATGGGATTAATGGTATTAAGTTGAAACAAATTACAAAGTAGAACCTCTATTTATGGATTTTATTTCTAACCCTTCCTATATTTCTTCATGGACATGTATATCTCTTTGGATATGTACAAATTATCATGTACAAATTACATTGTAGGATCAATGTTTTTCTCCATCAAAACTAATCTCTAATTCTAACATGAGATTTTCCATATCTCAAAAACTATCCTCTATTCTTTTAAATCATGATTCCCTCATGTTCTAATGTCTAGGTATCTACCCCACATCTACAAAACTTCTTTAAACATTCTCTTCAAGTTCTTACCATAACTTGAATTCAAAACTCCTCACGGGTTTTAATCAACTCACCTATTCTATCTTGCTACACCTTTGTCCACCTTGTTAGACATTGATATTCCACTTTTGTCTAGTTTGTTTAATAGGGAGAACATAGTTTTGTATTTAACACAAGTGGTCACATTGACCAAATTTCAAAATGACTAGTTTTTGGTCTAATTTTATATTGAAATAAACCATGATTTCTTATAATGATGCAACATCATTAGTATGTCTTGGTTATGATTAAATTTTTTTCCAAGTGGTTGGAGTTGGTGCCATTGCTAGATTGTAATAATGAATAAATAGCATATGCATTTATGGATAGAATGTTCAAAAGGTTTGGCACTTTAGTTGAAGTACTCATTGACCATAATATCAAAATTTGTGAAGAATTCCAAAAGTTTTATGAGAATACACTAATAGATCATTACATTATTCATGAAACCATCATGAGGTAGATGGGTTAGTTGAGCAAATGGTGAAATGTAGTTTGTGCAAGTATGGGCTTCAAAAGAACCATATTGAAGATTGGGATTTGTAACTACCATGGTTAACATGGGGTATAGGTTAAATTAGCAAGCTTTTCTTACATATTTGTTGCCATATTTTTTATTATTTGACTATAAACTCAAGCTACTAGCCTCAATGTGATGAGATCTGATGATGATCATCAATTTGGATGATCTAAACATGTGGCTTCAAGCATTGTGCGCAATGAACAATTTTGTTCCAATGAAGGTTTGCATGCTATGGTGTATGGAAAATATTGTCATAATTTGAGATTTTTTAGTACCTAGCCAAGTTTCATGCATCGTGATGAAAATTTGGAAAATATTTTTCACTAAAATTTTGTAATAGATGATGGTTTATGTCTCAATATAGCATTATGTTGTGAAATCAATGCACATACATGATTTGTGGAACCTTGAAACATTTTTGCAATTCCAACAAACAAACCATGAAGTACTATATATTTAATGAGAATTTTCCCATGAAATTTTACACATACAAAAAAGAAACTAGAAAGAAAAATCTTCCCCATCAAAGTTTTCAATTTTTTAAAAGGTTGTGGAACTTGATTAGATGATTTTAAAATGTTCATTAGTACATTATGGTATGATAATGTTGGTGATTATGATTTTTTAGGTTGAAAAATGTTCTTCCATTGAAGATTTACTTGGGCTAATTGCTTTTTTAATCATTTGACAAAAATAAGATGAAGTTTTGAATTTAAAAAAAAATGGAACACTACTATCAAACAAAGGTTTAAAAAAAACCTTTATTAAATTATTGGTGTACATTTACACAAATGCACAGTTATGATTCAATTTTATATTCATGATTCTTGTGACTTCTTTTAATTTGAAGAGAAAATCATTTATGTGTGATATTTATAATTATTCAAAATGAATGAAATCTTATGTGTTGCTACTTTTGATATTATATGCAGTTCCAATTTTCAAATAAAATGTGTAAATTGTAGCATGCAAACACCCCATCATGTAATGCTAATGACTATGGAGAATTTAATATTCGTTCAATATCGAGATAATTTCAATATTGTCGCAACCCTAACTTGGCCAAGTGTGGGGGTGAAGCCCAACACTTGGAAAAGTTGGGGATTTGGAGTCCTCCGGGACTCCCGAATGTTCAGAGCTCGACAGTAGGACCCAAAACACCTCGCATTGGGGTGTTCTTGGTGTCATTGGAAAGGTCTTGAAGCGTAGATATCGAAAATGCCCTCGCATTGGGCATTTGGACATCTGTCGCCCAAGTTATGGGCAAAAGAAGGGCCGGGAGTCAAA
>Ga0209208_10007673_pt1 | contig 14556 bp, 12 predicted proteins | sample S1TSphfallax_3_FD_187694 | JGI IMG/M metagenome (GOLD analysis project Ga0209208, IMG submission 187694) | Host-associated microbial communities from peat moss isolated from Minnesota, USA - S1T2_Fd - Sphagnum fallax MG (SPAdes) (version 2) | ecosystem: Host-associated > Plants > Peat moss >...
AATTTTTTTAGGTTTTCTACCAAGCTCTTGTCAATCATTTTAATCTATTGCAATGTGTGAAGCTTGGAAAAATTTAGAAAAAAAAATTGTTCATAATCGACATCATGCCAAGCCAGTGCCACTACGTCCCATGCCTCTTGATGTGTCATTGTACATGTTAGGGTTTTGGGATTGAAATGGTAAATCTTGCACCACCACCTATCATTAAAGGGTGAAAGCATGATAAAATATGCCAAAAAAATAGTCACACATATAATCATAGTCACATTTATGACATAAACATGAAAATACCTATTCAAAACTTCTTTTGGCTTTCAATATGAAGCAATGGTGCACTCCATTGAGTTTTATAGTAAGCTACGCATAAAGGAATTTTCATATAAGAAAAATGGGTGAAAAATATGTTTTAAATTAATTGGGTTTTCAAAATTTCCAACATATTTTTATATGAGAACTTTGATAAATTATGACTATGATATGAATTTTTTAAAAACACATTGATACATATTGTGTTCTATCCATTTGAAAGTACACAAAAATCAATTACAATTGTTCTTTCATCATATTTTCATATACTCGAAGCAGGAATGTGACACCTACTTTCTTATAGTTGTATTTCTAAAAATGTACTTAAATGCATATTAAAACATGCAATTATTCAATATTATGTAATGAAATCAAAGATCTTCCTCTTATTGATCATTAAAGTAAACAAATTCATGAGTTCAATGTATTAAGTCTTAGTTTATGGACACTTTCCACCAAAAATATAAAAATCCCTCATTGGCATACTTTACCATGTTTTCACCCTAAATGTTTTTCATCCAATTTGACCTTCATAGGAACATAAGTCATATGTTACATAAAAGTTCCATCAATTGGTTCCATTTGTACCATAAACACATATTCATCTAGATGTTCGTCTTCCTTATCATCCATCTTGATACCTTTCTGTCCTTCCCAATACATTGGTTCACGTCAATTTGTAGTGTGTGCTTCTTCATCCAAAAATTGGTAAGGTTTCAACTTGTTCACATTCACAAGCACAAGGTTTGGGTCAAACTTATCTAAAGTCACCAAAAGCACAATGTTATTTGGTAGGCAAAATTGTATTTTGTATGGACCAAACCATTTCTTAGTAAATTTACCAATACATGTTTTTTGTCCTTTTGGAAACCAAAGTACATGATATCCAAACTTGAATTACTTTTCTAAATACTTTTATTAGCTCCATATAGCATAATTCCAATGTTGACCCCCAATAGTTTCCTTGCCATGTAGTAGCTTGTAGTTTCTCCAACTCTATTAATTTGCTAGTTAATACTCTGACATGATTTACATATTTGTGGTCCCCATTAAATGATGACATAACATATTCTATGGACATCAGAGGATGCAATCCATATACTAACTAATATGGAGTATACCATGTAACTACTTTCTAAGTTGTTTTGTATGAAAACAAATAGTGGGTAAATGTTCATCCCAATATGCCTTATTCTCACAAACTAACTTAGTAATGATATTAACAATAGACTTGTTAGTTGATTTGGCTATCCATTTCCATGTGGATAATAGGTAGTAGAATTCACATATTTTAGCAATAAATGATCGATAAGATACTTAATATAACATCATTGATGAAATTAACTCCTTAGTCTTTTACTAGGGTTAATGAACAACCAAACCTAGTTAAAATACATTCATACATAAACTTTGCTATGACAACAACAATGTTGGTTCTAAGTGCCTTAACCTCCACCCATTTGGTAGCATGATTTGTGGCTACAAAAATGTATTTGTTACTTGTAAACCATCATGCAATTTTGATTAGTGCAAGAAAATTTAATCCCCATTTCATAAATGGTTCCTATGGTAAATTTGTATTTAGTTTAGCCAAACTCTATGTTGTTACCTCCAACTTTTAGGCATGCATCATTAAATTTGAAGAATTCAAAAGCATCATGAAATAACTTGGGCCACCAATATTTTGCATAAATATTTTTTTTGGCAGTGATGTCTGATGTAAAATGGCTTCCACCAAATCCTTCATGAAGCTCCCATAGTATCGTCTATGCTTCATTTGTGGTTACATATTGTTTATTGTCTTGACCCATACAGTATAGGATACCCTTTTGTAAAGTAAAAAGTTTTTCTATTCTTATCAACCGTTGTTTATGAGTATTGGTTAATATCCCAAGCATCTATCCCATCTGCAAATAACTTTTGACCTTTTCCAACCATATTGGTTGTAAAATAAACAATGCAGCATCTATAATTTGATAAGGTACTATAGTATCTAGGAGTCTAAATAGTGCATTGGCTACTACATGTGTACAACCTAGTTTGTATAAATTCATATTTAAAAAAGAACAATCATTTGGTAATACGTCTCAAGACATGTGGTTTGTTTATTAAATAGACCAAAGCCATATGATTTGCATAAAAAACAAACTTGTTACCCAAGTAATGTCTAAATTTGTGCAATGTAAATACCATTATTAATGTTTTATGTTTTGTGGTATTATAGTTCCTCTCCACATTGTTTAGTAATCTATAAGCATAAACAACAAACTAATCATGTTTTTTAATTGGATTTTAAGTTAACATGGCACCTACATATTATAAATATGCATCTATATGCACATGAAACTCAACATCCAAATTAGAAGATATCAAAGTAGGTGCTTCTACATACTTTTGCTTAATTAGCTCCCATGCTACCTAACATTTTGAAGTCCACAAATATTGTTTTGTCCTTTTCATAAGTTTGGTAATCGAGGCCATTATGAATGCAATTTTTTTGTTGAAACATCTATAGAATTAAGCCATTTTGTTGAACACTTGAATATGTTGTGGATTCGTGGGTACATGCATATGAAATGTGGGTTGGATTTTCTTAAGATCCAATAATTTACCCTCTTTGGAAACAATAAACCCCATTATTAATATTTACAATACCATAAAGGCACATTTATTTGGGTTCAGACTAGTCCCAAACTCCTTGCACTTTTGAGATCATAATCTAAGTTTCTACAAATGAATGTCCATATCATTGTAGACAATGAAATCTTCTAGAAAAAAATTCATGAATTTGTTTAGATAGTTTTTGTAGGCTTTGCTCATTACCTTTTAATAAGTGGGAGGTCCATTTTTTACTCCAAAAGACATTACTACCTAGGTAAAAGCTCCCTAATTTGTTACAAAAGTTGTTTTGTATTTGTCCTCTGGTGCTATAGATATATGGTGATATCTAGGAATATCCATCTAAAAAGGAATAAACATCATGCCTTGCAACTATATTCAGAACTTCATTTATGAATGGCAAAAGGTAGGGATCTTTCTTGGTAGTTGCATTCAATTTTTTGAAGTTTACACATATTATGAATTTTCCATTCTTCTTTGGTACTACCACAATTGAGGATAACCAGGTGGCTTCTTCTACAAGCTGGATAAATCTTAATGCTAATAATTCTTTTATATCCTACTTAATGATTATAACGTAATTTGGATTCATTCTGTACCTAGCTTGATGTGTTGGTGGAATCGATGTATCTAACTCAATACAATGTTGTGCCAATTTTGAAGGTATACCTTTCATGTCCTTGTAAGTTCATGCAAACACATATATTCCCATAACAAATTTCAAAAAGAATTCATGTTCTCCTTAGTCAATTGAGTATTCATTTTGATTGTTTGAAGATTATCTATTGTTCCCACATTAACCAACAACAAATGATGTTTTTATGTTAATGTCCATCTTGTAATCTATAGTTCATGTACTTGAACCTTCGTTGGTGTCTCATCAACTTGCATTTGACCCAACATGTGGTGATAATAGATTTTAGGATATACCTTATTTTCTAAGATGACGTCATGTTCTGTATCAAGAGCAATTTCTACATTACTTTGAAATTACAAGAGGGTTTTGTTTTGGCATATGTAATTTTTGTAGTTCTCTCAATCTATATTGTATTAATTATCATTATTTTTAGAATTTAATGGCAAATTATGTACCAATTTAGAAAATAACTCAGGTTCATTAGTAAACATCATATCTTCTTCTTCATATGTAATGCCATTCTAATAATCAAAACATAGTAAGACCTCTAGTCTTTTCAAGTTCATGCCCCAAGTGTTTAGTCACAACTATGGTTCAAATTGTACCATTCCCTTGTATTGTGATCATGTTATTTCCCTAATCATGTGTTATTTTAGCATCTTAGAGCCAAGGTCTACCTAGCAACATGGAATGATTGGAATCTACAACGATGTTATGTAGGACTATAAATGTAGTTATGTATGGTATGCCACGAACATAAATTCTTAGGTCCTTGATCAATCCTATTGGTTTGGTTGTAGTTTGATGTCCCATCCATAAATTATAAAGAACAAGTTTTGGTTTAGGTTATCTTAACCTAGCTTTTAATTGTTTTATGACAATATTTACCTTATATCCCCAATTTAAGAGGACATCATGAATTATATTTTTGTCAATTTGTACTTGAATTATAGCCACTGCACTTATGCTAATGTTAGGTACTACATACATGGTTGCTTTTTCATTCATTGCCCTAATGTTCATTTGTGGTTTATTAGTCTTCATTTTTGCCACAAATATTTTTTCAAATTTGGTGTTATTTTTATCAATTATCCAAGGTTCAAGGTACAATTGGTTTCCAACATCTATTTACTAATATCTTGAAAAATCTCTTTTACAAAAATGGTTTTACTTTGAGAGGTAGTAGGTTTTTCTTGAAATTTTGTTGGGTCTATAGGTTCTAGTGAGCTTGGCATTCCCACCCAAGTAGTTGTGCGTTCTCTTGTTGAAGGAGTAGGTAAGTTTGGTGGTGGATTGATTGTTTACATATGTTGTATGGTTTCCATCATAAATTTTCCAATTTTTTTTCAACTTCCCAATCTGTTGTAGATTTGTTCTTCCTTGGTTTTTAGTCTTTAAACATTTGTTTTTCACTTATCTTACTTTAAATGGTAACATTGACATCCACCATGTTAATTGAAGCAGGAACTGTTTTAACCTTGGCTATTGGTTTAAATTATGTGGGTTGACTTCTTTTATCTTTGAACATATTTTGCATGTTGTTGAATTGGGTAGTTTGTCAAATTGTGACCCACTATTCCACAAATATGACAACACAATTATAAAATGCGTCTTAGTTCACTTTGGGTTTCATTACATTTTGAGTGAATTTAGACATTTTTACTTAGTGAAATTGTTTAACCCCCTAATGAACGAGGACCAGTTGTTACGGACAATGAATTGTTTCACTAGTACTTAGTGAAACAAGGTTATTCTCAAGTGAAATACAAATTACCAAACCATTCACTTGCTAGTTAATTAATTAACCAACATGGAAATCAATTAAAATTTAATTATGCAATATATAATATTATTGATAATTTCATATTTTTTAAACTATGATTTATTGACATGTGTCATTACCTAGCCTAGGTAGGTGGGCCATGTAATCAATCTAGGCAAGTATTTTAGGAATTAAGTAAAATAATATTCAGTCAACATACCATTGTTGACCCCCCACGACACCACTTATGAAGTTTGATCCCTTAACTTTTGGAATGGAGGTAAACACCCTTAACCATCAAGCCACCTCACTTGTTGTGGTAACATGTTACTTTACATTTTATTAATCAAATATTTCATTTTAAACATTATAAAAACATAAAATTTGAAAATTCATATCTTATTGAAATTTTGTTCAAATGAAATGATTTGAGTTTACTTTTAATTTTTTTTAATAATGTACATAATTACATTTATTTCATTTTGAAAGTTTAAAATCATTTGAATAAAAAAATTGAATATCATTTTTTGGTTATTCTATGTTTTTTTTGCTATTGTAAATTATTTTAGTTTAAACTACTTATAGCTATTATAAGTTACTTTTGGCTATTGAAGATTATTTCACCTTATGTTATTATTGACAATTCTATTATAGGATATTTCACCTTAAGTTACTTTTATTTATTATAAATTATTTCACCCTAGATTATTTTTAGCAATCCTAAGCAATTCTAATATATGGCTATTGGTTGTTCTTTTATAAGGCTATTGGTGGTTATTAATGCCTATTAATGCCCATTAACGATTATTCTATTAATAATAATTGGTGTTTATTCTATTGGTGGTTATTGGTGGTTATTGGTTGCTATTATATTAATGGTTATTGGTTGCTATTTTATTAATGACATTGGTTACTATTCTATTAATGGCATTGGTTGCTATTATATTAATGGTTATTGGTTATTATTATGTAAATGGCATTGGTTGTTATTATATTAATGGCTATTGGCTACTATTATATTAATGGCTATTGGTTGCTATTTTATTAATGACTATTGGTTATTATTCTATTAATGGCTATTGGTTACTATTCTATTAATGGCCTTGGTTGCTATTCCATTGATGGCATTGGTTGTTATTCTATTAATGGCATTGGTTGTTATTCTATTAATGGCTATTGGTGGCTATTTTATTAATGGCTATTGTTGGTTATTTTATTGGTGGCTATTAGTGGTTATTCTATTAATGATTATTGGTGGTTATTCTATTAATGATTATTAATGGTTATTCAATTAATGGTTATTGATGGATATTTTATTGGTGGATATTGGTGCTTATTAATGGCTATTATATTAGTGGCTATTGGTGGCTATTATATTAGTGGTTATTGGTGGCTATTATATTAATGGATATTGATGGATATTTTGTTATTAGAATTGATGGTTATTAATGGTTATTGTATTAATGGCTATTGGTGAATATTATATTCGTGGATATTTTATTAATGGATATTGTTGGTTATTATATTGTAAGGTATTTAAAATTATTTTTCATAGGTTATTACTTTATATTCTAAGTTATTTTACCTTAGGTCATTATATATATTATAGAATATTTTAGATTATTTTATTTAAGATAAAATAATTTATAATAACATAAAGTAGAGTGACCTTGAATAACTTAAAATATAAGTTGAAATAACATATATTAATTTAAAATAAAATAACCTAAGGTATAATTTAAAATTAATTGAATAATTCAATTTATGATAATTTAAAAATGTATAATAAACTAGTTAATATACCTTAAGGTAAAATAACATATAATAATTTAAGGTAAAATAATTTATAATAGCTTATAATAACATAAAATATAAGTTAGAATAACTAAAGTAACTTTAAATAATAAAGGGTATATCATAAAGTAGCATAAATAAAATATTAAAAAAAATTAACTACAGTAAATTATAATAGTGAATTATGTAAACTAACAATGAAACATGATGTTTAGATAATGATATTATAATGAAATAACTTCACGAAGGTGAAATCACTAAAATACAATGAACTTATTTCATTTTTAAAGTTTCATAGTGTTTTAGGCTACTAAATTACAACTAATGCACTCCCAACTCCTTGAAAGACTCAAATGTGAATCCAAGTAAAAAACAATGGAAAAAGGAGGAGTCAGGGCATGCTCCCTAGCTCACAGCACTTTGAGGGGTAGAACAGCGTGTTAGAGCTCCGGGATGGGACTAGGAAGAGTTGACAAGCTTCACTCATTCACACGGGCTTGCACAAAACCCACACAAGGTGGTTAGTGTGTAGTTGGAACACTTTTGGTGCTAGGACAAACCACAGGTAACACGGACACACAATACTCACCACGACCCAGACTTGGGGGAGGCCACCATCTTCCCCCTTATAGTATACTCTGCACCTCTCCACGGGGCCCACATCTAAATGGTTTTTTGTCTTGGGACTCCCAACTGGGAGTCCCGAGAGTCCCGAAATCACCCAAATTGGGACTCCTGCGACTTTGGAGCCCCATAACTTTGCGAGTAGACCTTGGATTGAGATGCAGTCTAAAGCAAAGTTGTAGCACTTGTCGAGAGCTTTCCAACGGTATGTTGCATGCCATCTTTAGACAAGTAAATTTGGTCGATTCCTGACTTTTTTTATCAGGAGTCAAATTGCCAGTTTGACTCCCGACCCTTCTTTTGGCCATAACTTGTGTTTCAAATGTTCAAATGAGCAATTCAAGCCCATTTTAAACATCTACGTTCTAAGAGCTTTCCAATGATGTAAAGAACGTCACAAGCCATTGAGTTTTGACTTTTGAAATCGCTCTTTAAAGTTTTAGGAGTTCACCAGGATTCCATCTCCCAAAGTGAGAGTTGCATTGGGAGTGTGAGGGTTCACTCCCTCACACTTTCCTACACTCCCGGGAGTATGTGATGTGACTCCTGGGCTTTCTCTTGGCTTGCACCCTTGCAACCCCTTTGCCTTAGTCGCGAGCCCAAAACTAGGGTTGCGATAGTAACCCAATTCTGTAATGGTGCAACAACAATTTATTAATCTTGGAGGTTTACCAAGTTGAATGGTAGCTTTAGTAGTAATTATAATAGGTTCCTCTAGCACACCCCCAAACTCCTTGATAGACCCAACTACGAGTCCAAAAGTAGGAACAACGAAAGGATAAAGAATTTGGGTATGCTCCTTGGTTTGCAACATTTTGGGGGTAAAGGGGCATGCTAAAGTTATAGGATGGGGATTAGGATGAGTGACAAACATGTCAATTACTCACACAGACTTGCACAAACCAAACAAGTTGGTTAGTGCGTAGTTGGAGCACTTTTGGTGCATGAACGAGCTATGAACAAACACAAATTCATAAGACTCATCACGGCCCGAACTTGGGGGAAGCCACCACCTTCCCCTTTATAATATTTTCTATGCTTGGCCATGGGGCCTAAATCTAAATGTCATTTTGTTTCTTGATTCCAAAGTTGGGAGTCCTAAAATTTTCAAAATTAGGATTTTTGCAACTTTGGAGACCCATAACTTTTTGTGTAAACCTTCGATCGAAGTGAAATCTCAAGTGAAGTTGTAACCTCATCAAAAGCTTTCCAATGATATGTATCACGCCACCTGAATGAAAGTAAATTAAGGCAATTTTTGGCTTTTAATGGTTAGGAGTCAAATTGGCAATTGGACTCCTGGCCTTTCTTTTGGCCATAGCTTGTGTTTTAAGTATTCAAATGGGATGTATGAACCCATTTTAGACATCTAAATTCCAAAAGATTTTCAATGGTATAAGGAAATATTCAATCCAATGAGTTTTGGCCCCTGGAATTATTCTTTGAAGATTTGGGAGTCCATCGGGACTCTAATTCCCAAAGCGAGAGCTCACTTGAGAGTGTGGGGGTTCGTTCCTTCACATTCTCCTACATTCCTAGGCTTCATTCTTGGCCCACACCTTTGCAAGCCCTTGTTTTGTTCACAAGTTCAAGGTTAAGGTTGCGACATCCTTCTTCTTCTTGCTTTTGCAGGTCTGTACGTTGTGGTTTGTGCAATGATAGTTAGTGTAGTACATACTTGGCTTTGTAGCTTTCTAGTTTCCCACAACTACCTTCCTTGCCCTTGTGGTTTATAGTACATAAAATGTATTTTGTGTTTCAAAAATAGAAATACCTTCACAGATTAATAATCGACTTTTTGTGTTATTGAAGAATCTCCCTTTTTAATCTCGTAGTGGTAATGTGTAAAAAAGACTATAGTGTTGATCATAACTCTATGGCCAAAAAATCGTTGATAGTAAATATTTGTAAACTATTAACCAATTTTAGTATTATTGCATAGTACACCTTTATTCTTTCAGTGGATTCTAATTTCAAGTTCTTTAATTGTAGATAGACTTGTTCATCATTTTGCATTATCATATAATATCTACAGAAGGCTTGTTTTAAATCTACAAATCTATGATTGGGATTATCTTGCATATAATTGTTACACCAATTAGATGCGTTATGTCTTAATGTAAAATTGAATAGATTGGCTATTTCCTCATCTATTGTTTCACCGTTAACATTGATAGCGGCTTTGAATACTCGTATGTGAGCATTTGGATTGGAATCTTTAATTATATTTAAGATATTTCAATGGTTTCCTAAAAGGCCTAAAATAGGGTACTACAAGTTGCGTAGTTGTTGTTGTAACACATCTTGGGAGTTTTGGAGGATCACCTCTTGGGTTTGGTGGTACATATTTTATAGTAAATATATTGTGGAAAGGCGTTCTTGATAATAAATCACTAGTATTTTTGCATTAAGGTCTATTTTTTTCAGATTTTTTGGCACCAGAACTAACAGGTATTGCATTAAAACTATTATAATGATTTTTTTCTTAGGCTTCAATAGGCTCTATATGAACTTTGATGTAGAAAGAACTATTCTCAAATAATATTACAAGGATTCCATCATTTCTTACATATATTAGATATTTGGTTAAAGTTACACCCATAGATTTAGTTGGGTGTGTAACCATCACATGAATTCCTTACACCCCATTAATAAATGTTGTAAAAAATTGTGATACAAGTCTTTCATGAATTTGTATGCCACTATTGTTTAACGTTGTGGGATTTGGTAGTGTTTTATTCCTTGCTCTGGGCACAAACTTTGTACTTTTGAGAGTTACAAGTCTTGTGTGGCTTAAAGCAAAATGGTTGGGAGTCATCCTTACTCTTTTTGGCATGGAATGACACAGCCTGGTGAGTTCGGGTATTATACCCTTTGAAAATGTCCTCCATACATCACCTTGCTTGATGGTGTTGCATAAATTTTTATAATTTTGCAATTGTGTTGTTGTTACCACGTCATGTGGAATAGGTAATAGATTGTGATCATCTTTTGAATTATGGTGATTATGTGCTTCAATATGGAAATGATTGAACATTGCATCTTATACATCCTACTCAATAAATGGACAATATGTGAATGAATGATTTTCATGTTTGCAGAAACTACAGTGATTAATGGTGAATTTGCAGTGATGGTTTAGGGTTTAGGGTTTAGGACCAAATCTACTCCAAATTTGTTCTCTTGGTAATAATTGATGTTAATGACCAAGTCAGATTTTGGACTCATTGGTTTGTAATACATTCACCCAATCTATTTGTAGTATTTTAGTACCAATTGTCATTATTGGTGGAATGTTGTTTAAATTTATGTTCCTTCTTGGTTTGATACATTATTTCAATTACAAAATTTTTTTTCTCTAGATTGTTAATTTATAATATAATTTTGACATACTATGGTAACACCTATTCAACCTCATCATTGTCTAGGTCTTCATCCCATTCTTCATGGTTATGTCAATATTAAGGTGAAATAGATTGCCAAGCAGAGCCTCTATTTGTGGATCTTGTGTCGCAATCTTAACATTGGGTTTGCAACAAAGTGTGAAGTGTAAAGGCCCATGAGGTCAAAAATGTGTTTAGGTGTGAAACACACTTTCACCAATGGGGGAGAATGAAAGGGATGAACTATAAGTGCATTCCCACTTTGGAAGTTGCACGTGTGCAGGAGTTATGAATGTTCAAAACCTTGGTTGGAAAAATAAACAAACACCAAATTGGCCCCCAATGATAGCATTAAAAAAGTTCTTGAAGCTTAAATGCTTAAAGTGCCCTTGCATTGGTCATTTAGTCTTGATTTGCATGAGTTATGATTAAAAGAAGGGGCGGGAGTCAAATTGGGCTATTTGATTTTTGATCACAAATCCCTTGAAATCAAAAGTCAAATGAGGTATGTTTCGAGCATGTTATACACCGTTGGAAAAATATTTTAAAGAACTATAAAATAATGTCTTTGCACTATTAAAAAAAAAACTTGATTTGAAAAGATATGAGTGTCCAAAATTTTGGGACAACAAGAGTCCCAATTTCGGGAGTCCCGGGGAAAAGTGACATTTGGATGTAGCACCCGCGGAGAAGCACAAAGTATATTATAGGGAGGGGAGTGGTACCTCTTCCCAAAGGTTGTGGGCCATGTAAAGCTTGTGCTGGAGGTTGTCCCTACTAAGTTCGTTGCACCATTTCCATTTGATTTGCACTAATCGCCCTTTTTTCTTAGTTGTGCACATTGATCTCATCTTGAACTTTTGTGTGTGAGTTCGTCCTAGTCCCATTTCGAAGCTCCAGTGCGGCCTCCTACCCCGAAATGTTGCGAATTAGGGAGCATGCCCCAACTTTTTCCTTTTTTTGCTGTTTCATTTTGAAATTCACCTTTGGGTTTCTTGAAGAGTTTGGGGGTGCGTCATCTTGTCTCCATAGCTTTATGTACTTGATACGTATGTAATTTTTTTCAAATCTATACAAAGTGCCATGTCTTTGGGTTGATTGACTCATTTTGATTTTTCCCATTCCCTTCGTTACAAATTTGTAAAGGTAACCTTGAATGCATTGTCTTCCCATCCTTTTCGTTCAACTTTTGGAGGCTTTGTCTTCATTGGTAACTTCGTTCGAACTTTGGGTTGCTTCATTGCTCTACTAGTGAATGTTTCCCAAAATTCCATAATTGCTACAGACAACATCTTGTACCTTGTAAGGCACTCCTCTATCTAAGGTATTCTTAGCATGGTATATTGTACTTTTTTTAGAATATGAAACTTTGTTACATCGCTAGCGAATGGAAGTTCTCCCTCTACTCCATTTTTGTCTTCATTGTGTTGCATGGCTACCTAGTCAAATTGTCTTTGCAAATTTTGGGTTATTATTCTATTTATGTTTGTCACCATTCTACTACTCGTTATTGGGAAAGAAATTTGCCACAAATTTAAATCCTTACAACTGTTTGTTCATATTCAATACCTCACAAATTTTCTTCACTAATTCTGAATTTGTAGTTACAGAATAAACGAAATTCTTCACAATAACCTTTTTGTACCTATTGCCACACAATAAAACCAAAATAATTCATACAACTCAAAATTCTGACCCCAAATTCATCTTGGGGATAGTCACCAAATGGTAAATCCTAATATTTTAATATTATTTCAATTGCAGTTTTTCGTCCTTACACATATTCAATTTTAATTATACAAAATACGTACTAGAAATCCATACATAATCCAAAATGTTTCAACAACCACATTCCTCACAATCAAAGTATTTGCACAATTACGAATTTGTATAATTTTGCCACAATTTATTTTTCATATTGATATGAAGGGAAAAAAAATACGTCATGGAAAAAAACTACAAATTAATAAAAGATCCAAGATCATAGTTTAACAACTTTGTGCACATCCTCAAAATTGTTCTATTTCCATAACTACTATTCTGCTATTTATCTTTTCAATATTCCTAATATTCAACATAAAAAAACTAGTCAAGAATTTTTTTTACAAAATATCTAGAGCTTCTTTAATCCTCAACTTTCCTACCTGAAGTCATCATTTGAACTCTTCCTTAACAGTCTTAATTTCAAGTACAATACACTAATTTTGTTGAGTTAAATTATCATTGACCTTTAAGTACACTAAACATATCATGCAAATCTAAGTCCAAAATGGTGATTTTACTAAAAATGATAGATTTCGTATAATCTTTACAAAACTAATAGAAGTCACCTTATCAAAAAAATTAGAAAATCCTAACAAGTAGTTGCATATATTTGGTATTAAAAATAAGTAACAAATTTGGTAACATAAAATTGATAATAAATTTTGATAATGAGAAATTGATAGTCAATTTTTGATAGTAAAATTTGATAATCAAAGTTCCTACATAGAAAATCATAACAATAATTTTTGTCCATAAACAAAAAGATAGCGAACATTTAAATTAAAAATTTCACTAATTTTTTTGGTGAGTAGTACATTTATTAAAAGCTTGGGTCAAAACATGCTAATAAAAGCCAAAATAGGTGTTAGAAGCATTATTATAAAATGTAGGTGTAGTTCATTAATCCTTCTTCAATAGACTAGTGAATGCATTGCATCCCCACTAGGTCCCATTCATTGCAACCAATGAATTCACTCAAAATCTAGTGAAATCACTTAGCATACATGGAGTTTTTGAAAAATTTAAACTATAATATATATGTTTTTGTTTTGACATTTTAAAGTTATGGTAATCATTCTAAGCTGTGCTAAATAACTAACATGAATGTTGAAGAATTCAAATAAAAATTCATTAAATTAAATTTTGGATTTTGGTTTTAGTAAAAGATTTTTGAACTTGAACAACAATCATGTCAAAAGTAGTCAATTTTGCAAAGGACCAAGGTAAAAGACTCTTTTAATTAAAAAAAATTGATGGTAAAAAAACTGACATGATAATAACCTACTACCAAGATTTAAAAAACATTCACATGAAATCAAAAATTTGTGGAATTTGAAATTATTAAAAATTTGAACTATGATTCAAAATCATAAAATTTCAATAGTCTTTTATCACATGTAAATGGGGTGTAATGTACATAACATATATAAAAGAGTTGTAACTTATGATATAAGAAACTAAAACTTAAAATAATTAGCATATTTTGGTATGATTTGAAATCATGGTAATTTTCAATTTGAAACATATAATTTGACAAAATTCACACATTTTGAAACTTTCATATTTATTCAACAACTGAAAAAAAATGTCATGTGTTGGGGCAATTATCTATATTTTTAAAAAGTTAAAAAAAAATTCATTCAAAAATTTTTTTATAGGAAAAAAAT
>Ga0209208_10007674_pt1 | contig 14556 bp, 12 predicted proteins | sample S1TSphfallax_3_FD_187694 | JGI IMG/M metagenome (GOLD analysis project Ga0209208, IMG submission 187694) | Host-associated microbial communities from peat moss isolated from Minnesota, USA - S1T2_Fd - Sphagnum fallax MG (SPAdes) (version 2) | ecosystem: Host-associated > Plants > Peat moss >...
GGGGCAGGGCTATGGTTGGTTGTTAGGCCATTTATTAGTTTGTTTTGCATTGCACACTCTATTTTCACCTCAACATTGTGTTTTTGTCTTGGTTTGATTTAACCTTTAACATATAGTCTTTTCATGTGTGAATGTGGACACGGGTTGGACGCATTTGGCACGCACTTAGTTCGTTGGCTATTTGGAGGTCAATGGATAACCACACATGATGCCATCCAAGATGTCATGTATGCTTCATTCGAAAAAATGGACATGTTATATGGAGAAAGTAGTGGTAAGCCCTTATGCCAAAAGTTTCATTACGAGCTCATTTTTACATGACCTTAAAAGACTGGGTCTTTATTGACGATGTGGTGGTTATGAACCTGACACGGGAGATGGTGGTTTCGAATGTCATTAGTCGATCAACAAGTGTAGTTTCAAATCTTAGTGACATCGTTAAAACCGCAAGTACAGAGGGTTTCATGAGGTACACCATTTTATTCCAATGGCCATGGAGGTGCACAATGCACTTGGGTGTGATATGGATTGTTTCATTTGGGAGTTTGCCCCTTTTGTCCATAATAGATGATTGGGAGGTCATTTGTCCTCGTCTTTTTGCATTCAATTTTTCAAGCAATGTGTTAATGTTTTTAAACATGTTTTAACCTTTGTTATGGAGAGGAAGAGTGTGTTGACAGGTGATGCTTGTTTTAGACCTCCCATTTATTATTAAATTTCATGATTTGCATGTAGGCGACATTAGAGGAGCCATGGGTGAAATAAGTTTCTACCACCAGAAAGACTAACTTTTTCCCTTTTTTGGTTCCTGCAAGCTGTGTGTTTTTTGGCCTTTTTTGGCCTTCCTTTTTTGTCTCCCTTGTGATGGTTTCGAACATCAATCTTTTATTGGATTTTTGTGATTACAAAATTAAGGAGCTTTGGACATATAGCCATTCCTAAAAAGACCCTACCTATTATGCTTTGCATTAATTAAATGAGGTGCCTCTCTAGTTCAATTTTTTGTTCTTGCAATGAACCAATTTGATAACCTCATTGCTAAAAAAAAATTGAAACTATGGGGGCTCTTGGAAGTAAAAGGTTTTATTTTGAAGTATAAAGTTTTTCCCCTTTGGCCCAAATATATAGGTGAAAGGAATACAACATTTGCCAAAGCATATGGGATAAAAGTGAGATGTTATTAGGAACTCTTTAGGGAACATGTTAGGAACTTTGGAATCCTTTGCTTTGACCACCATCAAACCCTCCCCAAAGAAAAAAAGGGACGGCCCTTGGACGCAACTTCTAATTGGTTGCATGGAAATTGGCTGCCACTATTTTTGGCCTGGACTAATAGCCCTTCCTAAGAACACCCTACCTATTGAAGAGGCTATGGTGCATTCACACTAGATGTGAAGTCAGTGTTAAATGAAAATCTAGGTGGCATCCTAGGTGGCACCCAATGTTAAATGGCCGATAGCTTAATGTTAAGTGAATGTTTAGCTTAACACAAAATGTTCATGGTAAGTAAATGTAAGTCCTAAATGACTAGCATGGTGTTAGGGGACTCAACACTAGAGTCATTAACACCAAGAGTGAATGCACCTTGAATGTATTAAGAAGCCATGTGAATGGAAAAAACTTGCTAACCTATTTTGATGGAGCATTAGATTTGCAAGAACTTACAGTATCTATTTAGAAGTGGAAAGGATTGAGTGAAGAGAGCTACTTCTGTGAGAAATAAAGGTCCTTGTATGTTAAGGTTTAGGCACTAGATGTTGGGTGAACACATACAAGGAAGGAGTTGTTGTTTCATGAATAGACCTCATACGTTTTTTTCTCTCTATATACCCCAGGGGGTTCCAGCCTGCTACCCACCCAACATTCGTTTAGGATTTAGGGTTGATGCCTTTTAGGAACAACCCATTCGATCTCTGATGTGGGTTTGTGGATGTGTGTGTTTTTCGTGTTGGAGCAGCAAGGAAAGGAGATGATGGCAGGAGGAGTCTGTGAAAGAGTAGCTGCAATCTCTTTGATAGCAGTTTTGTTGCAGCTAGCAGGGCTCACACTCTTCGTGTTAGGATTCTTCCCTGTCAAACCTGCACTAATGGGCATCAGGTATGTATATATGTATCTATGTTTGTATGTATGTATGTGCAGCTGTTGCATTTTTTCCAATTTTGGGTTTTGTAGTTTGGGGTTTGCAGCTGTTGCATTTAGCGAAATTTTTTTTGGTTTGTAGTTTGGGTTGTTGCTGCAGCTATTGTATTTATCCAATTTTGTGTTTGGAGTTTGGGCTTCAAGTAAGGGTTTAGGGTTGATGACTTTTGGGAGCAGAATGCAGGGTTTTCTCTTTGTTTCTTTTACTTTGCCATTTATGGTGTTAAGATGGTGTGGAGATGGTGTCATTCATGATGGTGAGATCAAGATGGCATTTGTGCAATTTTTTTTTCCTCTGTTTCAAGAGCTTCATTGCACGGTTGAAAATTGCAGTGGCATTGAGAGTGTAAAACCAGTCTGCAATTATGAGGAAGAAGCTACTCACAAGGGAGCATCTTATCAGGTCATCTCCACTTTCTCTGGCCTTCTGTGTGCATGAAAACACTCACTACAAAAGACCACATTTGCCTGTCTCTTTATTCAACGAGGAACATTGAATTGACATATAACCCCAAAATCAGATGCTACTCTCAGTCAAGAGAGCAACAAGGAGATATATATATTTATTTATTTATGTACATTTCTCTCCATTTATTTTTTGAAGTTTGAGAAAGTGGGAAAAAAAAACAGGAAAAAAACTGAGAGAAATTGAATGTGTTAAAGATTGTCAATGATTTCATAGATTCAGTGCCTTTCAGGTTGTTTTCTTTTTCTTTTTCTGATAATTACTTGTCATCTTTGTTTCTATGTGGGTTTTTTCAGGAAGTGTCTGGCATAACTCCACAATATGATCGGCTCATCATCATGGTTTCTTTTATATGTTTGACCTTCATCTTTTATTAATTATTATGCCTTTTGAACATTTATTTGGTTCAGGATTGTACATTTGGAAAACCGCTTCTCTGTCAATTTGGAATTTCTTTTGCGACTGTCAAGAATCAGAGCATTGAGGCATATCATCAGTTAGTTTCTTCTGTGACCTATTTCCTTCATGGAAAAGCCTTGCAAGAAGTGCTGAAACTGTTGAACCTGTTCATCATATCGATTCATCATTTGTGTGATGAGGGTCAAGGGTGTTGAGCCAGAGTTGGCAGTGTGTATCTGTGTCAGGAATGGGCCAAAGAAAGCATCGGATCAGTGGGGGTTTTAAAGATGATTGTAGGCTTAGAACAACCCAGAATTCAATCTCTGCAACTGAAATCAAACTCTTACCACAACTTTTTTATTTGTGGAATCGAAAACAGGTTGTGGATGGTTTGCCAGCAGAGTTTGTGTTAGGTCGTGGTGGTCAACTACCACCAACTGAAATGCTCATGGCTATGCCATATACCCAAAAGCTGTTAACTTCAGGAAGGGCATTGGGCTTTCATGCAAAAGCAGCACCCCCCACAGTAACCATGCCTCGCCTCAAGGTGTGTAAATGAACCTAAAATCCTAAACCAGTGATGGTGCAGTCATCTTGATAAACAAAAATCTATACAGGCATCATTTTTTTGCTTTTGCTTTTGCTTTTGCTTTTGTAGAAGCAAATGGGAAATGTGTCCTGAAGAGTCACCTCTCAGAATATCAAAATATCCTGTGTATGGTTCTTTCTCAAGTGATTCTTGAAACCAAACTCTAAACCCTAAACTCTAAACCCAAAGAAATAAGATGTTTCAGTTTGTGTGCAGGCAATGACATCTGGAGCTATAGCTGGGTTTCTGGATGTGGCATTTAATTTCAATACTCAAGCCTTACTTGGAGATAACTTGATTAGTAAGTCAAAGTTGAGGCCCATACATTCATTATGGTGGTTCAAGGGGATTGGTTTAAGGTCTACATCAGTTGGGTTTCAGGGTTCAGTGCATATGTGGTGATATTCTTCTCAAGTAGTTGGTTCTATGTGCCCAGATTCTGCTTCAACTAATTATTGGGTAATTGTTGTACAGGCCATACCTCATACAGCAATTTAGGATTTAGGTTTTAGGGGTTTATTTTTTTACAGGTTCAGGGTTTAGGATTTGATGTTCTTCTGGTTGACATGAGAGAACCAAATCAAGGATTGTGCTCTTGCTGAAAGTGCATTCTCTGCAGTAGTTTAAAAGTGTTTTTTTCATCAGAGTTCAAAATAGATGTTCAAGCCAATCAGGCAACACTTTGGAAACCTCAGATTGTCACAATTGTGTCTTGGTTCCATCTATTTTAGAAGACACTAAGAGAGGCGGGGTGATGGACAAAATGGACTAGGCCAGCTGGCAAGGGCAGGCTGGCAAATGGTTATGCTTGGAGATGAAACTTGGCTGCGCCTTTTCCCAAACACCTTCATGCGCCATGATGGTGTCAGCAGCTTCTTTGTAAGAAAAATACACTAGATTGCCCAGTAAGCTTGTCCCAATAATCCAGGATTTCTGTGATGAAAAAAAGCAGCCAGAACTTTTTACAGTAAACAAATTTTCTTTGTAAGTTCTGCATGTTATGCTGACATTTGCTTACTGGGTGCAGTTGGTACAAAATCATAAAATGACAATCAATGCTTCAGTAATGAACCTGCAGAAACCGCTAAAATCCTAAAACCCCAAATTCTGGAGAGTTGGCACTTTGTCAGCCTGCACTCAAAATGCAACAAGTGCTTCAGACATTTTTAAATTTTGGTTTTCACATCTGATGTTCTTTATCTGGGATGATCTTTGTGTACAGGTGAAAGACACAGTACAAGTTGACCACAATGTGAGTCGACATCTGGATGCTGAATTGGCTGCAACTGACTGGGACCTTCTGGTACCTTTGTTTCCCATTGCTACTGTTCTCCTCATTTTCTTTCAATGTATGTATTTTTCTCAATACGTTAAAGAATGGTTCATGTGTTTAGTGAGCCCTTGACATCAATAGAGATCCCTTTTAGTTCAGCTTTTCATTGAAAATGGGACAATTTAGGGTTTAGGGGTTTTTAGTACAGTTTTTTCCAATCATGTTTCTTGTGTCTTGTGGCTACAGGTCTTGCACTATTTGGGCTTAGATCATGTGGGGCATCTTGGAGGCCGCAGCAGGTCTGTCATCTACCATACTAAGCATTTTAATCTAAAGACCTGTTGCGAAAGCATTTCATGAATCTAAACTTGGAAGAGAGGGATTCTTGCTGTCAACTGTGCCCATTAATTATATTATTCTGATGAAGCTAATTCCCAATGTTTGCTATATACTCACTCTCCAGTAACTGGGTACTTGGCACGTTTGTTTTGCTAGCCCATTGATGCCTCGCAAATTGAAGGAGATGGATGCTGTAGTCCAGAAAATCCACCAGTCTCTTACCGCCAGCACAGCAAGCAGGAACACTCTGTTGGTGCGTGACATGGATCAGCGGAATTCTTAATTTGTGCTGATTTGGTACCTTTGAATGTCTAGTGTCGTTTAGTGGCTTAGAGTGGATTATAACTGACAATGCAACTGGCTGTTCTTGCCAGTCATTGGATGATACTGGATTCCATGCTGGGTGGGTGCCTCATGCAATTCTGATCCATCTTCTTCAATGTCCAAAATCGTGGAATCTTGAACAAAAAATTAATTTGTGAAGGGCTTGTATCAGGGTTTTCTTTTTCAATTTTGTGATGTAGCCACAGTGGCAACCATCCACAAGAGGAACGAACCAAATTAGAGAGGACAATAGACATTTTCTAAAATCCTGCTATGTTTTGGTGACCTCCAAGAAACCTAGTGTCTAAATATGGCAATTTCCTTGTTTTTCTCCTCAGAATGTGGCCAACTAAAAGGCATCTAAAAAAGTTCTTGCCATAGTCCCAAAAAAAAGGTCTTGAATAGATGCAAAATTTCGCACATTGTTTTTGACTGGCTTGTATGGATACAACAGGTTTCCACCTGAAAGGGGTCATAATTTCACCCCTTAAAATCCATTTGTAATGATGCCTGACATGGAAACTGACATTTGGGATGCAGCTGGTAGGAAGTGACCATGGCATGACAGACGGGGGCAACCACGGAGGTGCTTCCTATCAAGAAACAGATTCTCTGGCTCTATTCATATTGGGGACGGACAAGTTAAACCCCTCTTGTGATCTACATCCACAGATTTTAAGCCACAACCAGAATCCAAACATGGGATTGTCCATCTTGACTTCATATCAGGTTTGTTGATTGGAAGATTTCGTCCACATTGAATGATTGGGTCTCAGTGCAGCTGTCTTCATTTCTAGAATCATCCCTGGGATTTTGGTTGGTTGGTACCAATTTTATAGTTGAAACTTTTGGGTTTAGGTGGATATGGTGCCAACTTTAGCACTCCAATTGGGTGTCCCTATTCCAAAGAACAGTGTAGGTGTGATGCTTGCTCCACTCTTTGTCACCCTCCCATGTAAGTTTTTCTTTTCTTCCTATCTTCTTGTACCCCCCCTGGTCTGTTTTGTTTTGCAACTCACTTGAGTACCTTAGATCTATTGCATTGAAACCAATCCCAATACTCTGTTTCTGGCCTTGCATGCATAATCCAGGGTTTATGGTTTATGCTGCTTGATTATTTTGTGGGTGTTGGCACTCTTTTGCAGACAATGAGCAGCTGAGGATGCTGGAGTTGAATGCATGGCAGCTTTTTCGGCTACTACAAGTCAGATCACCCAGATCTCTTTGTATCACCAGTCTTTGCTCAGTGAAACTGGGCAGCAGTGCACACAACCATCATTTTAAATCTGCGCAGTACTGGGGTGGAGAGAATGAAAAAGGGGATCAAGAGTTGTGTGCTCTTTTCAGACGGGCGATTGAGTTGCATGAATCCTGGAGACACAATACTTTCAGTGAAGTTAGGTACCCTTCCGTCATCACCATTTTACTGTATGTGTCTGCCAGAGACCGGTAGCAGAACAAGTCATGTACACATTTTACTAAACCCTAAACCCTATTTTGATCCAATGTCTTTTTAACCCTTACAATTATCATTCTCCTTCTGACCATGGCTAATCAGCTGTAGTGGGAAAAACTTGGCAGTATTGTGAAAAATAGACAGTCTGAGTTTGAAAGCGTGCACCAAGCTTATTTGGCATTCCTGAAACCTGCCTCGGAAAGGCTAGCCAGGGGCACAACTGAGGTTAGCTCGCAACTATTGCTCTTTGACCATTTTGTTGCTGATCTTTCACAACCTGATTTGTATGCTCAATGACTTAGTCAGTAGCTAAGTTTTTTTGTATGAATCGACACAGCACACAAGAAGCAAACCTGATATGCACCCTTGATGATTCTTGTATTGCTTGACTCAGAAGAATACTGTGTTCCTCATCTCCGGCTTTGCTCTCATGTTATTTTCAACGATAGTCCTGATTTGGACACTGTTTTTCATCAACAATTTTATGTCTTCCTCCGGTGTACAAGAATTGCAACCTGACACACTGCATCCCAGGAGAAGAGGAGGAAGTGCTTCAGTTGAAGAGATCTTTGCCTTGGGCGGGATCTTCATTCATGCATTTAGCCTTGCATCATCCTCCCTGGTGGAAGAAGAACAATACACATGGCATTTCCTTGTGTCATCTCTCTCATTGGCCTTTATTCGGCAGACATTGCAATCAAACCCATCTTCATGTGATTCAAAAGGTCAGGACTTTGAAATGCTTCAACCAGATCTCTTACTGTTCCAACGGGAAAAGGATGTTAATGGACTTCTGAAGGAAACTGGGGAAGATGGCTTGAACTCAGATTTCAGAACACCTACAGAATCCCTGACTCATACGGAATTCTATTGGACATTTACACTAGAGATTTTTCCATTACTTTTGATATTGACTACCGGGAGGCTTTTGCGGGCGTGGCATCGGAGTGGTGTGAATTGGACATACTTGCCAGATATTGCAAAATGGTTAGATGAAAGCAATCCAGCAATCTCTAGTACTCTTACATATGTCTCTCTCTGTTTTGTTTCCATTGTGGGCTCTGGATTGGTTTTGTTCCCATTGCCAAAGCAGTTACTACGGCAAGCTATAGTAGTCTGCCTAGGAGTAGCAACAATACTGATCTCCCTTTTCAAGAAATTGGCAATCTCAGGAGGTTCAGTGAATGTTGATAATTTACCAACGCTTATTGCTCGAGTTGTATTTGGGGTTCTCAGTTTCACTTCTGTATCTGCATTTGTATGTTTTCCTTGGGTTGTTCCACTTCCACCTCGAAGCGCCACCGCTCAGAGTGGGTGTCCCATGCATGTGGAGAATGTGAATGATGGAGACCAACAAGAAGACCAAAGTCTGTCACAATCACAGGAATTGCAAAGATCTTGTGTGACTACTGCTGAAAAATTGAGGGACTTTCCAAATGAAGAGATGTATACAGCATTTGTGAACAAAACAGGGGAACAACGGTGGGATGCTGTTGCTCTAGAAGCTGGAGTGCAATCAGCCCTGGACTCAATAGGCAAGGTGTTAATCTCTTGTTGGTGCCTGCTCCAGTTGCTATTACAGCAGTCGGTGAATGCAGGGCCAGTGGCACTTCTTTTCTTACAACTACTTATTGTGGTACATTATTTGCGCCAAACAAGATTGCGACACAGCTATTGGCTTTCTGTAGGTCCCATGTTCAACTTTGGACTACCCAATTGCAAATATTCATTTCTTCTTTTCTAACACAACCTGGATCCTGGGTGATGCATTTGAACTCCTCAATACGCAAGTTGCTGACCCAAATTCAACATCAAGACCCCAGACCTCAGGGACACTAAACTGTAGATTTTGGAGCTGCTTCTTTGTTCCAATATTTTCATAAATTTTGTTTCTTCCTATACTGCTGCAGGTGCTGATGTTGCAATGGATGGGAGCGTCTGGTCATTTTGCACTGGGGAACAGCAATACTCTTGCGACTGTTGATGTTGCTGGGGCATACATTGTGCTTTTCTAAACACCTCTCTGGTTTGTGGATATTACAGTATGATGTGAATTAGGAAACAAATGTCCAATGTGGTGAAATTTATGGAAGGAAGAATGACTATTGTGGAAAATGACCAAGATGGGTTGATGAATAGCATAAGCTGCTTGCTAGAATACTGCAATAAATGCTTGACCAGAGCAAGGTCTCCCTGTCAGGACTCAAGACATAATTAAGTGACTGGAATGCACATTGCAGTAATTGCTGTCCTCTTACTAAGTGATGATTCTTTGCAGGGGTTGTCATCACATTCTACGGTGCTTTCAGGACTGCTTGCATTTATCATCACCTATGCATCACCATTCCTTTTCTCTCTCGGAATGCTTTTGTGGACATACCCACTTCGAACCAAAAAGATCAAGACAGTAGTAGGAGACTATTGGAGGAGGCCAAATTTTCAGCAAAAGTGGCAGCTTGAGGCACAAACTGTTCCATGTATATTGCCGATGGCATTGAATGGAGTCAGTCTGGTTGTGTTCACCGCAATCTTGGTAGCAATGCAAAATCACTTGTTTGTTTGGAGTGTATTCTCACCTAAGTAAGCCACCTCCTATGCACGGTCATGAATTGGTTTATTTTACAGCTCTAGGAATATATCTGTTCCAAAAACACACAACAAATTAGTGCTATAAATCTTGTCCACATGTGAGGGATGAAACATGAGTATCCATGTGGCAGGATTTCTTCCTTCAGGTATGCAAGGCTCTACTTATTTCAAATTGAGATCAGTGGGCACTTGGAGCTTTAGATTGGCCTGCTCCTAGGACAGAATGTGAGGTTCACATAAAGTGTGTTTCTTATTGGGTCTTTTGTGGCTGCAGGTACCTGTATTTTTGTGCAGCAACTGTCTGCACATCTCTAGGAGTGCTTATTTTTGCAATGACAGGCTCTTATGTCAGATGGGTGATTTCACAAAGAGCTCATTGGCTTTCCATGTGTACAAAATAATAGAAGATGATAAATTTGCCTCTGCAATTTTGAAATTGGATTCCTGCTTTTTAAAAGTCATGGGCTCAAAATACGCAAACTGTGATTTCCTACTTAGAATCTGCTTAGGAAAGATAAAATCCTTTTAGAAATGACTCATCTATAAGTAAAACTGAAAGAAAATTTCATGTTCCAAAACATATTCTCTATATATCTAGTTTTAGTGATATGTGGGCATATCAAGGGTACATTTCCATGACTTCTCTTGCGCATTATCCAACTGCAATTCATTTGGACAAATGATTGCAAAACGGTTTCTATGTTCACCTCACTATTTCTCAACCCATTATGAAAAAACCCACACCTAGCAGCTGCAGGTAGAGAGTGTTAATGTGATTGGAGATCAAGTCAAAATGTTTGTTGCACTTGAACAACTGGTTTTAGGTGAGCCTTGAGGTGTTGTGAGTGTCTTTGGATCTTGGAGGGTGAGGAGAAAGGGTGCTCGACACCCACTAGAATAGTGGGGCCAGTGACTCAACTTTTTACATAAAACAACCCAACTATTTGAGTGGGGATAGTACAAATAATGGATGAGTGAGAGATCGTGGACACAGTACCCTAAGTACTCAGGAACAGGCCTGGAATGATCTGTTCCACCTACGAATGCAGCAAAGATTGGTAGGATGAGGACACCTTTTGCTGCATTCCTAGGTGGAAACAGACGATTCCAGACCTGTTCCATAGTACTCTTAGGGTACTGTGTCCATGATCTCCCACTCATCCATTATTTGTACTATCGTGGTGATAAGTTCCACCAGGACCTGTTCCAGGGTGTAACTCGTAGATGTGGCAAACCTTATCACAAGCCTAGACATACATAGGAAAGGAGGTGTTAAGATTTGGAAAGATCTTACACCAACTGTTTTAGGAGGGGAGTAACCTTGCACTTAAAAATGATAAACAAATAATCATCATGAAGATGCTAGAATGGTGAAGGTACTCCAGTGGAAGGCGTAAAGTCCCTTGTGCTTTAGTCCCTTGTGCTTTATGGCCGGTAACCCTTACAGGTGTGACATTGCCAAATGACCAGAATCAGGTAAGTAATTTTGCCTCATTCTGGGCCCCCTTATTTTGGGAGTGACCAAAACTTGGGGCTTTACCTTACTACCCATACATGAGGGAAGAAAAGCCAACAGCATTGATAGCAAAGACATTATTATGATCAAGTGCCTTCAGTACCCAACTTCAACAACATCCTTGTTCAACACATCAAGAGTAGTACCTCATTGTGTCCATACCTCTTCATCACTGCATTGGTAACCACAACTTCATGGCTTGATGATGATAGTGTTGCTTGAAAGACACAGGTGACATCTTCCCCAGAAGAAGTGGCACCTTCCCCAAAGAAATGTCATACCAGCAGATTTGGAGACCCAATTGAACTACACCCAATTGAAGCCCAATTGCTTTTATTGCTACAGAAAGATCATTACACTGAAGGGAGTTTGCACATTCAGTTCGTGGTTCTCTACAGCCACCTCTTCTTAATACTAAAACTTCCAAACTGATATTTCAGATTGGTTTCAGGTGGTCAGGATCATGGAAAAAACAAGTAGCTCATTACAACGAACCAGCAACCAATTGCAATAATCATGTGAGTATTGCAATCAATTCCTTCTTTTTTTATTTTGAGCTCTTCTACAGCTAAACATAGACTACAGAGGACTTTGCAAAGCAAGGTTGAGAGATCGCCGCCCTGCTTGTTCAACAAAATATGGGTTTGAAACATAGATGGAACACACCTGTGATCACATTCCATCTGGAAATCAAATCTGAATCCTATTCAATCAACAGCTTAAACAAACAGATTGACACGAATCTGCAACATAGAGATAGTCACTGGAGTAATCCAGATGATCTTTGTTAGCTTATTGAAACAACATGATGTGGAAGAGGAATCCACAGAATGCACACACAGCTTGGAGACATCAAGGAGATCTTTCTTCAGACTTTGAAGCAAGCCCACTAGAAGACATAAGCATTCAGGCGTGGCTCAAAACTGATACCACAAGATTGGCCAATGTTGACTTGAGGAAGCTCGGCAGGGAAGTCAGAACTAGGCCACCAATCCCAAGTGCAATGAATGATATCGTACATCAAAGCAGGCATGTAGTTACTGCTGCTAGGAACAGTGAAGAAGATCAAGTCTCCAGTTCCAAAACATGAGAGGGGCTTACTTGGTAACATGTTTGTTCCAAAATCTTTGCACAACTGTGGTGGCATTCTCTCAAGTTCAATCCACTCCCATTTCTTGGAATCCAGCTCCCATATCTGAATTCTGAACACCATCTGTTCTTCAATTCCTCCGACCAGCATCAATCTGCCCTTGCATTCCACAAGAGACGGTGACATAATGGGTGCAGGCATTCGCACAGGGAGTTCATGCCAACTTCCCTGCTGCAAGTCGTATGCAAGAAGACAAAGAGTAGAGAAGGGGAATGTGAGGCAGTAGAAGACCCCATCACACCACAGGGATGCATCTCCTCCGTACTTGCGAGCAGCGGGAGTAGGAGTGCTTCCTACTGTCCAGAGGTTTGTCTTGGAGTCATAGACTTCAGTGATCATACCGTGGTCTTCACGACGACCGCAGACAAGAACCTTGAAGGAGGCCGGGGTGGCTGCTTCCTCATACACCATGCCGACCGTAGAGATCATCCAGGTGTTCATAGGAGGTAGCTGTCGCCACTTTTGTGTCATAGGATTGCACACGTACATGCCTGGCCACTGGAACCAAGCATTTGAGAAGCAGAGCAAGCCGCCCGCTGATGCCACCACATGAAGCTCCTGAGCGTTGAAGGGGATGGGAACATCATGCCATGTGTCCATGCCAGAATCGTAGGCAAACAGAGACTTCTCTGTGGAGGTCATGACAATCCATGGCTTCTGCTGCGGCGGCGGCAAGGTGGTTTCTGCACGCATTTTTGCAAAAGCGCTTGTGAAGACATAGTGATCCCATTTCTTGCAGACCGCTCGCATCCGTACTAGACTCTGCAAAGGCAGATGCACTAAAACTCTTTCCACAACCTCTTCCGGTAACTTACTCCATATCTTCGGATCCAACTCTACTGGTATGCCTGCTGTCTTTGCCATGCTCTTCTCACAGAATCCCGAGGTAGCTGCTCCCGCTCCCCCTTCTCTGCTTGCGGCACGTGCATCTTCTTCCATTTGCCGCCTTCGGAAAAACACTGATCGGATTGTCAAAAAAGCTATGATCCTCAAGGTTATCTTCTTCCGCTGCGCTCACTGTTCTCCTTCGTTCCTTTGTTGATGATTCCAACAACATGGACCTAATATGGACCAAGAGAGAAGCGGAGTTGTGCTCTCCTACCGCAAGAAAGCCATCATCCGGCCACTGTGAGAGATCCTGAGGAAAGAAACAGAAGACGCTCGAAAGTAAGATTGAGATACGAAGAGTTTCTAAGCTCAAGCTTCGTTACAGAAGCACAGTTCGAAGGAACTGACGCACAAGGATATGGATGGACATACGCAGAGACACGACGAAGAAGAAAAATCGACACAAACAAGCAGTCTACTACGGATCCAAAATGAAACAAAACAATCTCTCTCTCGTCTCATTTCATCCCACACATCCAAAACTCCAAATGCTGAGACGACACAAAGAAAGAACGTCGGATCCAGAATGAAAGCGGGGGAAAAAAACCAAAGCCTGACAACGACAAAGCACAAGCCAGTGCATGACACAAGACCGGGAAAACAAAAACAAAAAACACCGGAAAAGAAAAAAAAAGAAAAAGAACAAACAGACGATCGATTCACAGCATCAATAGCATCAGCAACATCAGCAGCAACAGAATCAACGTCGACTTCGATTTTTCATCGTTGACGCTGTAGGGTGGGGGGTGTGGGGGGGACATTCTTCAACAAATATCGCCTTTTGGTGGTGGTTGTTGATCTACCTAATCACAACGCGCCGGTGCTAGCTGCAACTGTACAGCCACAAGCACGACGACGAATTGAGAGGCATGCTTGGTGGTTCTCGGCTGTAGTAATAAATAAGACGAGACCGGGGGACAAAGATCTGCTCGCAATCCCTGCTTGACCTGCCTACCAACTACTGCATGGCTCTCATCACTGATGTGCGTCAACTTCACCTCCGAACTCTGTCTTCCTGCTGCAACAGACATAGCTACTTACTCTTTGTCTCTCTCTCTCTCTGCATGTCGGAGGTCTGTCTCTCCTTGTCTGTCTCTCTCTGTCTCCGGACGTGTTGCTGGCTGCGAGAGCTTTAAAAGCTACCTCGCTTGGTTTTTCCGACAGAAGCCTGCCGCCCCCTGTCGTCCGTTGCACACAACGCGCTGATGAAGCGACGACAGACGGACAGACGGACGACGAAAAACTGGTGAACGGGGACAGATTATTTCTTGTGTACCCCTAGATGTCATCCATCCTGTCGCAGGGAAAATTTAATTTTCCTTTTCGTTGTTGTTCTCATGGATATCATCCATCCTACCGCACGGAAATTTTAGTTTCTTCAGTTGTTCCCATAGATGTCCTCCATCCTGTCGCAGGAAAGTTTTTTTT
>Ga0209208_10007675_pt1 | contig 14556 bp, 10 predicted proteins | sample S1TSphfallax_3_FD_187694 | JGI IMG/M metagenome (GOLD analysis project Ga0209208, IMG submission 187694) | Host-associated microbial communities from peat moss isolated from Minnesota, USA - S1T2_Fd - Sphagnum fallax MG (SPAdes) (version 2) | ecosystem: Host-associated > Plants > Peat moss >...
ATTTAACATGTTCAAAGACCTTCATAATAAGTGAATAATTTTACTAATTTGATTATGTCCAGCCACTTGATTCAATTTGCACGTTTTTGTGAGGTGGAAGCAATTGGGCAAATGGCCCATTTTTGTCACCTTTGTTATGAGGCAAAGGAAATGAATAAAACTAAAATTCTATTGGATAAAATTTCTACACATTCATGGATAAAAATAGCATGAAATATTGTTGAAATGTTTATTTCATTCATAAAAGCTTACCTAAACTTCATTCTTAAAGTTTCATCTACATGTTATGTTAGTTTTTTGTGTTAGTCATGTTGGTTTAAAGATTCCATTGTTGTTTGATGATGTTTATATATATAGATATATATATATCATTACAATTTTGGGGTTAGGGGTAAAAATTAGTCATGTGTCGAAGGAACATGACATAATAGGTGGCATGAGTTTCGCTAGTCACAAATTGTCACTAGATTTGTTTATAGTCCTACTTAATCCCATGTTTTCATGTTACAAATCATGGTTGATATTTGGATAACTTTCATCGATGGAATAAAATTTAATGGATGATCTTCATTTCATCATGAAAATTCATCAAATTTTATCCATGAATGTTCATCCATAAGACCAATTACTAAATTGTTTTACCAAGTTCACTTTAGTTTCTTCTCAATTCTATCACTATAAGAATCAACAATTTATTTGATGAAGAAAACTAGTTAACAACGACATAAAAGTGACAAAATCCAACCCGACCAAGCAATCATTTTGGTCAAATCATGTTGAACATATATATTTTGACCCTTGGTTTTTTCTACTAGTAAAATTGGTTGATCTTTGATTAGTCGAATGAGACAATAATTTTGGGCAACCCACAAAAAATTGAAATTATTTTATTAAAAAATGAATGACCAAAATAATAAGAATAATACTTTTACAAATAATGATTTTCCTAATTAATTTATTACTTTCAATTCATTAATTAATTAATCTACCTAACCAAAATAATAATAATAATAAATTCATAAAATTATATATATCCACACCCTACCTTACCCTACCCTAGCATGCACCGATGTGTTATAATGTGTGGTATATGTTTAGAATTAGAATTGAACCTTGATTTCCATGGTGGAATGCTAATGTTTTTGACACCAACACCACATTATTTTGTGACATAATGTGTCAAATAATGAATATAACATGTTTATTCCAAATCATTTAATACGTTTAACTTTTGATATGCAATGTTTTTTCAATTTTTTCTTCCCTACCTACTTACATACCTACAACTTACCAACCACTTTCTTACATATTAATAATTAAACATTTTTTGCAAAAATCATCAAGGAAAAATATTTCAGCATGATTTCAATTGAATTTATATTTCATTTGAATATGAGATAAGTTTAATTTTTTACTTAATTTTAATTTATGTTTCATCTTAATTTTATTTAATTTCTATATTTAAAAATGTATTTTATATTCATTACCTACATGCAACTTATTTAGTTTCTTACAAACTACCTTTCTTTGACCTACATTATACCTATGTACAACCTACCTTCCTACCTATCAAAAGCTCAAAAAATATACATGGAGTTGATTTGAAATTATATAACTATACCTTCCTATTTACCTACTTACAAGACACCTACTCACTATGTATTTACATACTTGGGTCTATTCAAGGTTGGGGTACCAGAAAAAAGAAAAAACCCTAGGACTTTCTTAGGGCCACTTTTTACAAATTACATTTTAATGAAACCAATGTAAGTGAGAAAATTTCAATAGTTCAAAATAAAATAATTCATGTGATGGTGGTGATTTTTCACAGGCATACATAATTGTGCACGAATATTTTAGTTTATAAGCAAAAATGTAGAAAATGCCAAAATGGGTTTTTAAAATCAACTAAACATGGTTTTTCACATGATTATTTTTTGCACATGTGGTTTCCATCTAGAATTTAAAATTAAAAACCTAATGAATGTAAATAACTATGCAAATGACTTAATAAAAAAATCATTTCCCTTGCAACCCATTAGTTCAAAATTTGAAGACTTTGAAATTTTTGTATGATTAATTTTTTCATCAAATTGATCGAATGAACATGTAGTTGGAGAAAGGGAAACATTTTTTTCTTGTAAATTTGAAATCAATTGCAATATTTTTAGCATTTTGAAAAAAAAATTGTAATTAGGATAGTAAAGGACTCAAAAAGACTTTTATACAACATCCAATGATCATGAGAGGTTTTTAAAAGCTTGTTGGTTGATTTAGAGTCATAAAAATGCACAAAAGCCATGATACACCTCAAACTTCAATTTTGAAATCCTTATTTTAAACATTTTTTTGTGCATTTCTAAATTGGTTTCCAACACCGTCAAAACTAACAAACTTACTTGAATCAACATGCAAACAATCATAAAATCAAACTCACAAAAAATGGAAGGATTTAAGTTTTTAATCGCATGCAAAACAAAACACCAATGTCCAATAGTGCCATGTATTCTTGAACATATTTTGAATCTCATAAAACAAAAGATACTTCTAGAGCAACTCTTAGAAAATAACCTCTCAAACACAAAAAAAACATAATTTTACCCAAAAAACCCTATAATGCAATAAATACTCAATACATGTCATGGACTATTAAATTGATGCCCAAAATGATTAAAATTAAAAGATTTGTATACTAATTGCACATTAATGAACATGCATAGAAATTGGCACCCTAGTTCGGGTAAAACTTGTTACTACATTGATGTTGTCAATTCTACTATTGTAGAAGCATTTGGTCATTAGCTGCTATTTGATTTTAGGTTAACATATATTTTGTTCCAATGTTGGAAAATTAGATTTAGTGTTCACATGTTGGCATTGAGTGCCATAATGTTCTTCATTTTTCAATGTTTCTCTTGTCATTTTGGTAAGTTGTTCAATGGTCATGTTATTCCCACGATTGGCATTGGCTTTGATGTCCGTGATGTTATCTTTGACACCTTTTTTGTCATCCTTACTATACTCAATTTTTGGACTTGAGTGAAACAACATTCAATCAGCAATTTTAGTTTTTCCATTTTTTATCTTTTCTAAATGGATTGGAGCAAACATTGTGTCTGATTTGTCAACTGTTGTCCTGTTTCACATTTGACCAAAATACACGAAAATCAAATGAGATTGCTTAGGTATGCATGAAATATTGGGCTTTTATCTAACTCTTGAGAAGAGGATTGTTTGATTTTTGGGAAGGGGAGAGGGGGTTGAGGTTGTCAATTATTGACCTCTTTCACATTTCAAAGTTGAATTACATGAAAATCAAATGAGATCACTTGCCAGGCTAGGCCTAGCATGAACTGGGGTTCCAGTTCCCTAGCTAACCATGATGATTAGCTCAAAAGTTGTGTTTACTACCTACATACTAACAACCCACTAGCCTATGTACTACCCATCTACATGCATCTACTAACCCTAAACCTATTGTCTTACCTATACCTGCCTACCTACCTACAGTACCTATTTTTTAGCAAATAGGTTCCAATGTGAAACCTGATGTCAATTGCCACCAGATGGTGCTCTTGATTCCTGCAAAGTATTGAGCTTTGGTTCTACATGCATTGTTCCTAAACCACCTTTAGTCTAAATACCTGGTTGTTTTTACAAGCAACCTTGCAGAAAAACATGGCATGACTTTCAGCTCAGAGACCCTTTAGCACTCCTGACATTTGAGGAAGCATGAAGATTCAAAGTACTTGGAAGATAAAATATATCCAAAAGTGAAAGCAACACAAACAGTGATATCTTATGAGTAACTTGGGACCACATTAAAGAAATGGTACACTTCATCACTATCGAAAACTGCAACTTCTGTACCACACTCTGCACATCGAACAGGCTTGAAGATCTCCTCTCCAACAGGAATGTCGGTTGCAGCAGGAACTGTAGGCATTCCTAACCTGAGCATTCCTGGCCCTCCTCCATCTTTGTTCTCTTGTTGCCGACCTCTCCTTCGATCACTTCTCTTTCGCTTCTTTTGTCCGGGCATCAGCTGTAATCTTTCTGTCTCAACAACTCTGCAGTTTCTGACAAACATTGCTCGGTACTGATTCATGTGCAATTCATGTCTGCAAACATCCAGCTTCCACTTTCATTGAGGGACATTCAGTTAGGTCCTATAAGATAAATTAAGAATCCTTCCATTGTTTTGGGATTTAAGCCTTAAAAAACAATCCTGCAAGCCATCCGTTACAATTAGGCAGAAAACCAGAGAAATTGGCGGACACAGTACTGGCTGCTTCATGCAATTGTCTTTCCTTTAAAATAGCTAATTAGGGCCAAACAGGGTTGCACAATAAGGGATCATCATGTTTTGACAAAATTGAAGTCAGCATACAATATCACATATTTTGCTTCATGGGTTCATCCTTGATTACCAAGTACATTGAAGCAAATGATGTGCAAGGGACCCACTACAAGTAGGATTTTACCTCTGGCAGTCAATACAAAGGCTGGTGAAGCAAGCAGGGCAGCTCAGAATGGCATCTGATTTCCGCCCTTTTCGTTGCCTTTCTGCCCATGCTTCATCCTTCATGTCAATTTCAGGATCATAGAAATCTGATGGTCCTGGCTTTTCATTTGCAACTCTTCCTTTGTCCAATCCTGTCCAGCCCAAAGTCATGTTGGTCTGCAGGCTTTGACCCTCACATAGCAACATCAAGATAGTTGGGTAAGATTTCTAACCACCTCTTAACACCAGATCACTACTGGGCACTCTCTACATCTGATTATTAACCCCTAAAGCACAAACCTGAGGCCAAATTGTTGAGCAGTGCTGGTTCAGATTCCTAGGATTCAAGGGAATTTGTCTTCATAAGTATGATTGAAGTCAGCATGAATAGAGAATTGAGAGATGAAAGAAAAATCAGGCTAAAGAAATCTCAGATCTGAGAACATATCAGCAGATGCAAGAGAAAGAAAGAAAGAAGAGACCAATTGTGCTCTTCAGTTTGAAGTCCCTGCACCATATCTTTCTGACACAAGAAATTGCACAAGTAACCCCCCAAACACAAAAACTTCAACTTTCTTATGTAGCGCTCACAAATGCTCATGATGTGGTGTTGCAACCCTAAACCCTAAACCCAAAGTTCAAAATCTGGAGAAAAATTGCAATAAACTCCTGTTGCAGAGAAAGAAAAAACAGCTGACATTCTCCTATTCATCATTGTGACACAAGAAATTGCATAAATACCTCCACAACACCAAACTTCAACTTTCTTAAGTGGTGACGAACACTCATTATGATGTGCATTGCAACCCTAAACCCTAAATTCAAACTCCGGGGAAATTGCGAAAACTTCCTGTTGCTGCGGAAGGAAAAACCTACCTTCGTCCAAAAAACAAACACCCGACATACTCCTAAATGTGTATTGCAACCCTAAACCCTAAACCCTAAATTCAAACTTCGGGGAAAATTGCGAAAAACTTCCTGTTGTTGCAGAGGGAAGAACTTAACTTCTTCCAGAAAAACAAACGCCCAACATAATCCTACTCATAAAAAAGAAAACAAGCTGCCAAGATGCCGAACTTACTTCTAAAACAAATAGAAGAAAACAAAAGAAGGGTTGGGAGTTGTTTCTAGGATTGCAGTTGAACTCCAACAGGATCCACAAATGCCACTCTTCCAACTGCAAAACTATTAGAGTAGTAGGAGGAGGAGGATTAGCGATAGATTACAACTAATACAAATCTGAAAAATAAAAATAAAAATTGGGTCTTCTTCTAGCCAAAAAAAAAAGGTAAAGAAGAAGAGAGGGGAAACAAAAGCAAAGGATTTGAGAAGGATTGGCAAAACAAATTTGATAAGAAGAGAACTAACCGACCTTGAACAGTAGTAGTTGGGGGAACAGAGTCCATTCCCAAGTCTCGAGTTGCAAGACCAGTTTTGTTTCTGCAATTGGAAGCAGAAGAAAGGAGCCCAGCTTTTGCTCAGTCTGCTTGACTGCATCTGCAGATGGAAATAACATTATAAATATTTTTTTACAGAAATTCGTGGTATGTTGTCAGGGCACTTGGTCTAGTGGTATGATTCTCGCTTTGGGTGCGAGAGGTCGCGAGTTCGATTCTCGCAGTGCCCCATAATTTCCTACTTTTTACTCATTTCGCCTTCACTAGTAGTGGCCTTTGCCTCACTTGGCTAAACGTTTCTTAAACATTTGGATTTTGAATTTTATATTTTTTTTATTGAATTTCCAATGACCAAGATTAAGCCTCAAAATTTGATATCTCTTGCACCTTAGGTCTAAAAATATGTAATCGCCTCCATACAATGCTACTCAATAGCTCTTCCACCTTGAGTTTCAAAATAGAATATCATCTCCATAAAAACCCTATTCAATAGCTCACCTATACCTTGGATATAAAAATACAAAATTGTCTACATAGAATCCTACTCATGGATAACACCAAAAGTCAACCATAATTCCCCTAAAAATGCAAGTTTTTGTTTTATTAAATTTTCAATGACAAATATTCAATATCTCTTGCACAATAGGTCCAAAACATTACAAAACCACCTCATTGCACCTCTACTCATCAAGGACTTTCAAAGAGTACCAATAGAACAATTGGGGTGCCATAGTTTGAGAGATTTCAATTTCACAAACAAAATAAACACACCATCCTCCTTCATAAATAGATTTATTTTAACATAAAGAAATGGGACCGAGATCTATACAAAGATTTTGTGCAAATATATTGAACTTCATATATTAACTTAGCTAGGGAAAAAGAAAAAAATCAATCAATATAATCAATATATTAATCAAATAAAGGTAAATGACAAAGTTCAAACAAAATATTAGTTTTCTTTTTAAAAAGGTTTTAATATTTCATAACCCCAATTACTACCCACAAGATCTATACAAGGATTTTGTGTGAATATATTGAACTTCATATGTTAACTTAACTAGGGAAAAAGAAAAAAATCAATCAATATAATCAGTACATTAATCAAGGAAAGATAAATGACAAATTTCAAACAAGATATTAATTTGATAATATATATATTTCATAACCCCAATTATTATCCATACATGAGTTTTACAAAATCTACCTCCTTGTTGTAGGACCTTTTAATTTGTAAATGCACCTACCCAAGGTCTTTTCACCCTACATGAACACTACACATAAGCATTGTCATGCAAGAGTATTTTGACAAACCCCCCTTTTAGCACCAAACTCAAGCTTTACACATTGTGGGACAAAAACATTTCAATGCCATTTTTTTATAACATGAGATGTTAACTTGCAAAACTTTATAAATGAAAGGAGTGGCAAAAGAAATGGTAGGAGAAAAAAAAAGGAAGAACATGAGTCCCAATTGAGTGGCTAAAAGTGCATTATGTAAATGAAAATCATAATTCAAGTGTTGATGGCATGTAATAACTTGGAGTGAGAATGGAAGGTGGGTTTGAAAGGGCAAAAATTCAAGAGGTGACCGACCTTGTTATTATTGCTTGATGTAACATTAAGGTCACTTGTAGCTTTTAAAGTGTAATTGAGACTTGTTGAAAAAAATTGACCATTAGCGAAAGTTAGGGACCTTCTAAATGTTTCATATCTCAGGCCTTATCTACAAAATCATGTGAAAAAACATCTATTTGTTATGCAAGCAATCAAATATTTCTATTCTTGAAGGAAAATTTTGATTTGTTGGATGTCCATATTGGTAATTCATTTCCTTTGCTTGTGAAGCTTACAAAATCAAGAATCTTTGGTAAATCAAGATTGAAGAAACAACCATTTGCATGTTGATCAACAAATGATGGCATTTAGGAAGGTGCAAACATTACATTTGGAATCAATGATGTCAACTAATCAATGAGATGAATGAAGCAAAGTTGAAAGGAATTCATGTAATTGTTCTTGCACCATGAAAAAAGTCAAATTTGTGGACAATAAATGCATAAGCATCACACAAGGCCTTGGACGTTTGTTTCTATGAGCACAATGTAAAAGGTGGAACACATAAGGTGTGTTTTTTGGTTTTCAAGGATTAATAATTCATCATATTATTGTGCCTCATATATTTTCAACTAGAATTGTATTTATTGTAAACAATGGTGATCTTTCCATTTTAAACAATTGTTGCCCAAATCGGGTCAAAAGAATAAGCACTCAACAATACAACCCTCTTCAATGAATGGCACACTTCCAAATTTAAAAAAACAATCTAATCAATTAAAGATAATTCATCCACAAACCTTTATGTTACAACTTGTTGTTAGTTTTCACATGGTGTTAAATGTTTTAATTTGAGGATGGGACAATGTAGTTGAAGAAAAAAAATCTCAAACCCCATTAACCAACACCCAGTACCTTGAAATATATTTAAGTTTATGCCATAAATCCAAGGAAATAAGATCAAATTCCTTAGTTTACCACCACAAAATAAAATCTGAATTAATATGGACATATAAGGATTTTGAAATGTAGCACCCAAAATTCACTCAAATAAAGGTCTTGAGGTGTTGATTTTAATATGGCAAGTAAGAATTTTAATACTTTCAAAAATAAGGCTTTTAATAAGATTAAAGAAGGATCTTGGCCAATTAGTTATCATCTTGACCCTAAGGCACGACTTTCATTTCGTGACATTTGTGTGGAGTTGATGCATATTATGTGTTCACTCATGGTAGATTCTACATCTTGATCCTTATACAAGCTTTGTAAAGGGAGTAGTTCATTTTTTTTTGAAATTGTATGTAGATTGATAAGTCTAACAACCGGAAGCATGGTCATGAGTGTTTAAGGAGGAGAAAATACATATTTGTAGTTTAGAGAATAGAGGAAAGCCCAATCATAGATTCTAGAATGTGACACATGCCCATTGAAGATGGACAACTTTGCAATGTTGAAGCTATATTGAGAACATCAATGTTGAAACTAGAGCAAAAGTAAGTTGTCAATGACTGATTGAAAATATCTATTCTCGCAATAGTAAAATATAGACATTGAAATTAGTGTGAAAGGATTGATGGTTATTAGAAGGAGCTATAGTTAGTAAGGTATATAATAAATACACTAACATGCCCCTAAAACATTTACATAGCATTGTGGGGGCGTTAAGTGTGAAAAAAAAACTTATATAAGGTAATGAGGTGTTAAAAGCTTGAAGTGTAAAAAGTTCAAATATGTAAGTGTAATTATACATGGGATTTACATGTCATATATGAATTTATTGTCATGTAAGACATTGGCAAAAACCCCTAAATCCATGTAAATTACTTCTAAATAATGCAAATATCCTATCCTTAGAGTAAATCAAGGTCGTTGAGTCCAAATAATGTAACATATTTTGGACTTATTATGTTTATTAAGAGGCTTCACTCAAAAAGGGGAAAATACTAATGTGGGTAATAGTTCACCTTGGCACAATGAGTGAATAAAAGATAATGGAAACATCCTTTTAGGTCATTCAAGATAATTTTTAAAAAAATTCAGATCACCAAATCTAGGATCCCATTGGCTTGAAAAAATAATATTGAAACTTACACTCAACCCTATCTTGTTGAACATTGAAAATAATGAACCTTTTTTACTATTTCCATTGGCCTTCTAAAATTTGCACAAACCTATCAAAATTTATTACACAAGTATTAGTTCACTCAAGGAAACTAAAAATAATAATTCAAACCACCAAATCTAGCAATTTCATTGTTCATGTCTTCAATTTTTTAGAAGCACATCACTTATTCAACCACCTTACATGCCATTGCCACACCCAAGTTGAGCTCATTTGGAGAGACCTTGCAAGAGTTTCACTTGCACATCATTAGGTTTGGGAACCCATGACCTTTTGCAGTTGTAGGGTTCCAAAAAGAACTATTTGAACATTGCATGGTTTTTTTGTTTTTTCAAGAACTATCGATTTAGGGTAGTTGACTTTTCAAATTTTATATAATCGATTGGTTCCAAATTTTAGCAAATTTTTTATTTTAGAGAATTGACCGATTCTAATTCCTTATAAATAAAAAAATTGTACGAATTAGTTGGTTCCAAGGGTTTAAAAGATTAGAAGGGTGGTTTTGTTGATTCGTATTTTGGAAGAAAACATTTCAATTAGACAAAATGATTCTCGTGAAGAGCCTTTGACATGACTACATCTACCCAATTTTTAAACTCATGGGGCAATTTTTTAATCCAATTTTTTGAACCAAGGTGGATAACCGCTTAGGACATTGGTCAGGTATATCTGGTTTCACACCATCTTTTATCTTCTTCCAAAGATCCATCAACTTGAAATTTAAAAAAGGGACACATCCAATCAAAATATCATAACACATCATCCCAGAGCTATATATAGACATAAACTTTGAAATGATATTTCAAGGATAAAATGTACTCACTTGACAAACTTGGACCAACATTCTAATATTTTGAATCATGAAATAGTTCTAGTACCATCCATCAAGTTGTACCCAAATCCATTGTTAGGTTGGAATATGTGCAAGTTAATTCCTTTATTCTAGAGAGCCCAAAATTAGCCACTTTTGCATACACATGCCTATCATGTTCATTGTATTTCACAAAAATATTCATTGATTTCAAATCTCAATGAACCACCTTGTTTTGATGCAAGTAATTCATGTTTTTTGGTACTTGCAACATTGAAGTTCAACCAGGGCATCTTGGCTTTCATTGTTCACCAATCTTTCCATTAATTGGTGAAGATCCCCGTCCATTAGCTCCATAACAAGGGAACAAGAATGATCCCTAATTGCATAACAAAACAAGGGCAAAATATTGGAGTGAGACAATCTTGCAAGATGAGATGCTTCTTATGGGATATCTTCATTTTCTGGTCTATGAAAACACTTTTCCCTTTGCCAAGCCATGTAACTTTGTGAATTGTTGTAGAACCTCCCTTTCCTATTTGACCATTTGGCACTTGATGAATAGTTTTGTATTCCACTTTCTACGCATCAATCACACTAGTTGCATTATCTTTTGATGAGATCCTTTTAATCACTTGATCCAACATGAATCAATTTTGATAGCAGCCTTTGTTGATCCTCCTCGGCTTTCTCATCAATGAAGTGAAATTCTTCATCCTTGACGTCATCAATCCACTTTTGATCCTAAAGATTAGTCAAAAACTCCTTTGTTGCTCCTTCCTCGAAAACATTTTGCAAAAGTTCCATGTACATCCTTAATTTAAAAGCAAAGGATGTAAAATTCTCCTTTGCATTGGCAAAGATCATGGCAGCTTGGATCCATTCGGCATCACAACAATCATGGACAAGTTTTTCAGCCTCCTTAGCTAGTCATGCAAAACTTTTCAAAATATCATGTGATTCTTGAATGTGTTGCAAAGATGTTTCTTGAATGCATGCCTTTGCACCTTTTAGAGTCTCACAAAGCTTCACCCATAAATATTGACATTGGAGCTCAATGATGGGTATTGGATTTGCACTTTCTAGTGAAATTGAGTTTTAGATACACATAAGAGAGTTTGCTGCAAGGTCCAAGTATTGAGACGAAACCCCTTTTATGATATTTTGTAGCTTTTGGGGAGCTTTAGATTAAAAGCTTGGGTGCCTCCATAAAGAATCCAGGCAAAGAAAGAGTATGTTCAATATAATCAAGTCAATATGGTTGAGCTAAAATCTTGCAATGAGAGTTCACACTTACAATTTGATCATATTTTTGTCACATATGTGCATGCTAAGGTGAAATGGTATGCTCACCATTAATTGAACACTTACACCTAAGCCATTCTTGGAGGCATCTATATGCACATATATTTATATCATTAAAGGATCTATGCTTCACATATATATGGACTTACTAGTAATGTAATACCATAAATCTAGTAATTCATATTCTTTTCAACAAAAAACTATGTAAAATCATATCAATCCAATAAGATGAAAAGTTCATGCATTTTTGTAACATTGATTAGACCAATCTACAAGATATAGTTATTCTTTATAAGTATTGAAGTGAGTAATATATGTTTGTTAATTACAAATATGTGAAAAGAGGAAATTCAAATAACCTAAGATATCGAACAAATTAGCAAAATTCATAATCAAGAGGAAGGCAACAAAAGTATTGATTGAATCTATATTGCTCACCTCTTGTTGACAAGATTTTATGAATTCCACAAGCTTGTAATAACTTGGATGGGATTTATCAAAAGGATTTCAAAACTGTGAAGTGATCACAATCTTCCAATAGAATATAGTTATTGTTTGTACCCCTTCCTGATGATGTATCTTCCACCATTTTGTTCCCTAATGAAGGCATTTTTTATAGTAAACAAACTGAGATATTACCAAGTAAAACAACTAGCACTATATGTATCTTGAATGCTAGGCTCATGGAAATTGAATTAACAAGGGTATCCTAACATTAAGAAATATTGGTGATTTGCCTTTGAATCAACATAGAAAGTCATTGCTTACCAAATCTTTAAGAGGCTTTCCATCAAGGAAAGCATATACAAGGATAGAGTTTTGTTGTACGATTTCATCAAACTTTACTAACAAGTCCTCCATCTTTCGTTGAGATGGTTGGAGATTCTTCATGAACTTAGCTAGATTCATTCGTCTAAATAAATTGTGTCGAACATTGAAGTATGATTCCAATCATGAACCATTATGGGGAACTCCATAATTGATTACACCTTTCAAATTCTTCAGGAATTTGTTTACAGATGCCACTAACAATTCATCAATCTTATTCCTTGGAATGACTTGAGCTCTTTGATATGCCTCCACAACCAAACTTTTGATTACCAGACCACTAAAAGAATGGCCTACCAATAGACATTTGCATCGTTGACCCAATCTCTAGAGATCACTACCACAAGAAAATAACTTGTGTTAATAAGTTATGAATGTCACCAACTTTTGTAGGTGAAAATTACTTGTACAAAAACTAAAACTCATATAGCTGAATGCCCCTTGCAATGCATCAAGACATACCAAAAGAACTTTGACAATCATTAACTTATTGCAAGTACCTTCATAAGTATTAAGAACTTTTGTGTATGTACAATTTAAGTCAACTTGAATAAAATTAAGAGATAATTGATACTAAGGTTATAGAACGTCAAATATGACAACATCAGTGAATAGGAAAATATCTTTCATAAAAATAGAGAAATCTCCATTTTCATGATGAAGAAAAAACAACAAGGTTAACACTTCTTCAAGAAGCCACATAAAAAACCAAACTAGGAAAGACAAAACGAACAAAAAACAAAAAACACACATTGGTATGAACAAAACTAGACTCACACATGTTCAAGGACCATCAACAATACTATGTATGATAGTGACTTAATTACCACAACTTCCCCACTAACTTCATCAACTCTCTAAAATGGGTAAAGGCCGATGACAAGCACCAACCTATGAATTGAGTCCTTGCTACAATTCCATAAGCAATGGGAAGACTCAGCCATATTACTAGCAAACAACATACCAGAACAACAATGACAAGACAAAAAATAGACTAATAGAAAGGGAAAGAAAAACTAGACGAAAGGACAACATGGAAAAACTATGAACAAGTGAGCTTACAAAAAGCTCCCTATTTACAAGACCTGAAACAAAATCATTTTGAAAATGCCAAAAGCGAAAATTCCAAAAAGGAATTTATCTTTAATAGGAAAAGTAGAAAAGCAAAGGAAGGAAAATTAAAACCTTCAAAACAAAGGTAGACCAAACAATGGTTTGAATTAAAGCAGTCTAGTACAAAATAGTATCCAATATAGACACATTGCATTTCTAGGGCAATAATCCAACTTCAACATTGAAACTATGTTTCAAAGCCACCTCATTGTGTGTATTTGACTTCTTTCCACATGTCCAATTATCAAGCTGAGTTGGGAAACATTCCAACAAAGTAAAGGTATTTAGGATTTTGTGTGGAGAGACTTGAACACAAAATGAATCAACAAAACCACCCTTCCAATCTTCTAAACCCGTGGAACTAGCTAATTCGAACAAGTTTTCAATTTATAAGAAACTAGAATCAGAAATTTGCTAAAAATTGGAACCAACCCATTATGTAAATTTTAAAAAGTCACCTACCCTAAATTGATGGTTTTGGAAAAACCAAAAACCATGCAATGTTAAAATAGATCCTTTTGGAACCCTACCATCGCAAAAGGTCATGGGTTCTCAAACCTAGTGATGTGCAAGTGAAACTCCTACCAAGCCTCCCCCAATGAGCTCAACTTGGGGGTGGCAATGGCAATACTAAAACCCCATGTGCACAAATTGATAAGTAAAGAATTTTTTTAATTTGGTCACATAAGAATTCTAAAACCAAAACCATTCCTCAAATTGTGTCATATAGAAAAATAACCTTAAATTGTATTTTAAGGTACTTGGGCATTCCCAAACAAATTGAACAACTATAGGGATATGTAATTCAAGGTTCTTTCACAATGTTAAATGTTTGTACCTTAGGGTAAGTCTTTTTGGGGGAAAGAAATGAACATAAATCCATTGTGGAAAAAAATAAATACAACATGCGTAAGCCAAG
>Ga0209208_10007676_pt1 | contig 14555 bp, 7 predicted proteins | sample S1TSphfallax_3_FD_187694 | JGI IMG/M metagenome (GOLD analysis project Ga0209208, IMG submission 187694) | Host-associated microbial communities from peat moss isolated from Minnesota, USA - S1T2_Fd - Sphagnum fallax MG (SPAdes) (version 2) | ecosystem: Host-associated > Plants > Peat moss >...
CATGTATTCTTTTATCATTGTTGCGTTTACGTACGAGACATCAAAAAATTTCACTTGGAGACCCCTCTCGGAAGAGCTACCATGATACTTATTAAATCGGTTCGACTTTTTCATTGGACTTCAACTCTGCACACTCTTGGGGGGGGGAGGGGGGGAAAAATAAAGGGGGGGTGGGCTAATAAGCTTCGAAAAATCCGCTCGGGTCACTTATACTCTCATACTCATCAGAAAAAGGTCCATTGGAGGTGGACCCTGGTTTCATACTTTATTTTCAGGTGGGCTGTTGTCTTGAACCCAAAGTTGCTTGAATAAAGAAACCCCGTGTGTGAAGTTACTACTACTCCTATGGGAGTTTTAGGGTTCATTCATTACCCCAAGTGTAAATTTTACTTGTGGGATTTTTGGGGTTCATATACCCTCGAGTGTAATGTTACTAAATGTGATTCGTAGCCTCCATTAGGGGTAGAAACGGCCCATCGTCGAATGCATTACCTATCATCAAACAATGTGCAATATTTTACTCATTCCTTAACCAAATTGAGCGATTTTGATGCAAATTGAGCAATTTTGGTTTCATTTGGACATGCAAACTGAACGGTTACAAATGTTCTTTGATTGAGTGTTAAAAGTAAAGGAGCATTGCAGAAAACACAGGAAGAGACTGACTGAGTGACAATTTGCTTCACAAAATTTGAAGAAATAATTCTAGACTCTTCTCTAGTTCTCTTGATCCAGTCTTGTATCTTTCTCATTTTTTTCATTTTTTTTGAGTGATTTAAAATTTGATGGGTGCACCAACTAGGGCTTTACAAAAACTTCTTGTGTATTCCAGAGGCAAAGATATAATACCAAAAGATTTTAAGCTTGAAATCTTAATCTTTTTTAATTCGCCCATCACCATAAACCAGTACCCACATTGGTACCATGGTAAAAATCCTAAAATCCATTTAAATTATTTCTAAATATTACAAATATTACACGTTTAGGGTCACTTTCGATGAGGATCCAAGCTCCAGGGTCCAATGAAATAGTGCAATCCTATTGGTTGAGAGTCATAAATTGGACCCGTGGCCTTTAGATGAGGGTTCAAAACCAAAAGGCAACGAATCAAGCTTAAAGCTACATAGTACCATTTTAAAGGGAAAATCAATGGGTTCAGACCCCAAAAAAAAAGGTGAGCTCCAAGTAGAGCTCATGATATGGAGAATCAACATGCAAGCTAAGGTGCAAAGCGGGGTCCAACTGGAGGATTCAATTTGCTTTCAAATGAGTCCAAATTGGTTCCTAGGAATTAGGACCCTGGACCCCATCTAAAGTGGGCCTTATTATAAGACTAAATCAAGGTCTCTTGGTTCAAATCTAACATTTTTTTGGGTTTAATATGGTCACTAAGAGAGGCCTTGCTCAAAAAGTGAAGGTACCAACAATGGGTGCTAGTTCACCCTTGCCATTTAGTGAATGAATAACCATGTCAACAAAAAGATGTACTAAGGAATCGTCGAGCCCATGCCCATTATGTTGGGTTAGTTAGCAGGTGTGCCCATTAGGGTGAGCTAGGAAATATGCCCAACATAATCATTCCGTAAGGGAGAGACCATTCCATGCCATTAAAGTGGGATGGGAGATTCAACGATTTTTTCAAAAAATCGTGTCTTACAACCACATTTTGGTCACTAATTTAATATGTGCGTTACCATCGGTGGAGAATTATATGATGTAATATGGTCAAAAAATTGACATAATCTACCACCCTAGACCCTTAATGAGAACAACAACAATAACATGAAGTTGGTGAGTTATGTTGAGAAGATTTGAGTGTCTCCCATGTCTCTTCAGTGTTCTCACTCACCCCTTTAGACTATTGCATTCTTGCAAAAGGTGAACAAGCCTCATATAAAAGTGGCAATTCAATGATAGGTTTGAATCATAGGCACTCAATTGTTCAAATGATCACCTTGTAGATGAGTAGTTGCCTTTTGTACACCAACAACTTCACATCTGACATCCCCTAGTGGTGAATTGAACCCTCAACTACTTGCAACATGGTCATTAATATTGGAATCAATTCTTCAAGTGATGGTCCTCAATCTTCCATCCCTTAATCTTCCATCCCTCCTCTTTCATCCTAGTTATATTACAAACCAAGTAAGGAAGATACAAGACTTGTAAATCTTGAGGAGTATGAAAGCTCTTTTTCTACAAAGGAAAAAAAAAGGCCATTACAACTTGGTCTCAAACATGATATCGAATAATCTTAAAGACCCCTTCATGGACCCTGGGTATGGGAATATTGTATTACCAAGGCTTAGATAGCATGGGCTTTTGAGAAAATTCTTTATAATCCATGGTCATTTGTCCTTATTGTTCATTTTCAATATCCATAACTTTTTTAATTTTATGTACTATGCAAAAAAAAAATCATACATCATATACATATTTTAATTAAATAACTTCAAATTAAGTTCCGAAATTGATAACTCCAAATTAAGTTTCTAAATTGATAACTTCAATATTTAGAGTACATTTGCCCCATTTCAACCGCATTCACATTCCAAAATTTGCCACTATAATATCCATTTTGGTCCACACAACCTTGCATTGGCCCAAAAAAAATAGAATTCCTCCATCAACCATTCTTAGAAACCTATTGTAAGAATCACCTAAACCAAGAAAACTTTATGAAGGATTTTTTTTTAATGGTAATTGTTAGGGCTGCCCAAAATCTACTAGGTTTAACAAATATTGTTCTTGCAAATATTGTGACAAATAATCATAACATAAAATTAGTAATGAAAAACTACCCAAAAAAATAGTCACAAAAGACTAACAATATTATTAGGTTTTGTAGTAAAACAAATTATTGCATTTTTCTTGAATTGGTAGCAAATAGACTATTTTTTTCATTTTGCAAAAACTTAAACACTCGAATGTTTAAAGATTATTCAAAATTATAAAAAACTTAAAAAGCAAAGCCAAAACTTGTATTAATGAATAAGATTTTGACTACTTGGTAAAGGTAGTGCCATTTAGAATCAATATTAGTGACTTCCTTAAAATTGAGAGTTTAATCAGTATATATTAGGACTTGTTAACTACCATTTACACAAGTTCATATGATGGGTCAAATCTTTTCAAAAATGAACTTAAATATAAGTTTTCAAATTGAATTACTGAAATCAATAGGTAAATAATTTTGATAGGTTAACTATTGCCATTTCCTACTTACAATTTTGTTACATGTTAACAATAATAATAGAAACATGCATTGATCCATTGCAAAAACCCTTTCTTACACCACTCGGTGATGCATTGTGATTGTTAGATATGTTTTTTTCACAACTTGTGAATAAACATTTGCCAACAATGTTCTTGAAGATAACAAGAAAGTATGTATTGCCAACCATTGAAAAATGTACAACAACCACAAGTTATGGGTCCCTTGCCACGTTATTGTGGCCCTTTTTGAAACATATGACATATTAAATGTTATTTTAGCTTTGCATGTGAAGGCATGTTGGCTAAGATGAATTTCATGTAAACAAAATCATTACATGTGTAAAGGATGAGGAAGGGAATTTAACCCTTCGTTCTCTTGTTGACATTAGTTGTAAGATGTGTTCGATTGCATATTAACACCCTAGTTACCTTGGAACAAGTTTTGGACATGTTATGTCTAAAGCACATTAGTATGTCACTAACCATGACTAGGTTTGTTTTGGGATGAAAAAGGTTAATTTGAAGGGTGCATAATCCTCTCTTCAAAGGACTATAACACGGACCAAAAAATCAATGCAAGTTGGAATGGGATAAAACATATGTAGATTTTTTTCCAAATAAGAAATTGAAAACTCACATTCAAACTATATTTGCATCCAAGGTGGTGTTGTTTTTGGAGACCCTTACATATGCCAATTTTAAATTAACATTTGTTACTCTTGATAGAGTCAAACTTTGCACACGAGGGTTCCAAGTGGCCAAACATGGGTTGTGGCAAGCACAATATGCAAATGTTTTAGCATCATTGTCCATCAATCCATTAATATGAACTAGATGTGGGGGTATTAGATTTTATAAGGTGCATTGGATGTTGCCATGACTATAGTAATGTGCATGCAAAAAATGTGTGCTATAAGAAATGTCATTTAACTAATTGTGCAACATTTGAACAAAAATTGACCATTTTGTATGGTTGTGCAATCACTAAAGTACTAAAACTAATGGAGCTTTTTCTTTAATTGTCAACAAGTTTTCATAATAAAAAAACACACAATATGATCACTCTAATGTTTGAATTGAGCTTTCAAGTTATGCAAATTGTCATTAAATCTCTTAATATTTTGGAGATGGTTTTGGAGTTGGTGGATCAATATGACTGGAGGTGATTCCTTCCTCTTTTGACCAAAGTCTCCAAATAGTTGCATTGAGTGAAACACCTCAAACCTTTCTACATGTTACATTTTGACAATAAGATTCATTTTTTGCTGTTATTGCCAATATTGAAAAGCAAGTGAGATTATAATTACAAACCCATTATTATGTTGCAAAGCTCATGGCTAAGAGAAATTGCTTCCATTTTTTTCCAAATGCGGTGCAAATATATATATATGGTGTAATTAACTGAAAAAATATATATAATTTACTTAAAGGTAAGTAATGTGTTTAGAATTGGATTATGAAAATATACCTACAATATAGTTAAAATGTTCTCAAATTTTTTATTGGATGATAGTGAACAATTTTTCCAATTTGATGTTAGGGTTTATGAAGAGGCATATTGAGCAATTAGAACCTTTTCCTTGAATTTTTATGTGGGTTCTTAACGTGGTAGTAGTTGATTTTGTGGAGTTGATGGTGGAAAGCTTTGAAGATGATGTCAATCCTTACTTGGTGAATAATCGACAATTGATCAAAGGTGTGGTCCTTTTGGTATTGGTAAAAAAAATTATGCAAATAGATGGTGTTTTGTGGAGGTTGTGGAAAATAATGAAAATTAAAAAGACACGTGGGAACTTAACATTGGTAGGAGTAGAAAATTGCAAAGGAGCTTTGGTGATTTTAGGTTTTGATGAACAAATGATAATGTTCAAACCAAGTTTGTGTATATTAAAAACATGGTAGATGAAATTCCACTATGCACACATATTGGTAGTTATGACAAAAATCTAAACTAATGTCACATCAAAACAAATTAGGCATGCAGATCTTGAAAATGATGATGCATAAGTCAAAGAAATCTTGTATTCATTGTGTTTGTCCACATTTTATGTAATGAAATTTCATGGTATTTCAATGGGAATTAATGCTTGAAGGTTGGGTATGAGTTTTTTCCATAATGCATGTGTAGTGAGATGCCAAATAGTTAGAATGGTGGGTTGACAAGATGAAAAGAGATGACATGGGTTCATAAGAAATGATTCTTGAAATGCGGTCTTGATACGAGCATGATTTGAGTGATTTGATTTAGGAGATGTTGCTAAAATTCATGTGATCTATAGGATTTAAGTTAGTGGCATCTTTACAAACAATGTAATTTGGGATGAAACATTTGTCACTTGGTGCATACAATGTGTGAAATTGGTCATTTTATATAAGAATTATTATTCATATGACGAATTTCTTTTGAGATTGTATTAATGAGTTGGATTAATCAAGTCCCTTTTTTTGGGTCACACCTTGCACTATGTCAAATGGCTTTCTTTGTTGATTTTTTTTCATTTTAGATAGAAACCCAATGTGAATATTTGATATTGAGATGCATTTTCATACCAATTGATACAAGGTTTTATTTTTATTCATGTTCAAACTCAAAATCTCCCCAAAACATGTAGACATCAAATGGACTTGTTTGATGTCCATTTCAAAAACATTTGAATACTCATGTTCATACCCAATGTCTAAATTGAAAAAATATATTTATTTTGATACCCAAGTTATATGTTGAAATGGACATACTTGCAAAAGATTGATAGGGTAAATAGGTTGATGAGCAAACACTTTAGCTTTCAGAAAACATATGTTCATTTTTTTTTGTCATTTTCAATTGTAGAGGTTCAAAAGGTCTAGGTAGCCCTTCACATGGCACCTTTATAGTTATTTACAAACCTCCATTTGATTTTGAAATGAGCAAGATGAAATCTCCCAAAACATAAGGTTTCAAAAAAAATCCAATTTCTTGAAAACACATATCGTTCCATGTGCAATTGAATTGTAACCCAAAGTTTGACATATATATTTCATACACAAACAATATCCTTCCTATTACCAAACAATGTGAATTTTATTTGAAAATTCCCTTCAAAAAAATTTAGTCTTGATCTTTAAAAAATCCTTAGTTTGGCGAACCCCATTTATGATGATGGATGCCCAACATTGATTGTGAGGAGTGATTACTCATTTTTAAACAGAAAAATGACATCTTTGAAAGGAAGGGTTAGAAACCTTAACCATAAGCTTTAAGAACCAATCATTTGGTTTAAATGTATTAATCAATAGTTATTGATTAAACAATGTGTGTCGATAAGCCATTTTTTTAATTGTTCGAATGTTTGCTCACCCATGGATGTTTGGTGATGGGTGTTTTTACCCTATGTAATGATTAATATTTGAAAAGTAATAGACCCCAACCACCTCATTATGTACTCCAAAATGTAACAAAGTATGATTAGTAATGAATATTGAAGGTTGTTTACCACATCCTAGATTAGTCAATAAAATTTGAATGGTTATATATTGCCGAAAGATTATATTAAAAATTAAAATGATGAGATCAAACCATTTTTGAAACTTCCAATTCACAAAAATTGACCATTTTTTTGAAACTATCAAATGTCCATACATGGTTCAAGTATGTAACAAAACATATAAAATAATATAAAATAATTTTATTTTCAAATTTAGCTTGTAGCCAAATTTGGTTGAATCTTCTTATGGATCATTGCCACTAACTTGGCTACATCACAAAATTGACAAAAAAAAATACTAATATCAATTCATCTAAGATATTGTATTAATTATTGATGTTTCACATTCATTTAATTCAAAAATTGACCTCAATATTTTAAAAATCAAACACACACCAAATTAACCTAATGCATAATGATATTAATTATGTCAAATTACATATTAATGACCAAATTACATACTTGCCAAACATTATTCCAAATTAATGTTGATTGGTTCTAAGTTTTCAAATGTGTTCAAGTTTAAAAATTTGACCCAACAAGTCCACATGGATTCAAAATTGACCAAAAACCAAACCTAACAATTTTATATGGAACCAAACACAATTTTAAAACTAGATCCAATGGGTTTTCATGGATCAGAAGCTTGCCAATAAACAATTTTGTTGTTTTTAAAAAGGTTCTGAAAATTAGGTAACGTTAAAGGTCCTAGGTAAAAATATTGTTTAGGGTTTTTTGTTTTTCGAGTTTTATGTTTAAATATTAGTGATTTATAGCCATCAGTCCTAGCCTTCAGCTTTAATATGTAAGGACACCTTTAATGGTAGCATTATAATGAACTTTACATAAATATGTTGTGATGTTCCCTAGTTTGTTCCTAGTGTTGGATAAGGGTTTAAATAGGGCACATGTGGGTGGAAACCATTGTTGTTTAACTATTCCCTATTTTTGCTTTTGGGAACATGTTCAAAAACATTTTGGGAACTCATTGGGAACATATGGGAACACCATTATAAACTTTTATGAATGTGGTGGGAACATTTTGGGAACACCCAAATCCAAAAATCAAAATTGTTTGGAAATCCTTCTTTTAAGCCATCCCCAAGAATAAGTTGAAATTGGCTTTAATTTAAACTTGAAACTAAAGGTTTTTTTATAAAGGTTGGACCTATTGAACCCAAAATTGTTGGTCAAGAAAATTTCACCTAGCCCTAGAATCAATGTTTTTTAATTTTTGAAAATATTCTTTAAATTCAAAGATAAATGGTCTTTTGTTTTTTTTTAAAAGATTTAAACCTAGGCCTTATGGTCATAGTAAAAACCAAAATAAACCTTGGTCCATGTTGGTTGATTCTTCATTTTATAATGGTTTTTGGTGATGAATGTTTTTGGTTACATCTTGAATAATCAAATCTTGATCCTAGCATGTTCATGGACCTCAACATGAATTTGGGCCTTCTTCATGAAAGGTTTGGGTTTTCTAAGCAATTAAGTATGTTTTTCAATTAGTTATGCAAATAAGTATATTCAATTGAAAAGGTTCTTAAAGGGTATTACAAAGTTCAAACCAATGTTGGTTGAAAACATTAGTGAATGTTAATTATTAACATGCATACTCGTCAAATTTGTGCATATTTGAATTTGGCCATTTCCCATATTTGGCGATATAAGTAACCAACAAATGTAAGGTTTATCAATATATTACTATGGATATCCATTGATTATGATTATTTCATATATGTATAATTATATACATATCTTTTATATAATGTTTAATGGTTTGAATATGCACATGTATATGCATATTCTAGTTTAGGTTGTAAGATTTTGTTAGCTAGTTATTCTTTTTTTCCTTTGAACATTTGTTCACATTGAAGTTTTTTCATTGGTTTGTTGCTTTGTTATTTTATTATTTTGTTATCATTTATTAAAAAGAAACCTTATTTTGGTGCATTCAAGCATTTAAAATGCTTAATTGCATAAATACATGAAGTTTGTTTACTTTTTTGTTTCTTTTTTATGAGCTACCTTCTACATTATATTATGGTTTAGGATTCCCAAGCTTTATGTTGTATCAAAGCTTTGTTGAAGATGATTTCCTACATGGTACCATTGCTAGTTATGGTAATATATTAGAACAAGCTATATTGTAATTTGGAGTTTTGTTGTACAACTTGTAAAAATGCATTATTATAATTCATGGTTTTTTAAGAGGTTAAAATTGATGAACTTGTCATTTGGACTAATGGACATGTAACTTTGATTAAAGGCTAAAGGCTTGAATGACTCATGTATTTGTTGACTAATCAATTTGACTAGAATGGTTTATTTAACTATATACACATAGTTAATTTGTACAACCTTAATCAAAATGTCCAATGGTTTTTAATCAAGTTGAATATTTAATCAAAAATACCAATGATATTTAGTCAAATCGAACATTTAATCAAGATGGCCAATGATCTTTAGTCAAATATGACATGGTATACTACCTTCTACTTACTCATCCACCTACTTATTTGGTTAGATATCTACTTACCTATTACCCAACCAACCACCTACCTATTATTTACCTACCTACCTACTACCTATTTACTTATACTTTCTCACCTACCTAGCTACATTTTTCACCTTCATACAACCTACTTACTTATCTACCCACCTACTCACATATTATCTATTTCCCTATCCACATGCTTACTTATTTAATTTTAGCCATTAGGTGTAACAATTAAGTTTAACCATTATGCTTTACCACTAGATTTAATCATTAGGTTTCCAAAAAAAATGCCAAATTTTAACCATTAAGTTTAATTTAAATTTAGCCACTGAGTTTAGCCATTACACTTAATGACTAAATTTGGCACTAGGTTTAGCTTAAGTTGAATCATTAGATTTGGCCATAATTTAAATTTAACCAATAGATATAACTTAAATTTAACCACTATGTTTAACCACTATTATTTTCATTAGGTTTAGCCATTATGTTTAGCCTATATGTTTAGCCAAGATTTAATCATTATGTTTAACTACTGGCTTTTGCCATTAAATTTATCAACTAGGTTTAACTATTGTGTTTAGTCATTATTTTAAGTCATTAAATGTAGTCATTAAGTTTAGACATTACTTTAAATCACTAAGTTTAACCATTAAGTTTAGCCATTTTTTTTAAGTTATTAAATTTAACCATTAGTTTAAGTCATTGAGTTTAGCCACTAGGTTTAGCCATTAGTTTAAGTCGTTAAATTTAGTTGCTAAGTTTAAACATTAGTTTAAGTCATTGAATTTAGCCACTAGGTTTAACCATTAATTTAAGTCATTGAATTTAGCCATTAATTTAAGCCATTGAGTTTAACCATTAGGTTTAAATCACTAAATTTAGTCACTAATTGTCACTTAATTTTAGCCACTATGTTTAATGATGCGAAATAAAAAACTTAATAAAAGTTGAACATCTTTGATGGTGTAGTCCATTAGCAAGGATTCGGTTCATCATTGTGAAGGTTTGGGGTCCAATTCCTTATATTTCCAACCTATGTGAATGTTTATAAAACTAAGGTAGGTAGGTTAGATTAAAGTAGCACAATGAAGTGAAGTTAAATTAGGTTAAACTAACACCTATTTATTTAAATGCTTTTTGTTGACCTCCCTAAACCTACTTATTACTAACTACCTACCTACCTACCTACCTATGAATTTAAAAATAAGAATCCAAAAAATGCCTTTAATTTAGATATAGAATAGTCCACTGTCTACTAATCAAATAGTTAATCATTTTGTTAGTCATTTTGCCAATCAAAATGACAAGGTCCAATTAGACTGCCAAATTGTGATAAACATGGCCAAAATGATTTGTACAATAGGGTGGTTTTTTTACGCCTATCACTTTTGGGTATTTTTTATTCAAAAACCTAGTTGAAAAAACCGTGAATTATAATAGTGATGGGCTTTGTTGCAACTCATCAAAATTTTGTTATAGTTCATTAGAATGAGTTTTGTTACATATCATGTTGGAGTTTTATTGTAGTTCATTATAACATGTTATATTGTAATTGATTGAATTTTTGTTGGAGCTTTTGAAGTGGGTTTTATTTTAGTTCATCAAAATAAACTTTGTTGTAACTTTGTCAAAATTTTGTTTTAGTTTGTTAAAATGGGCTTTGTTACAACTTGTTGCATTTTTTTAGATCATCAAAATTTTATTAGAACCTTTTTTAAATTTCTAATTGTTGTGAGAAGTGTTCAAGGTTTGTGAGAGTTATGCTTTCAATGACATTGTTTTAAGTTTAATTACTATTAATCTGAACAATGTTGTGGGTTGTTTGTTTTAGTGTAACTCATCAAAAAATTTGTTGCTAGTTGTCAAAGGTTTAATTGATGCACTCCTAAGCTCCTTGATAGACTCAAATGTGAATCTAAGGTGAAAATAACGAAAAAGTAAGAAGTTGGGGCACATTCCCTGGTTCACAACTCTCTGGGGGTAGAAGGGCATGCTGGAGCTTTGGGATGGGACTAAAAAGAATGATAAGTAATCACTCATTCACGCGAACCTGCACAAAAGCAAACAACAAATTGGTTAGTGCATAACTCGAACACTTTTGGTGCTACAACAAACCATGGGCAAACTCGAATTCACAACACTCATCACGACCCGGACTTGGGGGAAACCATCACCTTCCCCCTTATAGTATACTTTATGTCTGCCCACGGGACCAGCACCCAAATGTCATTTTGTCCTGGGAATGCCAAGCGGGAGTTTCGAAATTTTCACAACTGGGACTTTTACAATTTTGGGGCCCATAACTTTGCGCATAGACCTCCAATTGAAATGAAAATTGAAGCAAAGTTGTAGCCCTCTTCGAAAGCTTTCCAACAATATGTCACATGCCACCTACACACAAGGAAGTCGGGGTGATTCCAGACTTTTAATGGTTGGGAGTCAAATTGCCAATTTAAGGTTTTGGGTTTCTTATTTAAGGTGTTAATTTGACTCTCGACCCTTCTTTTGGCTATAATTTGTGCGTTAATGTGCAAATGGGTCATGCAAGCCCATTTTAGTCATTTATGTTCCAAGAGCTTTCCAATGATATATGGAAATTTTCAATCCAATGCGTTTTGACCCCTGGAATTGCTTTTTAAAAATTCGGGAGTCCACTAGGATTACAACTTTCAAAGTGGGAGCTCACTTGAAAGTGTGAGGGTTCATTCCCTCACATTCTCTTGCACTCCTGTGAGCATGAAATGTGACTCCCGGGCTTCCTTCTCGCCCCACACCTTTGCAAGCATTTGCTTTGATTGCAAGCCCAAGGCTAGGGTTACGACATTAATGGTTTTGTGAAAGGTAAAATAAGGTTTGTGAAAGTTTAGGACTTCAACAAACATGTTTTGTTTTTCCATGGTATAGTGTACACACTTTGTGTCAAAGTTAGAAGTACATATAATATTAAAAGTAATCACAAATAAAATTTCATTCAATTTGAATTCTTCTAAAAATCAAATATGGTTTATTTAGGTTTTAAAAATAAAACAAGTTATATAAAACATGAATATGCAATTAATTAATTTTTTAATTTTATATAATTGCAGACCAATAATTTAATAAAACTTATTTAAAACACATTTTTTAACAAAAAAAATCATTTTTCATTAATTAAAATTTTTCACTTTAATTTTCTAGAATGATTAGAAAAACATTTTACCCAACTACGTTTTTAATGGGATAACATTTTACAACTTAATAAAGATCATATTCATCAACATTATCATAACACAATGCATTACTCAACATTTATTTATCATCTAATACGAACTTCATTATTTTAAAACAAACTTAAAGTTTTCATGAAAAGGATTGTTCATTATGATTGTCTTTTTATATGTGCAAAATTTCATGGACAAATTCTTTTTAAAATTAGTATTTCTTAGTCCTCTTGTTAAATTAGAATTTTTGTGACAAATTCTTACAAGTTTAAAATGTTTTCTAATCAACCATTGAATTGTTCAAATGTGCATTAATGTAATAACATAATGAGAATTTATGATGTGATCCACATTTAGTTCCACATTTCTATCATAAAATCGTGTTGAAATACCTAGAAAGCCACCTTAAAAATGTGTTGCAATGAAAACTACAACATTATGATTTCTTTTGGTCTACACATACCATGGAAAACATGTTGAAACATGCACTTATGCTTGTTCACATGATGATGAATTTGATGATGAAGGTAACATGTTTGGGGTTGGGGCTTCCTTTGAAGGATCTCCTCAAGCGCTTGTCAATGGAAAACTATCTGTGTTTAGGAGGTTATTCATGTTTTCAAGTTGCATATGAAATCGTTTTGTATAGTGGTATCACCACAAATGACAATTTTTGAATGTGGCATTTTTGGCCAAATAGATTCTTGGCATTCGAAGATCACAAATTGAAACAAAAGGATGTTTAATCTTGCTAGGGTGTTGACATTGACAACTTTGTGGTGATGTCGTTTACAAGTGGAAAATTAGAACTTAATCATCACAATTGTTTAAAATTGGCTTGAAGATCCATGCATTAATTGTATGCCAAATCAAAACATGAAAAATCACCTCAAAACTAAAGCTCCTTGGTTGATGAAAATTATGAGTTGATTGAAAAAGTAGAATAATTTTAGGATTTCAATGTAGACATTAATTGACATTACATATGTATTCAACTTTCCCAGACATATATATTAAAATTTCCCATATATATAATTTAACAAATCAATCATTTTTATTTTTTATTTTTTTCATTAATATTTCCAAGTTTATGCAACAAGAGTTGAATATGGTATGACAACTTATTGGAGAAGGTTTTTGTGTGTTATAATTGGGATGGGGTTTGGAATGTTGGTGCGACATGCAACTTGTGATACAGTGGACAAAGTTTTTTTTGAGAACTAAGGTTCACTTCCCTTGCAAGTCCCTACAATTTTATAATTGTGTATGCTCTCATGTGATAGGAAAAAAAATGTTATTATCTAGATTTTGAATATGTATCACCTTTTATGTCTATGTAGTTAATTTGAATTTTTAAATTGACAAATTCATATCGACTAAAGCAACATAATTGAACCTGAATCCATATCCACCTTGACAAATAAATTGCTGGAATTTTTCAATGCATATTTCCTTGTTATGTTTTTTACAAAATATGTTTTTATTGGTATCCTAACTTAATCTTAAAACATGGTATTAAACTAGGGTGCTTGGGCTTGGGATTACTGAAAGTCAAAATCTATCATCGGTTCAAACTATTATGGGTGGTTAGTTTGGGTTACATTAAGTAGTTTGAGGCCCAAGCTCAAGCAAATGTTCTTGAATGAAAAATCTTGTTGAAATCTTACATGGATTGTTGTGGATAATGTTGGTTGGACCTTTGGGTTATTTTCTTAGGCCCACTTGATGAAAATAATGAAAGCCCATGAATCCCAAAAAAGTTCCTGCCAATCATCTATGATATTTAATTAATGTTTATAATTTTTGTTGGCAATTTTTTTTCACATAGATTTAATCAAGATAAAAGAGATATTGCCTTCTCATTGGTCCAAATTGGGTTTACACTATGAACAAAGGTCCTTGAGCCATGGCCCAAGACTTCTAATGTAAACTAGTGTTGTGCGTGTAAATCCATGTAAATTTATTGTATGTTGTGTAAAACAGTGTAAGTGTCAAAATAAATATATTTATACAAATTCACACGGTCTAATATATATATATATATATATATGATTTTACATGGCTATGTAAAGCAACATAAATATATAACAATGTAAAAAATGTGATTTTTACTTGAGGAGGGGAGATTTCATAATGTTTTTGAAGATAAGCCAGCTAAATGGCCCATTGCAAAAA
>Ga0209208_10007677_pt1 | contig 14554 bp, 13 predicted proteins | sample S1TSphfallax_3_FD_187694 | JGI IMG/M metagenome (GOLD analysis project Ga0209208, IMG submission 187694) | Host-associated microbial communities from peat moss isolated from Minnesota, USA - S1T2_Fd - Sphagnum fallax MG (SPAdes) (version 2) | ecosystem: Host-associated > Plants > Peat moss >...
CGATACCGGGCTTACTCTGACCTATTTACGCAAGATTTTTCTCCAGCACCACCCCAAAACGCTGCGCATCGCGGCCCTGCTCGACAAGCCATCGCGCCGTCTGGAACAAATTGAAGCCGATTACGTCGGATTCTCCATTCCCAACCTGTTCGTCATCGGTTACGGGATGGATTACTCCGAACGCTACCGGAATTTACCCGATATTTGCCTGATGCCGCCCGATACGCCGTAGCTCGCGCCCACAAACCGCGCTATACTCCTGTTCCGGTGTGAGACTCGAGCAAACAACGCACCGGAACCGAATCGAAATTCCAAAGGAGTACCCAGGAGAATGCCCAGCACAGCGCAATTCCCTGCTACCGAACCTCACGCCAGCTTCTCACCGGCAACCATCGCGTTCGACAGCGACGTCGATGCCGACTACGAAGTGGACAACGGCTATTTCGACGCCGCCAACTTCGCGACCAACGCGCTTTCCGGCTGGCGCAAGCTGGCAGCCGTCATCGACCACACGCTGCTCAAGCCCGAGGCCACGCGCACCCAGGTCGAAAACCTCTGCGACGAAGCGATTCGATACAAATTTGCCTGCGCCATGGTCAACCCGGTCTGGGTACCCACGGCAACCAATCTGCTCGCCGGCACGGGCGTTCCCGTCGGCGTTGTGATCGGCTTTCCGCTGGGCGCGTCGCTCGGCTCGACCTTGCGCCATGAGGCGGAAGCGCTGGTGAAGCTCGGCGCGAAAGAGCTGGACATGGTGCTCTCCGTCGGCCAGCTTAAGAGTGGCGACTACGCGGCGGTCGAGCGCACCATTCGCGGCGTGGCCCAGGTCGCCCACCACCACGGCGCGCTGCTCAAGGTGATTCTCGAAACCTGCCTGCTCACCGTCGAAGAAAAGCTCCGCGCCTCGGAGATCGCCATCCACGCCGGCACGGATTTCCTCAAGACCTCCACCGGCTTCTCCACCGGCGGAGCCACAGCCGCCGACGTCGCCCTCCTGCGCGGCGTAGCCGGAGCCCGCTGCGGCGTCAAAGCCTCCGGCGGCATCCGCACGCTCGCCGATGCCCGCGCCATGCTTGAGGCCGGAGCCACCCGCATCGGCGCTTCCGCCTCCGTCGCCATGGTGCGAGAGTTAGGCGCGGAGTAAGGGAAACGGGAGTTGGCTGGACGCGCGTTCCGCTACAATCTCCCCAATGGCGACCGATCCTCCAAACCACCTGATCCCGCTGCCCGCCGCGGACTCAGCACCCGAGCCGCTCTCGGGCGCTGTCGCGGAACCGGAGCTCGAAGGAGATTATCGCCCGCCCTCCGGAGCCTATCCCGGTGCCTACCTCGACCCCGTAAACGCCCGCGTCGAGCCAGCCGAACTGAGCTACCTGCTGCGCCTGTCCGAGGCCCTCAACAACACGCTCGACCTCCGCACCCTGCTCAAACGCACCTCGGAACTGGTCCGCGTCGTCATCCCCTACCGCATCTTCGCCATCCTGCTGCTGGACGAAAGCGGCAAGGAACTGCGCATGCGCTACCAGATCGGCCACTCGCCGGAGGTGGAGCGCACCAACATTCCGCTCGGTCAGGGGGTCGTCGGCCGGGTCGCGCAGACGCGAAGCGCCGTCCTGCTGAACGATGTTTCGAAGGCCGACTTCTACATCGCCGCCAATGAATCCGTGCGCTCCGAGCTGGCCGTTCCGCTCATCAACAAGAGCCGACTCATCGGCGTACTGGACATCGAAAGCGAAGAGGTCGATCACTTTCGCCCCGAGCACCTGCATCTGCTCACGCTCACCGCCTCGCGCATCGGCCAGGCCATCCAGAACGCGCGCCTCTACGCCCGCGTCACCCGCCAGGCGCAGACCCTCGAAGTCCTCAATCAGATTTCTCAGGAGCTGACCTCCATCCTCGACCTCGATCAGCTCTTCGAGCGCACCGGAACCCTCCTCCGCCGCCTGATCGACTACCAGATGTTCACCCTGATGCTGGTCAACCCCGCCGGCGACCGCCTCATCACCCGCTACGCCTGGCGATTCGGCCACGCCAGCACCCCCAGCCGCTCGCTCCCGATCAACACCGGTCTGGTCGGCGCGGCAGTTTCCGAGTGGCGGCTCATCAACGTCCCCGACGTGCGCAACGACTCCCGCTACCACATGATCAACCCCGAAACGCGCTCGGAGATGGTCGTCCCCCTCTTCTACAAGAACCGCGTCATCGGCGTGCTCGACCTCGAACACATCCGCCCCGGCTACTTTCACGAGCGCCACGAACGCACCCTGACTACGCTGGCCGCGCAGATCGCCATCGCCATTGAAAACGCCCGCCTCTACAGCCAGGTCGTGCGCCACGAGCAGCAGTTGGAGCGCGACCTGGCCATGGCCCGCCAAGTGCAACTGCGCCTGCTTCCCTCCGCCGTACCCGAACACCGCAACGCCGAGTTCGCCGCGCGCTTTTTGCCGGCCCGCTCCATCGGCGGCGACCTCTACGACTTCGTCGAGTACGACCCGGACCGCTCGGCCATCATCCTCGGCGACGTCAGCGGCAAAGCCGCGCCCGCAGCCTTGTTCGCGGCGCTGGTCAGCGGCATCATGCGCTCGGCTGCCCTGCACAACCCCGCCCCTGCCGAGATGCTCCAGTTGCTCAACGACGCCTTGCAGGAGCGCAAACTCGATTCCCAGTATGTGACCATGCTCTACGCCGTCTGGAACGACGGCAACCGCACCCTCCAGGTCGCCAATGCCGGTGCCGTGCCGCCCATCTTCTGCCGCGGCGGCGAAATCACCAACATGCGCGTCGAGGGCTTTCCCCTCGGCATGTTCCCCGAGGCTGAATACGAGGAGTTCACCGTCGCAACTCAGCCCGGCGACGCCTTCGTCTTCGTCTCCGACGGCATCACCGACGCCGAAAACACCTCCGGCGAGATGTACGGCACAGACCGGCTCAACGGCCTCCTCTGCGGCCATCGCAACCTGCCGGCAGCGCAAATCGCCGATGCGATCTTCGCCGACGTGGCGCGGTTCCAAGCCGGCCAGCCCCGCTTCGACGACGAAACCATCCTCGTCCTGCGCGTGCGCTGAACCCAGGCGCGCTCCGCTAAACTAAGAGGTTCCACCCCAGTTCCCTCGCACCGACCGGAGTCCCTTTGCACACCGCGACCGAAGAACGCCTCATCCGCCCCGCCAAAAATATCTACGGCAGCATTCGCCTGCCCGGCGACAAATCCATCAGCCATCGCTACGGCATGTTGGCCGCCTTCGCCGAGGGCACCTCGCGCTTTTCGAATTTCTCGACCGGCGCCGACTGCGCCTCGACCCTCGCCTGCATGGAAACGCTCGGAGCCACCGTAAACCGCAGCGAAGAGGGCATCGTCCTAGTCACCGGCGTCGGCGGCAAAGTCAACCAGCCCGCCGGCCCGCTCGACTGCGGCAACTCCGGCTCAACCATACGCATGATCTCCGGGCTGCTCTCCGCGCAGCAAGGCGAGTTCACGCTCATCGGCGACGCCTCGCTCTCAAAGCGCCCCATGAAGCGCATCCAAACGCCGCTCGAAGCGATGGGCGCACGGCTCACCCTCACCGGCGGCCACGCGCCCATCCAGATTCAAGGTTCGCAGCTTACGGCCATCGACTACACCACCCCCATACCCAGCGCTCAGGTGAAAACCTGCGTCCTGCTCGCTGGCCTCCAAACCGCCGGCACCACCACCGTTCGCGAGAGCATCCGCACCCGCGACCACTCCGAACTTGCGCTCCGGGCCTTTGGAGCCCAAGTCGAGCGCACTCTCGATTCCGTTTCCATCTCCGGCCCGCAAACCCTGCATGCGATCGAAGCCGCCGTCCCAGGGGACATCAGCTCCGCCGCCTTCTTCCTCTGCGCCGCCGCGCTCTTTCCCGGCTCGCAACTGCTGCTCGACTCGCTCGGCCTCAACCCCACCCGCGCCACGCTGCTCGACGTGCTCACGTCGCTCGGCCTGCGCGTCAGCGTCCTCAACCTCGAAGACAAGCATTCCGAGCTGGTGGGCACCGTGCAGGTCACAGCGCCGCCCGAGGGCCTCGGCACCACCTCCATCACCGGCGCGCTCGCCGCGCAGTTGATCGACGAGCTGCCGGTCCTCGCGGCCATCGCCCCCTACACGCGCGGCGGCATCCGCATCCGCGACGCCAAAGAGCTGCGCGTCAAAGAGAGCGACCGCATCGCCCTCGTCGTCCAGAACCTGCGCGCCATGGGCGCCGAAGTCACCGAATATGAAGACGGCATGGACGTCCCCGGCGGCCAGCACTTGCACGGCGCCACCATCGACTCCGGCGGCGACCACCGCATCGCCATGGCTTTCAGCGTAGCCGCTCTCCGCGCCGAGGGCGATACCCTCATCCACGGGTCGGAATCGGCCAACATCAGCTTTCCGGAATTCTTCGACCTGCTGGAATTTGTCGCGGAACGTTGAGGATTCACCCGCAAATTAGCGGGATATAAGCCAAAATGCACCGGGACTTACCGAAAGTTGCATCCAATTGTTCAAGCCGGTTTGTCGATTGCCGCCATCGTGGTTTCAACGCTTCCCTCCAAATGGACAATCGGCTTTTCAATTTGATTTTCGTAGGGTACGATTTCCACATCATGGCAAAAACAACTAGCACCGCGAAGCTACCGGGTACAATTCCTGCGCAAGAAGTTCCCGTGACCAACCCTCGCAATATAGAGTCGGTCTACGCCAACCACTTCGGAGTCAGCGCGACCATGACAGATTTCACCGTGTACTTTTTGGAGATGGGGCAGATTCCAGGGCCGGAGGGTTCGGTCCACAAGCAAGAAGTGAAGGCAATCGTCACCCTCCCGCTGATGGCCGCACCGGGGCTGCTCCAGATTCTCCAGCAGGTCATTCAAAACCATGGCGAGCTGTTGGCAGAGATGAAAAAGCAGATGGGCAGTGGCGAATAAGAACGACATTCTATGGATGCGCCAGGACGTCCTTGGCAACCTCGTCTCCTTTTATGAGAAGACTTGGGAACTCCACGCCTCCAAACACGCCTTCGACCAAACGCCCACAACCCAAGAGCACTTTTTTCAGGCGATCGTCGACCCCGATTATGCCCGCAGGAGCCTCGACCCCGTCATCGGGAATGAGGCATGTATTTTTGAGAAATTCTTCGAGGCGGAACAGAAGCGGTTCTTTTTGCCTGTGATTTACGACGGCGTAGAGGCTCCGCACGACTATGACAAGGGTAAGAAAAAGGGACGGGTCATGACCGGCTACTTTCAAAATGGCCCAACGAGCGCAAACATCGGAGAGATATTCTGGTCCAAATCGAAAGGGAAGAAAGGCTCGCGATGATCTTCCAGTACGACGAGTACGCGGACTCAATGTGGGTTTCCCTTTCGGAACCCACATCGCCCTGTGTTTATAGAGAGGGCCAGACGCCAGGTGTCATCCTGCGCGTCGAGGAGTCAACTGGGATCGTGAGGGGTTTCGAGGTGACCGCTTGGAGCCGCCGGATTGCAGTTGGAAGCGTCTTGGTTCCAGAAGTAGGCAACACGGATTTCAAGTCGCTATGGTTTATCGGGGGCCAGACAAATGCCGAAGAGCCTGATTGTTCGTCGGCTGCTCTCTGATTTTTTCTTTCGCCTTGCAGGATTGGATTTTGCTCCGCAGGCAAATGAAGGATCAAAGGTCTCAACTTCCGGTGCCGGGGCTGCGTTTGAAACGAAGGCCCGTAACCCAACCCAGGGCTACGGGCCTTTCGACGTCGCGCGCAATACCCTACTGCGGCGGCGTCTGCCCCTGCGGCGTAGCCGGCGGCGTCGGCGGGGCCGGCACATTGGTCGTCCCCGGAGCCGGCATACTGGGCTCCTTGCCCGGCTTGGCTGGCTCCAGCCCCGGAACTACCGGAACCTGCTTCACCACGCCGGCGGCCGAGTCGTCGATATTGATGCCGTAATGCTGGAGCGTCGTCGCCAGCAGTTGGTACAAACTGGCGCGCGCTTCCGCATACGCCGCCCGCGCCGCCGTCAGGCTGTTTTCCGCCGTCGCCAGATTGCGCGACTGCTGCAAGACCAGGGCCGTCGTGGACGCGCCGAGTTTCAGCTTCTTCTGCTCCGCGTCCAGGCTCTGCGCATTGAACTTCTTGGACGCCTCGGCCGCCAGCACGGCGGCGCGGTCGTTGGTCAGCGCGAACTGCGCGTTGATCACCTGCATCCGAATCTGCGTGTACAACTGCTCCAGCCGCAACTGCGCCTGCCGGTACTCCATCAGCGACCGCGCCTGTACGGATTCGGCCAGCCGGTTGCGGATGGGAATCGTCATATTCACGCCCACGCCCCTATCCGGCGAAGAATTGTTGAAGGCGCTGTCGAGAGCCGTACCGTACCCGGTTGGCGCGGGATAGGGCGGCGTGCAGAACTCCGTGCAAGCTGGATTGTGAACGCCGGCCAACCCCGAACCCCCGTAGTAGCCGTACACGTCGATGACCGGTAAGAGCGCATTGCGCGCGCCCTTCACTGTAATCTCGTCGTTCTTGAGAGTCAGCACCGCCTGTTCCAGCTCCGGGCGCTGCTTAAACGCTTCCTGCACCAGCTCCTCGGTCGGCTGCTTCTCTTCCGGCAGTTCGTCCAGGCTCACGCGGTCCGTCGGAATGATCGGGGCCGCGACCAGCGCCGGATCGTTCAGGTTGCGCGCAATCGCCTGCTTGATGATCTGCTGCTGGTAGTTCAAATTGCTCTGCGAGGCAATCAACGACTGCTCGTCGGCGGCCACGGAAGAATCAGCCGTCACCACGTCCAGCGGAGCCATGGTGCCAATCTCCAACTGCTTGCGATCGTCCGAAGCGACCTTCTTGCTCTGTTCCAGCGCGCGCTCCTTGGCCTGCAAATCCTCATACGAGCTGACGAGCGCCCAATAGATGTTCTCCACCTGATTGACGGTGTAGAGCAACTGCTGGCGGAAGGAAGAGTCCGTAATGCGGCGATCGTTCTTGGCTTGATAAATGAAGCGATGGTTGACAAAAATGCCCGCGCCCTGCAGCAGATGCTGCGTCACAGTCGCCGTGAAGCTCGCGTTCAGCTGCGGACTGAAGGTCGCCACGCCGTTGGTATTGGTCGCATAGGTGTTGTTGAAGACGTATTGAAACGCCGTGCCGGTCGCCCATCCCTGGGTGTAGGTGAAGTCGTAGGTGTTGGTTTGCTGCGTGCCGCCGGTATAGAAGCTGCTCGACGGCGAACTCTGCCGGTCGAATTTCAATGCCCCGCCCAGGACCGGATCGAAGGCTTCCGGCAGCGGTCCCGCGCCGTTGGTTGTCAACGAAAGGCCCGAACTGCCCGAACCCGCGCCGCCCGAGCCGACCGAGGTCCCGCCCGGTCCGCCGCCCGTCGTCAGCGTCGAAGACGACCCGCCGAGTGTGCCGGTGACCAGTCCCGAGGGCGCGCCCAGCAGCAAATTGCCGGACTTGGCGCGCAAGATGTCCGTATCCGCAATGTCCAGGTCGTAGCGCGCAATGGCGATGTCGTAATTGTTCTCAAGCGCAAGAGCCAGAGCGTCCGAGAGGCTCAGGTAAATCTTGCCGTCCTTTACCAGATCGTTCAACCGGACCGAATTCGTAAAGCTAGCCGGAGCGATTGTGGTCGGACCGAATGTCTTGAACGGATTGCCCTTCAACCCGGCATAGGGCTTTGAGAAATCGCGCGCCGACGGACGCAGATCGAAGGGCTCGGTCGCTGTTGGAACCGGCGCGGCGGGCAGTTCCCGCAGAACGCTATCCGAGGCTTGCGGCGCTCCCGCTTGCTGAGAAACCGACTGCTGAGCCAGCGCCGGCGAGGGCATCCCCGCCGTCAAGCCCAGCAGCACAACCGCCGCAGCCCGCAGGCTTCCATGCGTCTCCGATTTCCTCTTCGCTTGATTCATCATTCCCTTTTGCCCCGTCTTCCGGAGTTTCTCGATCGTAAATACGACATTCCCGTGAAAATCCATGAACCCTCTCCAAACTCCTTCAACTTGGGTAACGCCGCGCGGAAAGCCTTCCTGAACGCAACTTTAGCGCGGCCTATAGAGCTGAGCGCCGAGCGCCGCCAGCGGCAAATTATGGCTACGGTTTGGATACGTCTCGGAAGCGCGATTCGTTCCCGCTTGCGCAACGGAGCGAAAACGTCCCGCAAGCAACCCGCTCAGTATATAAGGATGGGGGACGCGACCATGGCCGCGACTCGTCTCATAGAATCGAGCAAGGAGCGCGTGGCCAATGCGGAACTGGAAGCTGACCCTCGCCTACGACGGCACGGCATTCGCGGGCTGGCAGGTGCAGCCCGGCCTCCGGACGATTCAGGGCGAACTGCACGCGGCGATCGAACGCATTCTGGGCCGGGAATGGCATCCGGTGCCGCTGCCGCAAGGCTCCGGGCGCACCGATGCCGGCGTTCACGCCCTCGGCCAGGTCGCAAGCGTCGCCCTCGCCGCGCCCATCCCCGGCGAAAACCTGCACCGCGCGCTCAACCGCACGCTGCCGCCGGCCATTCGCATCTTGGCCATCGAACCGGTTGCGGCGGACTTCCACGCCCGTCACTCGGCCATCGCCAAAACCTACGAGTACCGCATCTTTCGCGGGAGCCTCTGTTCGCCGTTTCTGGCGCCCTACGCAAACCACTGCACCTGGAAGCTGAACCTCGATGCGCTGCATCAGGCCGCCGCGCAAGTGGTTGGCGAACATGACTTTACCAGCCTCGCCGCGACGGACGCCGATCTTGCCGCGCGGCTCGAAAGCGACGCGGAACAGGTGGCTCCTTCGAACATCCGCACCATATTTTCCTCGAACTGGTCCGAACTGCCCGACGATTTGCTGGTCTACCGGGTACGCGGCAACGGATTCCTGCATCACATGGTCCGCAATCTTGTGGGAACCATGCTCGATATCGCTCGCGGCCAGTTCCCCGCCGGTTCCATGGCCGCCATTCTGCAAGCGCGCTCGCGCTCCGCCGCCGGACCGACTGCGCCCGCGCGAGGACTGTTTTTGCATTCGGTCGAATATCCGCGGGAACTGCCGCAGGGCTTAGACAACCGCTCAAATGCAGACTGAATAAAGTCCCTTTTTCAGCCAAATTCGGTCCATAATGAATTGCAGGAGAAATCCATGCGCTATTCGACCCAGATCAAACCGATCAGCTACATCAAGTCCCACTGCGCCGAAGTATTGGACCAACTCACCGAAGAGCGCGAACCCATCATCATCACGCAAAACGGCGAGGCCCGCGCGGTGTTGATCGACGTGCGCACCTACGAACAGTCCGAAGAAACCATGGCGCTGCTCCAGATTCTGGCCCTCGGAGAAAAGCAGGTCCAGGCCGGCGAGGTTTACCCGCTGGAAGATGTCGCCGGCCAGCTTCGCGACCGGCTGGCAAGAACGGCGACCTCTGCCACCGGCTCAGCAAAGCCTTGAGCTACCGCGTCCGCATTACGCTCGCCGCCTGGCGCGATCTGGAATCGATCGTCGATTGGATCGCCGGCCACGATTCGCCGGAGAGCGCCAATCGCGTTCTCGATCAGCTGCTCCAAGCGACAGAAAGTATCGCGGAGCTTCCCCATCGCGGCTCGCGACCACCGGAATTGCCGCCAGGATTGGTAGCCGACTGCCGGCAAGTCTTCTTCAAGCCGTACCGGGTCATCTATCGGATTGCCGACGATTCCGTCATCATCCACGTCATCGCCGACGGGCGGCGCAATCTCAAGTCCCTTCTTTTTCGGCGGCTTACAAGGGAATAGGCGCAGGCAGACTGCGCCAGCGTAAGCCCTGCTAGGCTGGAAATATCGGTATGGCGATCCTCTCGCGCAACTCGGCTTCCAGCTCGGCCTTTTCTCGCGTCACCGCGCTGGCCGAGCAGCGCCCGCTGCACGAGGCTTTTCGCTGGTTGCATCTGCACGGCCAGCAGATGATGCGCTGGCAGGAAGAGGTGGTCCGGATTCCCGCGCCACCCTTTGGCGAGGCGCTGCGCAGCGCGTGGATGGCGGAGCGGTTCCGCGCGGCCGGCCTCACGGAAGTGGAGACCGATGCGGTCGGTAACGTCTTTGGAATCTTAGCCCCATCGGGAGCTGAGGCGGATTCGGACGGGCCGGTGGTGGTGCTGTCGGCACATCTCGATACGGTCTTTCCCGCCGGCACGCCGCTCGATCCGGTGGTCGAAGAGGAACGCATCGAGGCTCCTGGCTCATGCGATAACGCCTCTGGAATCATCGGGATGCTGGGAATCGCCCACGCGCTCTCGACGGCGAAGATGCCGCTCGGAGCGACGCTGATTTTCTGCGGCAACGTGGGCGAAGAGGGCGAAGGCGATCTGCGCGGGATGCGCCACCTCTACGCGCGTTCCCGTTACGCGAGCCGCGTGGCCGCGCACATTGTCTTGGACGGTGCCGGCACTGAAACTGCGGTGACGCAGGCCTTGGGCAGCCGCCGTTACCGGGTCCAAATGACTGGACCGGGAGGCCACAGCTTCACCGATGCTGGAACGCCTAACCCTATTCTCGTGTTGGCTTTAGCGCTTTCGAAGCTCGCCGAAGCGCCGCTCCATCCCTTCCCCGGCGAGCCGCGCGCGACGCTGAACGTGGGCACGATTCAGGGCGGAACTTCGGTGAATACCATCCCCGAAAGTGCGGCGGCGACGGTCGAATTTCGCTCGACGGGATTGCCGGCGCTGGTGCGGCTGGAGGTGGCGCTGCACCGCGCCGTCGAAGACGCGGTGGTGGCGGCGAATATCGCGGCAAACGGGCGCATGGGAGCCAGAAACTCCGCAAAACCCGGCGCAATCCTGCGCTATTCGATTGATAAGATTGGGGATCGGCCGGCGGCGGAGTTGCCCGCCGATTCGCCCCTGATGGAAGCGATCAAGGCCGCGGACCGGCATCTGGGCCTGCGCACCGACCTGCGGCTCGGCTCGACCGACGCCAATATTCCGCTCTCGCTGGGGATTCCGGCCGTGTCTCTGGGCGCCGGCGGCGATGGCGGCGGAGCCCACACGCGGGCGGAGTGGTACTCGGCAAAGAATCGCGAGCTGGGGCTGCGCCGGGTGCTGCTGATTGCGCTCGCCATGCTGGATTGGGCCGCGAACCGCGACGGATCGACTTCTAGCCAGTAGTACACCGCGCAGTCCTTGCGCCGCAAAGCGCAATCGGCGCTCCGCATTGCGCAATCCTTGCGACGCAATGCGCAATCGCTGTCGCGCGCCGCGCAATGTGTGATTCTGAGCTCAGGAAAGACTTGGTTCAGCCGCGCATTCTGGGGTTCACCCAGCGGTAGGTGAGGTCGGTGAGCAGGTTGACCAGAACGTAGGTGAGTCCGATGGCGAGCAGACAGCCCTGGACCAGCGCGTAGTCGCGGCCGGAGATGGCCGAGACGACGAGGCGGCCGAGGCCGGGCCAACTGAAGATCGTTTCCGTCACAATGGCCCCGGCCAGCAGGGCACCGAACTGCAGGCCGACAACTGTGACGATGGGCACGAGCGCGTTCGGCAGGGCGTGGCGATAGACGACCGCGGTTTCGGACAAACCCTTGGCGCGGGCGGTTCGGATGTAGTCGCGGTTGAGTTCTTCGAGCATGGCGGTGCGGACCATCCGTGTGAGAATGGCGGCCAACGAGACGCCCATGGCCGCGGCGGGCAGGACGAGATAGCGCCACCCGTCCGTCCAGAAGGCGACGGAAAACAAGCCCGCGCCCGGACCGGCGCCCGAGACAGGCAGCCAGCCAAAGTCGATCGAAAAAACGAGAATCAGCACCGGGCCAAGCGCGAACGCCGGGACGGAAAGGCCGAAGAGGCTAACCAGGCCGACGGTGTGATCGTGCCATCGGCCACGGCGGGTAGAAGCGAAAACTCCGGCGGGGACCGCGAGCAGCAGGCCGAACAACAGCGCGGCGAGCGTCAGCTCGATGGTGTAGGGGTAGCGCGTCGAGATCAGGTGCAGCACCGAGTCGTTGAGGCGGATGCTGCGGCCAAGATCGCCGTGCAGAACGCCCTGCCAGTAATGCCAATACTGGACGCCGAGCGACTGATCGAGCCTGTACTGGTGGCGCAGCGTGGCCAGATCGGCCGCGGTTGCGCCCTCGCCGAGCATCTGCTCGATGGGGTCGCCGGGGACGAGATGAATGAGGAGGAAGACGAGCGAGACGACGACCCAGACGACGGGGAGGGTGAGGGCCACGCGGGTGAGGATGGATTTCATCGGCTGTAACTACCTTAAATTCTAACGATAGAGCTTCAGCTTGAGCTGGATCGGCGTTAAGATGTGGCTATGGTCACGATCCCGTTGTTTGAATCGATTGTCCAGCCTCGTACACTCGTCGTCGATCCGCCGATGTCGGACAAGGAGTTGGAAAGGCTTTGCCAACTCAGCGACAGCGTTTTGGTCGAGCGGACGAGCGGAGGAGTCATTCGGATGAACCCACCAACGGGCGCGTTTACAAGTGACGGCAACGCTGAGCTAATTCGTCAGCTCCGAAATTGGTGGGCCGTCCACCGCCGGGGCAGAGTCTTCGACTCGAACGCGGGATTCTTTCTTGGCGATGGATCGTTGCTGAGTCCGGATGCCGCCTACGTATCGCCGGAGCAATTGAAAGGGTTGACCAAGGCGGATTTGGCGCGGATGCCGCGGCTTTGCCCGGCGTTTGTGATGGAGTTGCTTTCGCAGTCGGACAGCCTGGCCGAGACGCGCAAGAAGATGGAGTGCTGGATTGCGAATGGGGCGCAAGTTGCTTGGCTGGTAGACCCGTATCGTCAATGCGTGGAAGTGTATGCGCCGGGAACGGATGCGGCGACGGTGAATTCGGCTTTTGTCCACGGTTCCGGGCCGGTCGAGGGCTTTGTGCTGGATGCGGCCAGCGTCTGGAGCTGTTTCGAGTTGTGAAGTCCAGAACCATCCCGAACTGAATCGATGAGCGAGTATCTGTTTGCTTATGGAACTTTACAGCCGGGCTTTGCGCCGGAGTCGATGGCGGCGCTGGTGGCGCGGCTGACGCCGGTGGGCGAGGGATTTGTGCGCGGGGTGCTCTACGATCTGGGCGAGTTTCCGGGGGCGGTGCTCGAAGCCGGTGCGGCCGGACGAATTTACGGGACGGTGCTGCGGCTGCCGGAGGGCCGGGATGTCTTGCCGGAGTTGGACGCTTACGAGGGGTTTGAACTCGCTTGCCCGAAAGCGAGTTTGTTCACACGATCGACTTGTTCCGTCCAAATGACTGCCGGCGGCATACTCGATTGCTGGATCTACGGTTACAACCGCCCGCTGGACGGTTTGCCGGTATTGGGACAGGGCAGGTACTTGGGGCGACATTCCACATTGGCCCCGTAGACGCTTGGCAGACCCCGCGCCGCGAGTTTGCGAGCTGGCGAAACGGGGAGCGCGGAAACGGGCGAGTGAGGAAACGGGCAAGCACGGGTTGGCCGCGAAAATCCGAGCCGTGAACGGCAATTCCGCGCTTAGCACTTTCGTGCCATTGCTCGTTGATCGCCGGAATGGGACGCTACAGTATGAGAAGTGTGTCTTGAAATAGAAGCTGCCAGTCGCGAACGCAACCTGATCGATCCGGCACGCCCTCGCCGTGCGGCCGCAAGCCCGCGAATGCCGTAGATTTCTTCCCCATCCAGCTTGGGACCGGAGACACGAGTCCAGAACGCCAACCGAGGAAAGGTGGGACCGAAGGATGCTTTTCAATTCCTATCTTTTCCTGTTCGCATTCTTGCCGGTCGCGCTTGTGGGATACGAGATGGCCGGCAAGCTGCACCGGAAAGCGGTCATTGCCTGGCTGGGACTGTGTTCTCTGGTGTTTTACGCCTGGTGGCAGCCGGCGCTGCTGGCGATTCTGGTGGGCTCGATCGCGTTCAATTATCTGGCGGCGGAGCTGATTTCCCGGTCGATCCCCAGCCCGGTCAGTTCGCGGGCATGGCTCTACGTTGCGGTGATTTCGGACATCGCGGTTCTGGCTTACTACAAGTATTTTTTTCCCGCCTTGAACAGCGTCAGCGCCGTCCTGCATCTTGGCCGCCACTGGAACCCGGTGGCGTTGCCGCTGGGAATCTCCTTCTTCACCCTGACGCAGATCGCGTTCCTGGTGGATTTGTACAAGGGCAGCGCGGAAAAACAGGATATTTCGAGCTATGTTCTCTTCGTGACATTCTTTCCGCATCTGATTGCGGGCCCGATCTTGCATCATCGGGAGATCATGCCGCAGTTTCGCAAAGAGCGCTTTGGGGTAGACAAGGCGGACTTCACCGTGGGACTTACGTGGTTCATTCTGGGTCTAGGCAAGAAGGTTCTGATTGCCGACTCGCTCGCCGCGACGGCGAATCCGGTCTTTCAGTCGCACGGGCCGATCGAGGCGGGGGCGGCGTGGCTGGGCGCGGTGGCGTACGCGCTGCAACTCTATTTCGATTTTTCTGGCTACTCGGACATGGCGCTGGGGTTGGCGCGGATGTTCTCGATCGACTTCCCGCTCAATTTCAATTCTCCTTACAAATCGGCGAGTATGATCGAGGCTTGGCAGCGATGGCACATGACGCTGGCGCGCTACATCTTCACCTACATCTACAATCCGCTGCAACGGCG
>Ga0209208_10007678_pt1 | contig 14554 bp, 12 predicted proteins | sample S1TSphfallax_3_FD_187694 | JGI IMG/M metagenome (GOLD analysis project Ga0209208, IMG submission 187694) | Host-associated microbial communities from peat moss isolated from Minnesota, USA - S1T2_Fd - Sphagnum fallax MG (SPAdes) (version 2) | ecosystem: Host-associated > Plants > Peat moss >...
TTTTTATTAAAAAAACTTAATTTTTTATCCGGAAAAAAAAAAAAACTACATTAATCCTTTACGACAGCCCAGCCTCTACAAACTTAAAAGTACGAGTTTTTATAAGCCTAGTAATTATTTTATTTTTTTTTCTAAAATTAATCAAAAGTATAATTTTAGTGTTTTTAATAATGTTAAAAGTAGTAAAATACAAATTTATAGAAAGCTTTTTTTTTTTAAAAGTAAACTATACAAAAAGAACTTTAAGTTCTTAAGGTTAAGCAAAAAATTTTTGTTGAGCACCCGGGCCTCTTTTAAGCAGAGGAGTGTTAATTTAGCTACAAATGCATTTAATACAAAAAATTTTATTTTTTATAAAAATAAAATTCACTTAAATTTAACACATTTATTTAAAGTATTTAATTTTTACAAGACTGGTAACAAAAATACTCTTTTACCGCTTATTTACAAACCTTATTATTTAAATTTTAACTTATTTTTTAAAGAAACTTTTTTTAATTACTTTTCAAATTTTTTTTTTTTAAAAACTGTTTTCAAAAAAAAAAATTTTTTTTTTTTTGAAAAATATAAAACTTTTTCATCTTCTTTTAGACTAAGTTTGCTTTTAAATAAGTGCTCTTACTTAAATATGTCCAACTGTTTATTTTCTGTTTTAAAGAAGTTTTCTAAAAATTATTTTCAAAAAATTTTTTTTTGAATGGAAAAATTTATTTTTTTTTCTAAAAAAAATTTTTACATGATTAGAAATCTTATTTATTTGTTTTATTGCGGATCCGCAATAAATTATTATAACAGTTTTTTAATTTTTTTAGGTTTTCTCATAGAAAAATGACGGCAAAGAAAACAAGGTTCTTTAATGTATGCCTTTAAAACTATTATATGAAATTTTCCATTTGTTCGTAATTTGTATAGTTTTCATTTAGTTATTCGTGGTAAATTTAATATGAAACCGAGATCAAGGTCAATACAAGTTGTAAAAAAAAAACTACCAAAATCTCAAACGTACAATCTATCGATTCAATATTATTATACTTTAGCAAGACATTTATTTGGTTCTTATGGTTTACATTTTTGAGTATATTATACTTAAAGTTTTTTATATGAAGTTTTTAAAAAAATTTCCAAAAAATTTTTTAGATAAAAAAATTTTAAATAAATATAATAAAAAAAAATTAAAAAAATATAGTTTTAATAAAAAAGTTTCTCTTTCTATGTTAAGTTACGGTACGGTTGGAATTAAAGTTTTAGAAAATGTTAAGTTAACGCATGCTCAGCTGGATAGTTTTAGAAAATTTTTTTTAACACGAACAAGATTTTTATCTAGAGTTTGATTTAAAGGTAGTTTTGTTACGCCTTTAACGAAAAAGTCAGATAATACTCGAATGGGTAAAGGTAAAGGAAAACTATCCCATTGAGTATCGGAATATAAAAAAGGATCTCTTATACTGGAGTTTGAAAATTTTAGCAATTTTAATAATTTACACTTTTTAAAATTATTAAGAACTTTGAAGTTTAAGTTCCCCTTTAATTACTGTATTATTTTTAAAAATTCAAAATTACATGTTTAAAAATATAGTGCTAACTCTGCTGTCATATTTTATTACAGTGTTACCTTTGGTATTATCTTTAGCTTTCTATACTTTAGCAGAAAGAAAATTAATGGCTTCTATACAAAGAAGGCATGGCCCAAAAATTATAGGTTTTTGGGGAGTACTTCAGCCGTTAGTAGATGGTTTAAAACTTGTATTAAAGGAAATAATAGTTCCTAGCCGCTCTAACTCTTACATTTTTATATTATCGCCGATCTTAGTGTGTTCGATTAGTTTTACTAGTTGAACTATTATTCCTTTTTCTGTAACAAGTGTAGTTGCGGAAACTCGATTAAGTTTATTGTTAGTTTTTTTACTTTCTTCTTTAAACGTATACGGTTTAATTTTAGCTGGATGATCTAGTAATTCCAAGTATGCTTTGCTTGGTGCTCTTAGAGCCGTAGCACAAATGATTTCTTATGAAATAGTTTTTGGTACTTGTATAATTATAGTAATATTTTTTACAGGTTCAGCTAACTTAACTGATATAGTTCTTTCTCAGAGCTCAACTTTTAATTTTTTTCCTTTGTTTCCTGTGTCTTTAATATTTTTAATAGCGCTTTTCGCTGAAACTAATAGAGCGCCATTTGATTTACCCGAGGCTGAGTCGGAGATTGTAGCAGGTTATAACGTAGAATATGCATCGATAACATTTGCTATGTTTTTTTTAGCTGAGTACAGTAATATGATACTTATGGCAACTCTATGAACTATTATTTTTTTAGGTGGTTGATTAAACCCTATTTATACAATTTTTAAAATCAAAAGTTTTTTAATTTTATCAAACTTACTTTTTTTAAAAGTTTTGTTTTTACTATTTTTTTTTGTTTTAATTAGAGCAATTCTTCCAAGGTATAGGTTTGATCAGTTAATGTGGGTTGGCTGGCAAGCTATGTTTCCAATTTTAATTAGTTTTTTTATTTTTTTAACTGGGGCGCACCTTTTTTTTGAAAATTATTTTTTGTTTTCTTCTTCCTTAAACTACTCTGAATATTTTTTTTCTTATTATTCTAAATTAAAAAAGTAAATATTATGTTTTTTAAAGTTAATTGAATTACGTTTCCGCTCCTATAAAGCATTCTTTAGTTAAGCTTTTTATTTTTGTTTTTGGAAGTTCTCTTTATAGAGTTAAGTACAAATTAAAAGAGTCTTTCAATTTTAATATATGGGCTAACAATATAAATATAAATTTATTGCTAATAATTTTAAAAAGTTTTAGTTTACTTCGATTTGATTCTTTAATGGATTTAACATTTCAAGATTATATAGGTAAAAAAAATAGATTTGTAGTTAGCTATTTTTTATTAAGTTATCCGTACAATTTTAGATTAAATTTTTTTTCTCAAGTTGAGGAAAGTAAGTCTCTTTTATCAATTTGTTCTATTTATTCTTCAAGTATTTGATGTGAGCGTGAAGTTTGGGATATGTTTGGTTGTTATTTTATTGGTAATAAATTTATGGTAAGATTACTTACAGATTATGGTTTTAGAGGATTTCCTTTAAGAAAAGATTTTCCTTTAACAGGTTTTGTAGAGGTTTTTTATGATGACTACGAAAAAAAAATTATTAAAGATTTAGTAGAATTAATGCAGGAATACCGTGTTTTTAGATTGACCGGTTCTTGACCTAGCGTAATAAAACAATGCCACAATTAATATTATCTTCTTACATAAATTACTTTTTTGTTTTAGGTCTTTTTTTTTATTCTTTTTATAGCACTTTACAAAGTAGCTTAATCGACGAAGAGTCGGATTTTTTTTTACTTGCCACTTGGAAACTTTATTATACAAGCACAGTAAATTTTTTAATATTAATTGAAAAGCAAAATCTCAGATCATTAAAAATAGCTAATTTTGTAGATTCGAAGTTAATAAAATAAATTTTTTTTTTTTTAATCTAAACGTGCAAAAAAAAATAATCTTTAATACTTGTTCTTGAAATCGCATTATAAGTAATTTTTTTTTAATTCAAAAAAAATTTAGAAAAAACATTAATTTTCTTCCATTTATGTTTTTAGATTTTTCATTATTTTTTAATAGTAGTAATCCTGTTTTTTGTTTTTTTTTTTTAAATGACGGCTTAAACTCTTCTGCAATTTACATAAGTTTAAACTTGTACGTATACTTATCTTTTAGTATCCAAGTTTTTTTATTTGGTCTTCTTGGAACAGCTTTTAACAAGCATAATTTTATAACCTTACTACTAAGTATAGAAATAATGCTTCTAGGTTTAAGTTTAATATTTATAGGATTTACTTTAATTAGATCAAGTACGGTTAATATGTCACTCCCACTTTTAATTTTAGCCGTGTCTGCTTGCGAGTCTGCTATAGGGCTTTCTCTTATTTTATTTATGTATAAGCAGGGCTGAAAAACGGATAATTTTTTATTATTTAATAAGCAACCTTTTAATAGAAAACTAAAGTTAAATTCTGACAATATAATTTTTTTAAAATTACCCTCTTTTCAAGAAAAAAAAACTTTTTTTATAAATGATAAAAAATTAAGTAGTTTTTTTTTTATTCTTTTTAGTCACAATTTAATTTTTAAAAATCAAGATTACTTAAATTCTTTTTTTTTTTGATTAGTTTCCGCTCTTTTTTTAATTTTTTTATTGATTTTAGCTCGAATTTTTGCGTTTTATAACCCTGGAAAACAAAAGTTGTCTCCTTATGAATGCGGTTTTGAGCCTTTTAGCGATGCTCGGGGTAAACAGGATATTCTTTTTTATGTTGTCGCAATACTTTTTATTTTATTCGATGTTGAATTAGTTTTTTTGATACCATGAGCACTTTCATATTTTTGTTTACCCGTAGTATCTTACTACTTTATTTTATTTTTTATTTTAACTTTAGTGATTGGTTTTGCTTACGAATGACGAAATGGAGCATTAAATTGAGTAATTAAGCAGTAGCTTTATAAATTTTTAGGTAATTTCACGTAAAATGTCTATTATTAAAAAAATAAAATACTTTGTTTTAAACAAAAAAGATAAATTGGTTGAATTTCAAAAAAATGCAGGAAAAACTTTTAGTACATGAATTAACAAAAATGGTAATAAATTTATAAAAGATAATAATCAAACTTTGGAAATCATTAATTCTTTGATAAATAAAAAAAAAATTAATTATAAAGAGGAGGATAAAGGTTCTATGTTTGAAAAAAAGTTATCTACTAGTTTTCCAAAAGTAGTTTTTGGCGTTGATAATGGTACAGTTATTCTACCTTCTCCAGTTCTAGATGAAATTACAGAAATAAAAAATAAAAAAAAAAAATTGCCAGATCAAGAAGATATAGATAAAAAAAAAAAATTGGATGAAATGTATTTAAATAGTATACTGGAAAGAGCACGACTTCCTTATGAGTTAGCTACTGATAAAGAGCAAGTTAAAATTAAAAAATCATTAAAAGAGTTTGGTAGAGTTGTTTCTGTAATTGATGGTATTGTAAAGGTTAAAGGTTTAATATCTGTAGGTTTTGGTGAATTAGTAGAATTTTCTAATTTTGAACTTGGCATGGTTCTTAGTATTGAAACTCATTTTGTTCAAATTGTTTTATTTGGAAGCGATAGAAACATAAAACCTGGTCAAATAGTTACTAGAAAACATAAATCTTTAGAAGTTTATGTTTCTTTCCGACATTTAGGAAGAGTTATAAATAGCCTAGGGGATTTTATTGATGGAAAAAAAAAAATTAAAAATTTAAATATGAAGAAAGACACTTACAAGTCTTTAGTAAATTCAAATAATTTGTCTGTTGATTTTGGTAAAGTTTTATCTAATTGAAAAGAATATTTAGTTTCTAAAAATTATGATAAAGCGCCGCCTTTTTTTAAAAAAGGTGCTTGAATGAAAGTGGATGTTAAGGCACCGGGAATTATAGAAAGATCTAAGGTAAATGAACCCATGTACACTGGTCTTTTAGTTATTGATAGTATGATACCAATAGGTAGGGGTCAAAGGGAACTTATAATCGGAGATAGACAAACAGGTAAAACAGCTATAGCTATTGATACTATATTAATGCAAAAAAATTTTTATGATAAAAATGATGGCTTTTACGGTTTAATTTGTATATATGTTTCAATAGGACAAAAACGATCTTCTATAGCTCATTTACTAAAATTATTAAAGGATAAAAATGTTGACTGATATACAATTATAGTAGCATCTACAGCTTCGGAAGCTGCTAGTCTTCAGTTTTTGGCACCGTATACAGGTTCAGCAGTTGGCGAATTTTTTAGAAATAGGGGCTTTCACTCGGTTATAATATACGATGATTTAAGTAAACATGCTGTAGCGTATAGGCAAATGTCACTTCTTTTACGACGCCCTCCTGGAAGAGAAGCCTACCCTGGAGATGTTTTTTATTTGCATTCAAGATTACTAGAAAGAGCTGCTAAAATGAGCTCTAAAAAACATTCGGGATCATTAACTGCTTTACCAATTATAGAAACACAAGCAGGTGATGTTTCTGCTTATATACCAACGAACGTTATATCTATAACTGATGGTCAAATATTTTTAGAAACTCAATTATTTTATAAAGGTATTAGACCGGCGGTTAATATAGGCTTATCTGTTAGTAGAATTGGAGCATCAGCACAGGTCAAATCTATGAGAGAAGTTGCTGGTTCTTTAAAATTAGAATTAGCTCAGTACAGAGAGGCTGAAGTTTTTTCAACTTTTGGTTCTGATATTGATGAAATAACTAAAAAAATATTGCACAGGGGTTCTAGACTTGTGGAACTTTTAAAGCAACCCCAAATGTCTCCTTTACCTGTTGATACTCAAATTTTACTTATATTTGCTGGTGTAGACGGATATTTGGATTTGCTTGATATAAATGAAGTTTCTGAATTTAAAAATCTTATTCTTCAATATTCATCTAAGTATAAAGTAATACAGGATGTAACAAAGTCTTTGGATAAAGAATTGTTAAGAGACATTTTGGACGATATTCTTATTTGTTTTTTTTTTAATATTCAAGATTAGATATTTTAAATTTTTTTAGGTGTTATCTTTAAATTTTTTTTTTTTATTATGTTATTTACCACTTTTAAATTTTTTAAGCTTATTTTTTTTTGGTTCAAAAATTGGAAAACATGGAGCTATGTTCTTAAGTAGTTTTTATTTATTTTTTATGTTTTTTTTTTCATGAGTTTTACTTTTTTACAATTTAACTGGGAAGTACGAAGTAATAAATTTTAATTTTGGTACATGAATATTTTCTAGCTTTAATATTTCATCGTGGTCTTTTATTTTTGATTCTTTGTCCTCTGTAATGTGCATTGTAGTCAGCACTGTGTCTTTTTTGGTTGTTTTATACTCTTTTAATTATATGAGTGAAGATCCGGAAATAATTAGATTTTTATCTTATTTATCTTTATTTACATTTTTTATGATAGTTCTTGTTCTTTCTGATAACTTGATTATGCTTTTTTTAGGCTGAGAAGGCGTTGGTTTGTGTTCGTATTTATTAATAGGTTTTTGACATACAAGAATACAAGCTGGTAAGTCTTCGCTTAAAGCTTTATTTATGAATCGAATAGGTGACTTTTTTATATTGATAGCTACATGTATTTGTTTGAAATATTTTAAGTCAGCAGATTTACATACTATTTTTTCTATAGTTCCTTACTTTAGTACAGTATTTTACGATTCTTTTTTTATAAAATTAAGCTTAATTGACCTGATATCTTTATTTATTTTATTAGGTGCTGTAGGAAAATCTGCACAGCTTGGGTTGCATACTTGATTACCCGACGCTATGGAAGGTCCTACCCCGGTATCCGCGTTAATTCATGCAGCAACTATGGTTACAGCTGGAATTTACCTAATCATAAGACTTTCTTTTTTAATTGATATGTCCCCCTTAATTTTAAATTTTATGCTTATATTAGGTGTTATTACTAGCTGTTTTTCTGGATTAATTGCAGTCTGCCAGTGAGATTTAAAAAAAATTATAGCTTTTTCAACTTGTAGTCAACTTGGGTACATGTTAATTAGTTGTGGACTGTCTTCTTATACGACAGCTCTTTATCATTTGTCTACCCATGCATTTTTTAAAGCGCTTTTATTTTTAGCGGCGGGGTACGTAATACATTTATTTAATGGAGAGCAAGATATAAGAAAAATGGGCTCTCTTATTTTGACGTCCCCTTTTTTGTATACAACCATTTTTATAGCCTCCTTGTCATTAGCTGGATTTATTGGATTATCTGGTTTTTATTCTAAAGAAATAATATTACACAATCTTTATTTAAACTCTTCCTCTCGTAATTTAGTTTTTATTTTTTATTATTTTTTACTTTTTTCTTCAATTTTAACACTAGTGTATTCATTCAGATTAATATATTATGTTTTTTTTAATGAAAATGCTAGCTTACATAAAAAATACTTATCTGAATCTTTTGAAAAATTATCCGGAAATGAAATTACAATCTTTATTTTATTTTTTTTAAGCATTTTTAGCATTTTTTTTGGTTACTTTTTTAAAAATATTTTTATCCCTGGGTCGTCTTTTTTTAAAGACTCGGTATGATACAGTAATAAAGCGTATGATTGCTACTTAGATTTTATCTTTTTTGAAGTAGACTTTTTTTTGTTTATTTTAACGATATTTTTTTTATTTTTACTTTTTAAGAATTTGTTTTTTAATAAGTCTGATTTTTTTTACAGCTATGTTTTATTTACTCGTGCTTACAATTTTTTAAATTTTAAGTTTTACATAGATGTAATTTATAACTATATCATAATATTATTTCTTCAAATATTTTTTATTTTGTTTGAAATTATAGAAAAAGGTTTGCTAGAAAATTTTGGACCTCACGGTATTTTATTTTTTTCATATAAATTATCGTGCGGTATAAAAAAATTTCACACTGGATACATACATCATTACACAGGAGTTATTATTTTAAGTCTTCTTTACTACATTATTTTTTTTCTTTTTTTTTTTTTTTAATTAATTTCTCAGAATGAAAAGACAATCGATTGAATCTGTTTTTAATGTTTATGATAACTCAACGGCAACATCCGTAAAAATTATTAGTTTAAAGAAAGGCACTAAGTCATACTTAAGCTTAGGAGACGTTGTTTTAACAACCCCCAAAAAATTTTTAAATTCAAAGGATATACAAAAAAAAAAAAAATACCTTGGACTAATAGTGGGTCTAAAGGAAAACACTAAAAGAAAAAATGGTATAGTTGTTAGTAGCCTTGATAATAAAATTCTTTTACTTAATTTTCAGTATAAGTTTTTAGGAACTAGAGTTTATGGTGGTATTTGTAAAGAAGCAAGAGGGGGTTCAAAAGAGACTACTTTTAAAAGGATAATATTTTATTCGCAGGGCACTTATTAGAAAACAAAATAAAATTAAAAGTATATATTATTCGTATCATCTGGCTAATTTTTTATCAACTTTAAAACTTAGTCAAAAAAAATTACAGAATAAATTTTTTTATTTTTTTACTAAATTTTTATATAAAAATGTAGTGGCGCTTTATAGTGCGGGTCTTATTTCGAGTTTTTTTTTGTCCTCGCATTATACAAGTAACTCTAAAAGACCCTTTATTACAGTATACTCGCGTTATTATAAAGAAGGTCCTTTAGTTCAGTCAATACATTCTTATAGTAGACCTGGGCGCCGCATTTACATTAGTTTTTTCTCTCTTAAAAAATTATTTTTACTTTATCCAAATAGCTTCATTTTTATATCGACTTCACAGTATGGCGTTATACCACATTTTTTTGCTATAAAAAAAAAAATTGGCGGTTTGCTTTTGTATAGAATTAATTAGTACAGTTTATTTAATAAAAAGAGTTGTCTTTAATAAATTATACAAGCAGTAAAAATAAGTTATTTAAATTAAAAAATAAAGTTTTAATAAAAATAAAGTCTTATAGTCATATTTTTATATATTTTTTTTTATATAAATTAAAAATGAGTGGTATACCTTACACCGTGTTTTTTTTTCCTAAAAAAAAATCTTTATATACTTTAATTAGATCTCCGTTTGTAAATAAAAAATCCAGGCTTCAGTTTGGTTTTAACTTGCATTCTTGCGGAATTCAGATTAAGTATTTTAGTTTTTTAAAATACGACGGTTTTACTAAAACTTATGTTGATATTTTGAAATATTTTAAAAATTTAGTCAGAAAAATGAGTTTAGCAAAGTATAGCATTGATATAAAGTATTATAAAAAAGATTTTTTTTTTTAGTATTCAATTTTTTTTATTTGATTTCTATCACTATTTTTTTTTTAATGAAGTCCTCTAACCTATTATTCATATTTTTGTTTTTGGAAGCTCTCTTTACAATAGTAAGTTTTAAAGAATTTAAAATTTTAATTGGTAAAGCAAAACTTGAGCACTTTTTAAAAAATTTAACGAAAAAATTAAATTGATTATTACCGTCACTTGGGAACCTTAAGTATTCAATCACAATATTTTCTTTTCCAGATTGTTCTTTTTCAGAATTTTTATTTTTTAATAGCGCGTCGCAAGTAATTATTATAGCAGTTTTATTTTTTTTTATTTTAAATTTATTTAGTAGTCTTAAGTGTTCGTGAGTACAAGATGAAGGTATTTTTAAAAAATGAATAATTTTGACTTCCACTGTTGGGCGGGTGGATCCTCTAAAATTATCCACCACTCTTCCTCCTCCTCCTCCTCCTCCTCCTCCTCCTCCTCCTGTAGGAAACCCAATATTAGCAGCAATTTTTGAAAAACTTATAGAGTTATTATTGCTTCTGCTAATAGGAGGAGGAAGTCCATCACCGCGCCCACCAAAAAAGGATGACGATAAAGATAAAGAAGATAAAGATAAAGAAGATAAAGATAAAGAAGAAAAAAGTGAAGGCGATAAAGCAGAAAACGACTCTTCTATAGGCAAAAAAAATAAACTGAGTTATAAAAGAAAGAAGTTTAAAGTCGATATTAGGAGGTCAATAGAGCGTATGAAACGCCGTCCATGAGAAGAAAATAATGAGGACGACTAAAATTTAAAAAAAAGAGGCTCAGCGCGCAAAGGAAAAGTTGGTATTTTATAATCTTTCTAATCTTAAGCGCACATTTTTTTTATAGAGTTTTTTTAGTAAAAAAGAACTTTCATATAAAAAATATTTTGTAAAAGTATTTTATAGTAAAACTAAAAGGTTTAGGGGAGGTGTCGTTGCTTGTTGTATAATAGGGTTGATATTTTTTATTTTAACTTATTTAGGAAATTATTTATATAACTAAGAATGAAGTTATTTTGTATCATTAACGTTTTGAGTTTTTTTAGCAATTTATTTTTAATTCAAAAAAAAGTTTATAAAAAATATTAATTTTTTAATAATGATAGCACTGATTCTTCATTTTTTTTTTAAATGAGAGGGCGTAGATGTTCTTTTACACTATTGTAAAAGGTTAAATTTACACGTATATTTATTTTTTAGTATTTAAAATGAAGCTTACGCATCTGTTTTATTTTTCAGATTTAAAAAGTGAATTCTACAAAGTAGCAAAAAAAGAAGAGCATCCATATCACATTGTAGCTCCTAGTTTTATACCGGTTATTACAGCAATTTCAACTTTTTGTCTTGTAACTGGTATAAGTTTATTTTTTCATGATTATATTCATATAAAAAAATTAATAATTCTTGTTGTTAATCTTTTTGTATCAATATCTTTATGGGGCGGTTTAGTGAGTGAGGAGGGTTTGTTGGGGTTTCATACTAGAAGAGTATTAAAAGGTTTACAGCTTGGTTTTTTGTTATTTATTGCTTCAGAAGTTATGTTTTTTTTCAGTTTTTTTTGAGCTTTTTTTCATTATTCTTTATCACCGTCAATATGGATTTGCTGCGTTTGACCTCCACCAGGCATACCGCACGTTAATTATTTTTCTATACCTTTATTGAACACTTTTTTATTAGTATCTTCTGGGTTTGCAGTTACTTTTTCTCATAGGGCTGCAAAAGTTTCTAAAAATAGTAAAATAGCTCGCGGTCTTATGCTTTCTGTTTTTTATGGAATATTATTTATTAGCTGTCAATATTACGAGTATAATACGTTATCTTTTAATATATCTAACAGTGTTTACGGGAGTATTTTTTATACATTAACGGGATTTCACGGTACCCATGTTATTATTGGATTAATAATGCTTTTTCATTGTTTAGTTAGAGTTTATAGTGGTACTTTTACGAAACAAAATCATTTAGGATTGGAGGCAGCTATATATTATTGGCATTTTGTAGATGTAGTTTGACTTTTTGTTTACTTTTTTATATACATTTGAGGTTCTTCGTAAATTTTAAAAGACTTACTGCATATTTGTAATTTATTTTTTTTTACTTTAATAATAAGGTTAGATTAAAATTTTAATTTATATGATAGAAAGAGCATCATCTAATAATAATTTTTTTTTTAATTATATTTTTGACCCTTTAGAACAATTTGAGTTAGGTAGTTTTTTCGATCTCGGCTATTCTGATAGTTACGCATATTTTTTATTATCTTTTTTTACTTATATTGTATTAGAAAAATCTATTAATTTTTTTTCTTATGATGTTAGTTTAAAAAGCTTAATAAAAAATTTAATTTATGCTAATTTACCGAAGGATCTTCATTATATGTATTTTATACTGTACCCGACATTTTTATTTGTTTTTTCAGCAAATATTTCTGGTTTATTTGCTTATGGTTTTACGGAAACATCTACAATACCCCTTGTATTTTTATTATCTTTTTTTATGTTTTTTGGAATACTTTTTACGGGTATAGATAGAAAAAGAAATTTTTTTTTTAATAATTTTTTACCTTCAGGAACACCTGCTAGCATTTTAAAGCTGTTAATTACTATAGAAATAATTTCTTATTTAACAAGACTTATAAGTTTAGCTTTAAGACTATTAGCTAATATGATATCAGGGCATATTTTATTAAAAATTCTTATAAGTTTTGTTTGAATATTACTAACTTCATATAGTTTTTTTAGTTATTTTTTTTTTATTCCTTGAATTATTATTTTAGTAATTTTATTACTGGAAATTTTGATAGCATTTTTACAAAGTTATGTTTTTATTTTTTTAAGCATAGTATTTATAAAAGAGATTATATAAAAAATTATACAAAATTTTAAAAAATTTAATATCAATAAATTCGAAATTCTTGAACCCTCCCCCCGCAACCTAAGCCATAAAGTACAAACGTTTAGTTTGAACTTTGGTCCGCAGCATCCAGCTGCGCACGGGGTTTTGCGTTTAGTTATTGAAACTCAGGGGGAGTTAATAAAATACTGTAACCCTAATATTGGTCTTTTACACAGGGGTACAGAAAAGCTTTTAGAGCATAAACTTTACATACAAGGCCTTCCATACTTTGATAGGTTAGATTATGTGTCAATGATGTGTCAGGAGCATGCATTTTCATTAGCCATTGAGACTTTGTCAAAATATCCGATACCTAGACGTAGCAGTGTTATAAGGGTTATTTTTTTAGAATTAACAAGAATATTAAATCATTTGATGTCTATAACTACTCATGCTATGGACGTCGGTGCTATAACACCTTTTTTGTGAGCTTTTGAAGAAAGAGAAAAAATTATGGAATTCTATGAGAGGGTGTCAGGGGCTAGAATGCATGCAGCTTATATAAGGCCCGGAGGTTTGTCTCAAGACGTTCCTATTGGTTTATTAGACAATATACTAGATTTTACAAAAAATTTTTCAGATAAACTAGACGAAATAGAGCTATTTTTAAGTAGCAATAGAATATGGAGACAGCGGCTAGTAAAAATAGGCAAGATTAATTATAAAGAGTGTTTAGATATGTCCTTTACCGGTGTTCAAATAAGAAGCGTTGGAGAAGCCTGAGATATAAGAAAAAATCAGCCTTATGAGATTTATAAGGAGCTGAAATTCTCTGCGCCTTTGTCTGATTCTGGTGATTGTTATGATAGGTATGTTATACGAATGGAAGAAATGAGGCAAAGTTTAGAAATTATTCGATCTTGTGTAGATTTGATTGAAGAAGGTCCTGTTAAGTTTTTTAGTAGTAAATTAACGCCCCCCTCTAGAAAAGAAATTAAGTCTTCTATGGAAGCTCTAATACATCATTTTAAATTGTACTGTGAAGGTTTTACCGTGGATCCCGATTATACTTATACATCAATAGAGGCGCCTAAGGGAGAATTTGGTGTTTTTTTAGTTTCTGATGGAACAAGCAAACCTTTTAGATGTAAAATAAGAGCTCCAGGTTTTTTTCATTTACAGGGTTTAGACAGAATTACTTATAACTCTCTGTTAGCAGATTTAGTTACCGTAATAGGTACGTTAGATATTGTTTTTGGTGAGGTAGACAGATAACTTTGAAGAAATAAAAAAAGAATGAAATTAATTTTTGTATCTTATATTATTAAGTACTTGTTTTATGCACTATTACTAGTGCCTTTTACTCTCAGTTTATTAACATTTTGAGCTAGAAATTTTTCTATTTTAAAAAACATTGGTATACTTGGATCAGGTTTTATTTTTTTTTTGTCTATTATTTTTACTTTCTGTTATCATAGGTTAAAAGGTAACCATCTTTATTCTGGCATCGACTTTTACTTAAATTTAGAGTTTATACATTATCCGAAGTATTTAAATATAGAATTTAAAATAGATTCCATTTCTATAACTTTTCTTTTATTAACATCTTTTATTTTTTTGATATGCTTTATCTCTGTTTATGAGTCTTATAATTACAATATAAAAAACATGCATTTTTTTAATTTTCTTTTATATTTAATGTATGGCTTTGTTATATTAGCGTTTTTTACAACGAATTTATTTTTTTTTTATGTTTTTTTTGAATCTGTGTTAATTCCCATGTATTTAATAATTGTAATTTGAGGGTCTAGATCCAGGAAAATAAAAGCTGCGTACTTATTTTTTATGTACACTGTAGTTTTTTCTTTTTTTTTTTTTTTTTTTTTAATT
>Ga0209208_10007679_pt1 | contig 14553 bp, 8 predicted proteins | sample S1TSphfallax_3_FD_187694 | JGI IMG/M metagenome (GOLD analysis project Ga0209208, IMG submission 187694) | Host-associated microbial communities from peat moss isolated from Minnesota, USA - S1T2_Fd - Sphagnum fallax MG (SPAdes) (version 2) | ecosystem: Host-associated > Plants > Peat moss >...
TGTCAAGGATTTCTAGAGTGGTTATGTGGCAACTCATGTTTGATTCATGTTTGATGATTTTGGGGATTTTGAATTGAGTGTAGAATGTGTTTCATTCTAAGAAGAGTACCTACTACATTGTGGGAGCTCTGGGGGTTTTGGGACCGAGACAATACTAGGGAGTAGAATTGATTGCACTCATCGATCTTGCCCTGAATCTCTATCTAGTCTCTGAGAGGAACCATGTTGAAGTAGTTGAATTAATCTCTATGGGGATTTTGTTGTTGGGTATGAGTTGCCATCTCACATGAAGCAACCTGTTGACTCCTAGAGAGGAAATTGAGATGAAAGACTGATCCCTTGTGGTCCATAGAATTAAAACAATAAAACTTAGGTGTTTGTAAATATTTTGAAAAAGTAATATTTGAAGCAGAATCTTTCTATTTTAGTAAAAGTTTCAACAATATACATTAGTTTATGTATGCCCAGTAATGGGGATGTGCACAATGCAGAAAGTATCCCCCTTTCTTTTTGGTGACACTACTATACTCTACAATGAATCTAAACACAATAATCCTTGGCTTGGTAGGCAAGGCCAACAAAACTCCCCATCAAAAGTATTGTGCTTCCTTTCCATATGAAAGTAAGTGAACATATATCAGATACACTGGATGGTGCAATGATGGGGTGGCTGGGCACTAGGTCACTGGATCACTTAATCCCATTAACTGAGGCAGATCAAAGCAATGTGGAAATGGGAGGAGCTCCAGATTCTAATTCTGTTCATCCTCTTGGGGCAGATTGACTGATTTTGCAGAACAAAGGGTACTTGTTATATACATAAGCCTCCTGTCATCCCTGGCACAGATCTCCTTAGCTTGTGAATCCCAAATGTGTGATCAGAGCATTGTTTTCAGTAGCACAAACTTTTGGATTCTCCACCTGATGGCTAAAGGACTAATAAGTTCCTGTTTGTAATGTGCAAAAAACCTGGTCAAGATAGTCTCTTCCTAAACTTTACACTTTCAATGCTACAAATGCCAATGAGTGATCTAGACCCCCCAAAAAAAAGAGAATGAGAATTGTTGAGGTCAAAAAGTGGAAAATATTAATTCCAAAAAAATACACTGAGAAAATAAGACATACCCAAAAATTTCTTTAAATTTTTTTTTAAGAATAAATTTGTGAAGTTGTGGAAACTCACCAAAAAACATGCTGAATGTCCACTCAACAACAAAATTGTGCAGTGAGCATTTTGTATGATCAAGCATTTGTGGTCACCAATTTAGTAGGCTCACCATTGTATCACAGTGGTGTTTGCAGATCTACATATTTTTTTAACAAAATTGTGGACTTGAAAATTGGATTTTCTTAAGACTTCTGAATATTGAAATCCAGAACCCATTTTGAAAGAAGAGACAATAGACCTAATTTTAATGGATTTTTTAAAAAAATATAGATTTTACTCCATAAGCCGAAACAAATAAAACAGTTTGATACTTGCAAGCTTCATAGAGCAAATAAAGGAAATTTAGTGTGACAGAGAAGGTCCTCCCCCTGACAACTGCAAGGATGCTGCCGCCGAGGCCAAACTATACTGCCTCGTTTCAGAAGTGGGGGGGGGGGGCTCTATGCATCCTTGTGGCACGATTATCTTGAGAGATCACCCAACCCAAGACTAATTTTTCATCCGAAGATGCTTAACTGCAAAGTTCAGATAGGATCCAATTTCTCTTGAAAGGAGCGTCACCCAAACCAAGAATAAAATTTACATCCAAAGGTGCTTAACTGCAAAGTTCAGATAGGATCCAATTTTCTCTTGAGAGCATCACCACCCAAAACCAAGACTAATTTTTCATCCAAAGATGCTTCCAATAGTGCCTCCAATCCATCCCCAAGGAAGGCTCCAGTCCCCGGTGCAGCTTCTTCTTACTTATTCACTGACCTCCTTGCCCTCTCCACCTTTGATTCCTTTCCAAAGAGAACTCACTCTCCAAAATCGGTTGCTTTTTCCAAGGTTTGCAATCTCCCATATTGCTCAGTACGGTTGGAGGTATAGTTCGTAAACTGGTGTTCTTACATATTACATTGTACGATTTCTACTGATTAATAGAAACTAGTGTGGCTTGAGCTGTTGACCCAATTGTGAACTTGTTACCCAACTAATTTCTCCTTTCAATCCAGTTGCTGCCATTTAGTTGAATCCCATTGAATTTTAAATTTTTATTGAATTTCTAGTGACAAAAACTATACTCAAAGATAGATAGATAGATAGATGGCTTGTGCGACAAATCTCCAATCTAATAAGACTTTATAGATCTCCCCTCTTTGACTGAACCCAAGGCAAATAATCTTGCAGGATTGTGTAGTTTATAACAAGAAAACAAAGCAAAAAAAGTGCATGGTTATCACACAATAGTTGTACCTATTATGACAAGTTCAAACAAAATCACGAGAGATGATAGAACCCTTTAAGAGTAGTTCCACCCAACACCCCTTATTTGGGCCTCTACTAGAGTTTATCACATACAATACAATATGGAGTAATATGGAGTGTTAATTGTTTCCCCAGCCCCACCAATAAACATGAAAAATTGGAGACTATGTAATGCCACCACCCAGGCCAATGAGAAGCAGTCAAGTTTTCTGACTCAACTGTGTGAGCCAAACAACCCCCTATTTGGGCCTGTACAGGGTTTATCATCTTAATATGGAGTGTTAATTGTTTCTCCATCCCCATTCATAGACATGAGAAATTGAAGAGTTTTAAGGTGCGAGACTATGTAAAAAATAGCCACCACTTGGGCCAATGACTATGGCCAGCCAACGAGAAACAGAGTTTTATTTGGCCTTGTGAAGACTACTGAATTGGATGCAGTTTTAGAGGGCTAATTTACTTTTCACACTACTTGAAGCCTTTACTTCATCTGAGGTATAGAGTCTAGGTCATTTTAGAGGGTGGAGCTGCTAATATAGTTCAAGAATTAATTTGCAGAATTTTGAAAGACAATAGAGAGTACAATTAGGTTTCCAATGCTCACCCACAAATTTGTTCACAATTGAAGACAAAATTGTATTCCAAACTGGGTATATACGAATATGCCAAGTTTCTTTCCTTGAGCAGAGCCAACAGATCCAGTAGCCTGTGGTTAGCCTAGATCAGGCTGAGAGATGTATGAACTTTCGGCAGATCCAACAAACACTGACTTGCTTACACAAGAAACTTAACTTTCACAAAACCCTGGCAAGCTCCATTAAACAAAGCAAGCACCCAACAAAGGTAAAAAGGACCAACAAAGAGAGAGAATCTGCATCCAAGCCACAAGAACAAAACCCAAACAGGGTCACAAGGGAAGCAAAGGAACAGATTATGCTCCTAAACTATGACCCTAAACTTAACCTAAGTTATGTTTCCTAAAAAATGACCCTAAACTTAACCTAAATTATGTTCCTAAAATATGACCCTAAACTTAACCTAAATTATGTTCCTAAAATATCACGCTAAACTTAACTTTTCTTATATTTCTCTTTTTTGACTACCTTGAGATGAAAGTTACAGCTTGCAACTTCTTCACCAAAATCCAAACAAACAGAACTTGGAACTTGGCACTAAAAAATATCACTCCTGGGTTCCAATTCATAAGCAAACCAATAGAAGCACTTCTAATGGGTGTCATGCAATTCTAGTGCGCGGAATGTTGTTTTCACTGGTTACTCAGGTATATTTTTTACCCAGTATATTGTCCTTCTTAATTTATTTCTGAAAGTCAATATATTTAAGGGTATGTAAATGTGAAAAATAATACTCTACTCATACCCTTTGGATATATGGAAGACATATCTGTAATAGGGAAAGAATATGTGCCAAAAATTAAGGTAAGTAAGATTAGGGTAAGTAAGCCATTGAACCTAAACATATCAATGTGAGTGTTTCCAATCCTAGCAAATCTATTAGGATGTATTGGTGCCAATTTTGTCAATTTACTCATGTTTCAATATCATCAATTCGTTGGAATGTGGGGTCAACAAATCATTGAGCATGATGTTCAATGGCAAACTCAAAGTGAACATCTGGATTACAAAAACATCACAAATTTCTTTAGTTGGAGCTATGTGTATGTTTAGAATTAGGCAATTGTGCTCCATGTTTCATTGAACAAACTTTTGAAAATTTAATGTGGTTGTGTATATTTGTACTCAAGTACGAATCAAACATGGGATTGAAAATTGTCACAATACTTCCAGAATGTGGACATTTTTTTCATTTAAAATAATACATGCCTGATTTTTATCCCAAGTAAGGGTGTATATGATATACTGAACACTATCCTAATGAAAAGCTTTCTCAAGGATATATCACAAACAATATGCCTGCACAATACTTTTGATACCACACCAACACTCTCATCAATCATTAGACCTGCATTGATATGTACAACAAGGGGTGTGTTACACTGTGGCCTTGCCATTTACATTAAAAAGTATCTTAAGGCAAAAGAAGAATTATAGAAACTCAAATATTTCACCATGCAAAAATATATTAATCTTCAAAGAAAAATCCTCTAAAAGAAACCAAAATCCTTCAAGATATTATAACTCTGTAAGTAACCTCAAGTTTCAACACAAGCCAAAATGTCATCTTTCAAAAATCCTCATATAAAAATAGACCTGTTACCTAGGGGCCAACCCTTCAGCTACTATACTCTATAACGAATCTAAACACAATATCCTTGCCTTGGTAGGCAAGGCCAATAAACATTCACTCGATACTTTTGTATGCAATCATGTACTTGATCTGAAATCCAATGGGGATTTCAAGAACAGCTTGGGTAGAACGATTGGTGAGCGAAGACTTAAGAGCTCAGGGCAGGCCGGATCCAAGGGGAGGGTTCTGTTGTTTCTGGTGTCTCAACTAAACTTCAACCCCTTCTATTGACTCATCTGACACACTAAAAATCGTCAAAAATGGATTAGAATTGAGAAAGTTACAACCGACCAAAGTAGAGGGGTCAAGAACTCAAAACAAACAGACATCGAACGCTTCAAAGCCGGCTCTCAAACAACCAAAAAATTCTCGTACGTTGCTCTGTTGCTATTAGAGTTCGAAGATGATTTGTAGAACAGAAGGTGATGCTCCTATAGCACTTTAAATCATTTAAAATGAGCAAGTAATGAAAAAGATAGAAGCTTTGGAAAGTAGGAGGGGTCCAAGGAGGGAAAAAAAAATGACAAAAAACGCATTTTGAGTTGAAAAGCTTATTTTTCTTCTTGATATTTGTTGATTACTCATTTTCCTTTGCACTTCAAAGATGATTTCTAAAGTTTGAAGTAACACTCCCCTAACATTTTAAATCACTCAAAATGAAACACAGATGACAAAGATCTAAAGAAGTGTTCGGGTATAGGGTAATGATCAGTGATGGGCAGTTCTACCCTATTGCATCAACCCCGATTTTATTTGAGAAGCCTGATCTTAGTTAGGCCTACTATAGATGGGAGACCTAGTCCAAATTCCTAGGAACCAATTTGGAGTCATTTGAAGCAGATTGAATCCTTGAGTTGGATCCTGCCTTGGACCATGGCTTGCACCTTTGTCCTTCAAATCATGAGCTCTCCAGTTTAGCTCTTTTTGTGGGTTCAAACTAATTGATTTTCCCTCCCAAATGGTCACATTGTATGTTTTGGCTTCATTTTGCCACTTTTTGGTCTTGGATCCTCATCTAAAGGCCATCGGTCTCATTTTATGGCTCTCATCCAATAGGATTGCTCTATTTCATTGGACCCTGGACCTTGAACACTCATGTAAAGCAGGCCATAATACGGTGATAGGCCAGCTTTGACCCGTCCGTTGAATAATTAATCAGTTTTGAAGATTCCAAAAAAACAATGTTCCTTTATATTGCACAAGATTCTCAATTTTCTTACCCAAAAAGAAATGTTCTTTGGAAAAAAAACATTTTATTCTGAAAATTTCAACATTTTTTTTACAAACAATAACAATTAGTGTGGAAGCTGCCAAGGTACTCACTCCAGTAGATGAAGTTTGTACATTACCTGTCTACTGATGGATGGATGGATGGATGGAGTCTAGGGCCAATGAATAATAACCAACTAGCAGTGCTCAAATGCATGCATTGGTTCAAGGCTTTTATTTATTTAATATGCAACTTTTAGGGGAAACTTTTTTCAGAACTTGAGAGTTTCATTCACCTTTTTGCATTGAAATATTAAAGGTGTTCCAGAAGGGTACTAAAAAGATATTTATTTTCATGTTTCTTATTCAGAGCTGTCAAAAGTTGTGTTGAGTAGAAACCATCCTGATCCATACCTGACAATAAAGCCAAAACAATTTGATAACTAAATAAGTTAACTAGGGGGGTTTGTTGGTATAGCGAGGAGTCATTGAACACCTAAGTGTAAACTTTTCTGTGCTCTCTCATTTTTTTATGAATGTCCACCAGGTGTTTCCCATTGTATGCAACATTTTCTTATTTAAAATGAAATTGTTGTTGGTTTGAAGTATTGGTGTTGGTACCAATATATAGGGTGCAACCTGGGTATATAGTATTGGTATGAGAACAGGTATTAAAGAATATATCACTATGGTATGATCCAAGGGCATACCAGCCTTATACCAGTACTAATCAGATATGAGACCTGGAGGTATATTATAGTTTATACCTGCCTCAATACCCATGATCGATCACTTAAGGTAGGGTTTCCTCGCCATTTTTGCAGGAGGAAGAGTAGATGTCGGAAGAGTAGATGGAGCCCTCTTCATGGTGCATCTATCGCACTCAAAATTGCCAAAAATGAACTGGAGGCGAGAAAATTACAAACCCTCAAAGTAGGGGGCATCATTTTTACAGAAATTGTGGATTGAACAGCTCATAGACTACTTCCAATCCCCTCAAAAAAATCCTTCGATATTATTCTGTTGCCTTAAGACATAAAAGATGATTTGTAAAGCTTAAGATGACGATTTCAAAGCAGTTTAAATTGCTCAATTTGAAAAAAAGAAGAAGAAAGTTATGCACTGATAAAGTAGGAGGGGTCAAAATGAAAAAAAACACATTTTATAATTTGAAAAAACGTATTTTTTCTTTACTGCATTTTTTGGCTGCTCCTTTGGTTTCACATTTCAAAGATGATTTGTATACCTTGAGAAGGCACTCCAGTAGCATTTTAAATCACTCAAATTGGAGAAGAATTGGGAAAGATTTGCCAAAGTGATTGGTGGTGATAGGTCAGAGATCAGTGATGGGCCGCTCTAGCCTAGTTATTTACATATTTTGCTACCCCATCCAAACAACTGAAACTGGGACAACAAATAGATGGGGAACTACTAATAGCAAACCACCTGGACGAATCATTATGCACCTATCAGAAATCACATCATATTTATTACACTCTTCTCAGCAGTGCATAACATTGCTCTGCCATTTACCAACCGCTGCAAATTGTTTTATTATGTTGAGCCAAAGCCTACATATTTTGACTTTTCTTCATCCAATTTTACTTTGCAGGATCACATATTGAGCACCGCTGGAGATGCTCTAATATAGGTACGCAACTAGTATGGCATTTTTTAAAGGGTACCTGATATCAGTACCTGCCATGTATGAAAAAAAATCCCCCTGATACCAGTGTGACAAAAAAAAAACGGTCACAACATCATTGGGTAACACCGTCAATTGCAAACAACCTGTCTTTCATAAATATTGTAAAATTCAAATCAAACTTCCATACATCATCCTAGCTATGAATTGTCAGGCTAATTTCTATAGCACTTTGAGGGATCAAATCACTCTGAGCTTTCTCTCATGAGCTATCATTGCCTTCAATTGGTTTCCATCATGCAATAACCAACTCATGATCCTACACAATCCTTTCTGTCCACACGACTTCAACTCTCAACATACCCAACAATACCAACTCCAAAACCCCAAAAAACAAAATGTATGTAACATCCTAACCCACTCTTTGTTTCACTCTAACAAGGTTCAGGAAATTTTGACAAGAGAACACCCATGCCAACTTCAGTCACTAGAAACCATAAAAAACATGTGAATTCTATAGCAACCAGAATCAAACTTTTCTCTCATAGTTCCAATTATCATAGATCTCATTCCATAAACACACACACATGAACATATTGCTTGAATATATCAAACTCAAGCTTGCAAAAAAAACCTTGGGCAAGCTCTCAAACCTCTTAAAGTTCTTCATCATATACCAAATGCCTTGTCATCATGTTGGTTCATTCTAAATCCTAAGAACAAAGCTAAATTCCTTACACAACAAAAAGAAACAAAGAATAATTGTAGCCCAATTGTCAAAAGCATTTATCTCCAAGACAAGGCAGAAAACTTAAAACAAATGCAAAAACAAGAACCACTAGAAGTTACAATCCAAATAAAATACTTAGGTTGCTAGAAATTCTTTGTTAAAACCTCAACTGCCATCCTTCACAAATAGCAAAAGCATAAAGAATAAGTGACAAGCCACCACATCCAAATCAAATGTTCCACACAAAACACATTGCCAAAATCCAAAGCTTTGATAAATCCAAAAACAAAACAACTTCCTAGCTTATCATCACAAACTTAGTATCTCATGACTTATAAATAGAAATCATGTAACATTAGTTCATATATAATTCGTATGTTTCACACACTAATATTGTGCATTGAAAATTCATTTGACACAAGAATTTATTGGAAGATGTGATAGTCGTTCAATATTCGTTCATTCATAGGTTTTATTTCATTCGTCAAAACATTTATTTGTGTGTTAAATTTGTTTTCAATGCATGATATTTGTGTGTAAAATGTGCAAACCTATGAATGAATGAACTTACAAAAAAGTGATAAACTTATCTAGCACAACAAATTTTAATAGTTCACACGATGCAAAATTTTAAAAAAACCATTTCTACCCTAATTTTATGTCACACTAGGACCAATTTGATATGTTCCAAAGTTGATAGCGATGTGATGAAAAATTAAAGGATCAAACCTTAACTTCATGGAACAACACCATCAACTACTAAAAGCAAAACACAACAAGGTTTTCAATAATTGATGGTGATGGGTAAGGCAGACACATATTGTTATAGTTCTTTTTTTTTCTTTTTTTGCAAATTATAAATAGGGTGTTTTTTATTGTTCAATAACACTTGTTAAGTTTTTGGTTTTTCATTGGGTAAAATTTCTATGGTGTCATTATGTTTGTGTTGTGATTTTGATGGAAATCAATAAAAAAGGAGGAGTTGCAGTAAGGATAATAAAAGGTGGCAAAATTTAGAGTTGGAATGAAGGATAAGTACCTTCAATCTTGTTGTTGTTCATGTGTGATTGTTGATCATAATTTTATGTTTGGGGTGTTGTGAGTTAGGATTACATTTTTAATGAACGGGGAAGAATGCCCCTTGGTTGAAAACCTTATGTCCTTGTGAAATTAAATTTTTGTTGTGCCATGAACTTTGATAAAGGGAGTAAAGATTCAAAAGTAGATTATAGTGGTCAAAGTCAAGGATGTGATGAAAAACCGTAAGGGTTTTAGGAGCATTCAAATGACAAGTCAATTGTCATGTGTGGGGTGTTTCAATGATTCCAAGCAAGTTGAATGTGTTGTTGAGAAGAAAATACCCATTGGAATGGGAGCTCTGAAGTGAGGTTTTATTTTAGAAAGGCTTTGATCGGGGTTTTATTGATAAGATATTTGGAATGTTTGCATCATCTTTATCAAACTTCTTGGGCTATGTTGTGAAAAACTTATAGTCTATTTATTCATGTGGGGAATCTATTAAGTTGTATTGGGAAAGTTGTGTTGTGGGGTAAGTTTAAAGCCCTGGGATCTTCCAATTGCATAGTAACTTCATTATACATTTTTTAGGGATATACTTTGGTTTGTTTCAATTGGAAATGACTACATGCATATTGGGCTATATGTCACAAATGAGACCACCATGAAATGACCAATTGAACTCCATGAGAGGAAATTGAAATGAATCTAATTTGTGATGACCCATAGATTATATTTTCTTGGATAGGTAGTTAGGTGTTTAATCAATTTGTTAAGTTTATTGTATTTGAGTAATTCATTCAATTACAAATCTTGAAAGTCTAATTTGATAATTGACAATGTCCAATTGGGGATGTCTAATATTATGTTTTCCATTCTTTTGTTACACCAATACAACAATGGTTTGAACTAGTGTTGGGCAATTCTCGAATGTTCATTAAGTTCTTAATGTGGAAAATTGGTTGGCACCACTACATGTGAAAACTAAAATGAAAATTGACCTCATGTTCTCACATGAATGAAAATTGGTCATTAAAACCAATTTTTTTTTTCTTAATTTTTGTTTTGGAAAACCAAACAAGTGTTCTCATAAAACCTACATTTGATTCTTAAAGTCGTTACCAAATTAAAGTTTAATAAATAGTAGCCATTGATTAGGGACGTGAAGGCATTGTTTAGGGTTAGGGGAACAATTATAAAAAAACTTCAATTATTTTTTTCCCCAAATCTATTGTCTTTTTTTGCAAGTTTTTAGTCATTTGTATTTTTTCTTAAAAATTGTGTGTTATTTTTTCTCTCATCATGTTTTTTTACCCTTCTTTCATTGGTGCTATTCTTATTGTGTTGGTGCTACTTTTTGTCTTGTGTGGTCCTTGTTGTTATTTTTGTGTTGTGTTACTACTTTTCCCATTTGTGATGTTATTGTACGTTGGTGTTGTTGGTCTTCTCGCATAGGTGTTATTATTCTTCTTACATTGGTGTTGTTGTTCTTCTTGTGTTGTGTTATTGTTCTTTTTCCATTGTGTCACTATTCTTTTCACATTAATTTTGATGTTTTTGTCACATTGGTGCTATCATTTTTCTTGCATGGTCCTATTACTCTTCTTGCATTGGGCTACTTTTCTTTTCACATTGTGTTAATGTTATTTTCGCATTGGTGGTCTTGTTCTTTTTGTGTTGTGTTGTCGCCCTTCCCGCATTAGTGATGTTGGTCTCCTTGCATTGGTGTTTTTTTTTCTTTTTGCATTGTGTTACTATTCTTTTTGTGTTAATGATGTTGGTTTTTTCATGTTGGTGTTGTTATTCTTACATTGTGTTGTTTTTTCATGTTGGTGTTGTTATTCTAGTGTTGTTGATATTGTTTTTTTCGCATTGGTGTTATTGTTCTTATTGCGTTAATGTTATTTTTCTTGCATTGGTGATGTTACTTAAGTCCCTTGTTGTTTTTGTCAAGGACAAAGGTCCATCTAATCTTAACAATATGATTGTAGCCCTAAAAATAGTTGTAAAATTGTGATGTGTTGTGTTTAAAAGAAAGTTTTAGGGAACTTGTTCTGGTCATGCATTTTTAGAAACATGTTAATATGCAATAACATATGAAATTTTTTGCAAAGGTTTAAGATATGTATCTATCAAAGTTGCCTAAGGAGGTTTGCAAAAGTGCATAACTTGGTTAAATAATCCAAGAAAGGGCAAGCAAAAATGGAACAAGGCACGTGTCAATTCAAATCTTCCCCCAAGGAAATTGAATACACCAATGAAGACAAGGTAACTTTTTATTTTTGCTAAATTTTTTTATCTTTGCATTTTGTTTTTGAATTCCTACCAAACATAGTTTGATAATTTTGTTTTGCATTTGTAGATTTGATAATAAAATTATCCTTTTCCAAAAAGCTTTGCAATTTAAAAGAATTTTTTTATTTTATTATAGTAGACAAAATATTGTGAGAATGATTGCAAGAATACCACCTCCATTCACATGGCTATTTTAAATTATTGTTGATTCCCTTGGCCTTGTTATATCTACTTGTATTTTTGAACTAGTTTAGGGGTCATTGGTTGTTAGATAATGCATAAACTTTGTCACATTCACAAGTCTAAAATTCAAGGATGAAATTGATTTTCCAACCTTTGACAATGTAATGGAAGGAGATGCTAATGTTGCTTTTGAGTTATCATGCTTGGCTTCCAACATTAAAAAGGAAGTTGTTGGGGTTTTGGTTTCTTTTTTAAAAAAATTAATGAAATATGAAAAAAAAATCACATAACCTGTTTTCTTGGATGTTAAACCCTAGGTTTAAGACCCTTCTTCTTGTGTCATGACTTATTGGTTGTGAAAAAGGTAAGGCCATTATTGAAAAATATGATAAAAAATCTTTGTTTTTTTATGCTTTTAAAATGTCATTATCATTTGCATCCTTTGGTTGAATCTGAAAGGGGCATTGTTGATCAAGGGGTTGAAAAGGATAGAAGTTTAGTTACCTTTGAAATGACACTTAATATAAGTGAGCCAACGACATAATTAATCAATAGAGTTTTTTTTATTTTTAAGCATTTTCAAGTGGATGTCAAAGACATCAAATGTCCATTTCAATGATGGGAAAAACGTGAAAATATATTTCTCACATTTGATGTATGTGTTAAGCAAATTTTAAAGATAATTGGATCCCATTTTGAGATAGAGAGTCTTTTCCTTAGTTCAAATCCTTACCAGTTTTAAGAAATGTTTATAATTAAAACATTGAACAAATTGATTTTTATCAACAAATATTAGCGCAATTATCTTAGGATTTAGGTTGTAAATCCTCTTCTAGCTTGGTAGAAATAATTGAGACTAATGTAGATTTAGAGAAGTTTGAAAAGTTTGAAAAAGCCTTCGAAAAGGATGGTTATGCACTTTTAAATTTTGGATAACAGCATTTGTTATAACTTACAAGTTTTCATCTCGTATTAAATGAAATTAATCTTGAAAAAAACTGTTAAAACAACATTTTAATTAATGAATATTTTATAAGCAATTTAAATAGGTTTTGAGATTTTTTACCATGATCCCAATGTGGGGGTTCAATTCACCTTGGCCCCGTTTGGAGTTACACCCACTTTTTATCTACTGAATAAGGCAAAGTGCCATTAAAAAAACAACAATGGTAGTCATTACCATAGCCTACTAGGGTCAATTTTCCCATTGATGAAACAAATAATTATTATTTTTTTCGAAAAAATGAATTCACTTTTTACTTTTATAATTATATATATTTCCATTACCAATTATAATATTGTGATATTAGTAGTGAAATCATTCAAAATGTAGCCTATGATAATTATCATGATTTTCAGAATGCAAACTTCATATTTTCACAAAATTTCATTTCACTATTTTGAGGATTATTTAATGACGAAATTTGACCTTAGGTTAAAGGTAGTACCACATTATCACTAGCCTACTTCTTCCTGCTTGAAACAAATCTCATCAAATTTTGTATTTAGTTCTCACTTTTGGGGGTGTTACAAGCTTTTTTCCCTTACAAAGTTTGATACGGTGTTTAGGGTTTAGTGTTTTTTTTTTGAAAAACTTTTTCGTGTGTGTTGAACAGATCTTTTTACTACGAACAAAGTTCTAATTTTTTTCAAAATAATTTCTGAAAAATAAAACTCATTGAATCTATCTCATTATTCAAATTTATTTTTGGAGATTTTTCATTTCTTTACTTGAAAGAAAAATGATTTCAACACATACAAAGGGTTGTTCATGTGAAAAGAGTGGCCCTATAATTTGCCAGATTAATCTTGAAAAATTAATGTTAAATTGCCAGATTTTTACAAAACAAGCAGCCAAATATAGAAGGATTCATAAAAGTTTCTACTTTCATAGCTTTTTTTATAGTGGTCATATTAAGCCCAAAAAATGTCAGATTTGAAATCAGAGACTCTGATTTAGCTTAAGCCTGGGGTAATATTTAGAAATAATTTAAATGGATTCTGGGGATCAGCGGGTATCATAATAAGTTGATAACCCAACTCTGGTCCAAACCAGTGTTGGGCAGTTCTTTGAATTTTTGAAGAACTGCTGGTTTCAGCTCTTTCCAGCCAAAGAACTGCCGGTTCTTTGACTTCTTTAACAAATTTATTGAAAACCACAATCATATATCAAAACCAGTTATTTGAAAATTTTGAGATCCAATGAATAAGTGAATACATACCCAAGTTGATAACCGGCAGGCATCTGCCCCTCATTCTAAGAACAGCCCAACACTACTATCTTTCAAAAATCCTCATATAAAAATATAGACCTAGTACCTAGGCGCCAAAAAAAATCCGTGAAACTACTATACTTTATAATGAATCTAAACACAATACCCAAATTGCCTTGGTAGTAGGCAAGGCCAACAAACCCTCCCCCCCCTTATTACCCCAAACACCCAGCCCCAAAATTCAAAAAAAATAAAGACAAAAGGATAACCCTTGACAAATTCTCTTTTAGTCAAGCCCTAAAATGGAGGGTAGCTAAAATTCACCTCTTTAATGATAGTGAAGATAAGGTATGCTAAATTAGCGGTTACAGCTAACTAGTGTAGCTCCAAAGTTAGTTAACAAGTAGTGGCTACAGAGATAGAGTAGGAACTAGTGAAAATTGGCGTAGGCTGGGCGTGAATCTAGTGAAGGCAATGAAGTAAGTATAATTATGGGTACTTAATGACATCCTTCAGAATTAGGGACTGTTGGCTGGCTATTGCCTAAATTTTCCATATTCCCCAAATTTGGAAGGGG
>Ga0209208_10007681_pt1 | contig 14552 bp, 4 predicted proteins | sample S1TSphfallax_3_FD_187694 | JGI IMG/M metagenome (GOLD analysis project Ga0209208, IMG submission 187694) | Host-associated microbial communities from peat moss isolated from Minnesota, USA - S1T2_Fd - Sphagnum fallax MG (SPAdes) (version 2) | ecosystem: Host-associated > Plants > Peat moss >...
TCTTTAAGGACTTTGGTTTCTTTTAGAGGATATTTTTTTGAAGATTTTATTTTTTGCATGGTGAAATATTTGAGTTTTCATAATTCTTCTTTTGCCTTAAGATATTTTTAAATGTACTTTTTTTTTTCCAAAATTCCAAAAAATTTGAGAATAGTGGCTATAATATTACCAAAACCAAGTCTTTTGATTTTTATCGAGAACCATAGCCATGAATCCAAAGAACCGCCCTGATAACCGATGCAGTCTGTTCTTGTGTCTAATTACCACCCGACACCGGTTCTAATTTCAAACCTGCAAATTTCAAATACAAATCAATTTTGAGGCCAGAAACATGGGTTGATTTATGAACTTATTATTATTATTATTATTATTTTAAATTTTATTTTTTGGGGAAAGGGGGGGAGGTCAATTTTATGATGTAGCCAAAGTGGCAATGATCCACAGAAAGATTTAGCCAAATTTTGGCTACAAGCTGAATGAATATATGGAGGTAAAATTTTCTAAGTTCATCCTTCTCTATTTTTTTGGTACCATGCTCGAACCATCATGTATTATAGAAATCAGGTGGTTTTTCTTTAAATTTTGGTCGAATTCTGGCTATTGAAAACCTCGAAAAGCCACTTGATTTTAGCACTTTTTAATTTTTAAATATGGCCTTTTGGCTATATCTATATACATATATATATATATAGCCAGAGAAAAAACAAAGAAAAAGGGCTGGTTATGAAGAAGCCCCATGAAGTTGGGGCTCTAATGGAGATGAAGAGTCAAATGTCTATTCAAATTGGAAGCAAAATAATGTGCAAGTGAACCGTTGTGAGGGTGAAAGGACACATGAAGATGCAATTCAATCCCAGCAAAGGAAGTGCTGCAAATCTGGTGGGTCTCTTGGATTAGAAATGTTGTGGAGTTTGGAACTCATGTAGCACCCCTGAACCCAAGTTTGAAATCATGAGAGGAGAGAGTTCTTGAACCTCCATTGCTCTCCATCATCAAGACAAATACTACAACAAGGCATAGATGATCTTTCATCTTCCAGGAGATACAATATGCAATTTCTTATGACAAGATTGAAAATGTTGCTTGAGTTCCTTGATGTGGAGGCATATGCAAGATAAATTGTACACACCCAAGTCTTTAGAACGTTGGCATTTGATGAGGATGAAGCTATCACACTTGCATATTCCAAAGCAACAACGTGGTAATTATGTTTTGGCACAAGATATTCTTCCTTGGCAACTGGCATTGTTTAGGTTAGAATTCACTCAATTCTCTTCTTCAATGTGTTCTTATTATTACGCTTTTTGCATGTTAATTGTCAAATCTTAAGGTAATGGAAATTCACCACTTTTGTTATTTCCCTTTTAGATTCATGTGCAAAATCGACTACCAAATCTTTTTGAGTATTTCCATTGATCATGTGGTTTGTTTCAATTTGAGAAAGGCACATCTACTACACCTTGCGAAGTTGAGGAGACTATATTAGGTGTGTAATCAAAAGTAGATGTCATAAGTGGTAGAATAAATCAAACTTATGGGCAAATAATCCAATTGGGGTTGCAATCTTGTTAATACAAACACTTGAGAAAACCAAGGCAATTAGGTCAATAATGAAATGTATTAGAAGCCATAGAGGACATGTACTAAAGTCTCAAAACATCTTTGTGCTTGGGGCAATGACTCAACTAATGAGGTGAATTTGAGACACACTAATTGTTCATTGAAAATTAAAGTTTCAAACTTTCTTGTTACTTTTGTTAAATGAGAGTTTGGTGAGTTACACAAGATGATGATGATGATGATGATGATTTTACAAATTCATACCAATATGGTAGCCACTATGACACATCACACAATAATGTGCAAGTTTTTGTGAAACACACATCATGCACCTTTGTGGAGCATGCATTGTAGGTGGTATGTAGTGATAAAAAATGTCAACAATATTGTAGAGTTCTGATATCATGCTGTAATTGTTGTCTGCATGTAGACCATGGGAAGGAGAATTCAAAAAACATAATATTCTCAAATTTCAAAGATTGTTGGAGCTTCAAAAAACATTTAAAGGGAAGTTGTTGTCATCCACCCTTAATGGGCTAAATGTTTTTCATATGGACACTAGAATTTTAGTTGAACAAGACCTATAATATGTTTGTGAATATTTTTTCTCTATGCTAATAACGATTGTTCTTGCATACAACTTCAACAAGAGTTTAACAAATAATAATATACTCTCCAAAAACATTTATAAAAAGATATATAATTTTTCTATTCAAGATTTAGTTCAGTTGGACAACTAATGAAGATAGAATTTGAATAGATTTGTGGTTAATCAATAATAAGAGTGACAAACTTGACTTGTAGTTCAAGTTGCAAAAAATTGCAATTTGGAACTATGACAAATGGGTGTACACAAGTAGCATATCGGACAAAATCATTTTCATGAAAGAGCTAACAATTAAGTTCTTTCAAACGTTTCTAAAGAGTGGTAATTAAAGTTGACATGGTAAAACTTGATTCGAGAGTAATGAGCCCACCACATGATTCATCTTGTGTTTGATATGACATAAACCTAGTCTTTACTAATTGTGTTGGAGGTTGCATGATTTCAAAAACATGGCTGAAGAAGACAATGTTCCGGAAAATATTTTAAATGCAGATTTGAATGATGTTCCTATAGACTTTGAATCAGGCCCTGAAGAGTGGTACACGAGTGGGCTTGCTGATCCTGGTCCATTTACACTAGAGGATCTTGAAGCCACTTGGACTTTTGATGGCAATTCTAATTTACCCTTAGAACCAAATCCACAAGCACTTCAAGAAGATAATCAAGCTCTTGAACAAGATAATCTAGTTCTTGAACAAGATAATCAAGTTCTTGAAGAAGGTTCTAATGTTGGTGTTAGCTCTAGAAGCCCGCCCAATAGCCCAAGTAATAATTTACAAATTCATGAAGGAATTCTTTCAATTTTTGACGGATTATTACCTTCTAGCAATCCAACCAACAGTTTACAAATTCCTGAAGGAAATCTTGTGAGTTTTGAAGGATTATTTCCTTCTTCCCAGCTTCCTCATGTTGTCACGAGTCAACATGGGCTTGAAAATTTTGATTTTGGTGAAGAAATTGGAAGCCCAACCAATAATTTCCAAAATAATGAAAGAAGTTCTGAAACTATGTTTGAAGATCTCCTCCTAAACCCAGAAGGCCCATGGGGTAGAGGAGAGCTTTTTCCCCATTTGCCGGGTCATGAGCTTATTGAAGATGATCAATTGGGTCCTAGTACAACGGCTCCATTGGACAATGTAAACTCAGGTATTAACATTCATGTGGAATTGAATGGTACAATTTTTGATCCCATGCACCATGAATAACAAACACAATGAATTGGGACGTCACATAATTGCATCCAAGATATAGTGTCAAAATCATAAGTAAATAGTTGAATTTTGATAACAATTTTTTATGTTGAGTTGAATGATGATTTTTTTCTAAAACCCTCATCCCCACAATAATAAGAATAAATTTGATGACATGGATCTTGAAAAGACTTGATCTTTTAGAAACTACAAAATAAATATGTTGATACAAATATAGAAATTTTGTTATTTACATTTGTGAATGGTGTTGTTTTTGACCCCATGTGTTGGTAAGTGTTGAGTAAAAAACTTGAAAGGGTTTTTTTCCTTTGAAAATGTAGTGCCTAATTTGGAGGTGGATTCTGGAATCAATAATCCTTCTATGGGATTGAACAATGAAGTGGTTAGGATCCCTCCTTCCAAAAAGCTTAAAATGGTTGATGAATCCCAATTTCCAACCCCAAAATCATCTCCCACTCATTCACGATCACCACCATCAAGTGAAGCAAGAACAATTCCTAATCAATTCAATGCATCTACATCTAGCCTCCGTAGACAACAATTCCATGAGCCACGGAGTTCACCATCATCTCCCAATCGAACAAGTTCACCACAACCGTCACCCCCAAGTCAACAATTTATGTTAGATGCAAATATTGAAAATGAATGGTTACCCGCAAGCTTTAAAGATTTCCTTGAAATGGAAAATAACAGCTTTGAAGCACAAAATGTAGCAAGAAAACGCTTGCATTCTAACTTGGCTGGAAGTAGTAACTATATACTTCCACCAGAACAATGGTCAACATTGCAATATAACCAACCTCCACAACCAAGACAACATGATGTTGAAATGTTCGAATCCTCAACAAGTCGCATTAGAATTAATAGTGCACCTCAACAACAACAAGAAATACAAAATGATGTTGATACAACATCATTGCCACAAGAAAATATTGGTACAACCACGGCCGGATCATCATCTCCCGGTAGGAGACAAGGGAATCAAGTTGAACAAGTACCTCGAGTACCAGAACCTCCTCCATTTTCTCTTGGTATAAACTTTAATTTAACGGAACTTAATAGAGCTGCAAGTATTTTATCTCAAGAAGTTTCAACACAAAATTGGGCTCGTCCGCTTCATGGAAGATTGTTGGGCATCACCATGGGAAATCTACCCATAGAAAGACTATTAGAAGCTTGGGGACACCTTGATGTTACAATCAACACAAGGTTTGTCTTGCTGGGAACACATCAAATTGATATGTGGTCACCCATAATGTTTCATGATAGGGAGACTAGAAAATATAAGCATTATTTTCCTATGATTATTGAAAAACTATCACATAAGATCTTTGGTTTTGATCAACCTTTATATGAGCAAAATGTCAATTTGTTGCAAGTTAATCCATACATTGGTTGGGTTGGTTTCCCAAGCCTAAATTGGATCTATAGTTTCCTCCTCGATTGGATCATTGCATCAAGTCATGGATTGTTAGTCGTAGATAGTGGGAGAGACCCAAATACACCCGACCCTTTTAGGGGCGAGCGAGGTAGAAGCAAACTCTATCATTCTGCATGGAAAGAACTTGCAAATCAAGTAAGAGGAGAATCCGCTCTCATAGTTTGCAATCCATTAACAAGGGAATATAAACTACTACCACCAATTGGTACTGATCTGAAGAACAAGGTAGCTGGATTTAGTATTGAAAATACAAGCATAGACAATTATGTACTTGTTGTGGTCGGTTGGTTTTATGACTTGAACATCACCGCCCAACAAAGTACAACATATCATAACATCGTTGAACCTAGTATTATAGCTCCTTCTGGAGTCAACAAGATGATGTTAATTATTTATTCTTCTCAACAAAATAGATGGTCTCGCCAACATCACATTGAGCAAGCAAAACCATCAAGCTCACAGTTAGGAGGGCGCAGTGGTTGTGCTGCTATCAACTACAACATTTATTTTGGAGGCACTAGAATGAATCCTATAACCAATCCTACTACTAAACTTGTAACATTTGTGGAAATGCCTGCACTATTTTACGTTAATGTTGATGAAGGACATGATCAACATTTGGTTTTTGATTTCCATGTACGAAATCTTTGGGCTCCAATAGTTATGGTTGAACCACCAAAAGTCGTTCGAGTTGGAGACCATCAAATATATGCAATAACTCGCCAAGTAGATCGAGGTACTGGTTTTGGTAACATCTTTCTAGTAGAAGTCCTCCTCCAGAATGATGGAACACCTCAAGGTGTGTATGGAAGAGTGAACAACGGAATAATGCCCGAGAATTTCTCACTCCAATTGTATAATAGTGAGTATGCTTCTAGGAGAGATCGATCCACATACGAGGTTGTGGGGGGTGATAACTTGATTGCTTTCAAAATTGGTGCCCCGCATGTGGTTCTTTTCCATACACAAAGGTTTGAATGGACCGTTGTCACATTTCCCGCACACCCTAGAACCAAAATTAAAACAAATAGGAAAGCTGCATGGCAACCTAGGGATTATGAATTTATTGATGGAACATATGAACCTAATTGGGCTGCAAAACCTTAATAACTTCAAATTGCCCTCTCACTATTGTCTACAAGGTAATGTAAATGGGTAGTACCTTGCATCCATGTATTATTTTCACCTTCAAATTAAACTTCATAACATATATAAATGAATGTACAACAATTGCATGTAAACCGGAAATCAATGAACATTCCATGAATGCATGTTCTTTTGATGTAGATACAATAAACATAAATTGTTGTTTATTGGTTGAAGCTCATGATGTTTGCCACCATTCATTTGGAAGAGGTTTTTGTGAAATCAGCTCAATTGTATTGTCCTATTCCAGGAATTGAAAATACTCGAATCACAAGTGGAGTCAATTGTCCAGACATGGTTTTGTGATTGCATTTTGACATAGTTGCCAATCTTAAGTTTGTTCAAGAGTACGCATCAAATTCAAAGATATGATGATTTCTTTTCCTTTTCTTTTACTTTATTTAGTGTGCAAGACACTAAGATTGAAGACAAAATTGCTTACAAAAACATAATTTTACAATTCAATATGAAGTTATTGAGCATCTATTTTCAGAGCATTTTGACAAGACGACTTATGCTATGATGTTGAAATCCAAGTTTTAGCTTGTTCTTTGTTATATTGCATTCTTTTGAATATGGTTTATCATGTCTGTAAATACACAAAAAAAAAGTCAATCGAATGGGTACATGTAGCTTAGAACAATAGTATGCTTGTTACAACACCATAAAAGGCATGCTTCAATGATACATGATGAAGAAGCTACATGTTATGTAGATTTAATCAGCACTATAGTATCAACAGGGGTCGCAGTTATACTTGAACTCTAAGGAATTGCTCATGGAATGACGGTGATGAACCAGTGATTAGCACTGGAGAATGGCTATTTCTCCCGTCCTAATGAATCTATGTGTGCAGGAGACTCAAATAATCCCAATTTGAACATTCAGAGAGCTCTGTTGTGTGTATGAGTAGACCGTCTAAATTGCATTCTTTGGGAAGATATATCTTGTCTACAACTGCAATGCTGTAAAACCAGAAAAACCATCTACATTTCTTATTGCAAGTACATAAAAATTGCAAACCCTCAAAATACTTGGCACCTTTTTGCAGATTTGCTAACAATAATTGGTCAGGCTGTGAAAAATTCTTTGAATTTTCTCATCCAAGCATCAAATAGGTAAATCAGCCAACTCTAAGTGGATTAACCATAATAAGTGCTGCTGCTTGCAACTCCCCAGAGTAAATCTGTAACCCCAATGGGTGCTTTCCTTCACTTGATTGGCTCCCTGTTGCCTTTAGTTAGCTTGAGATTTGATGTTGATGAGAGCAATGGCCACAGGCTGTAGTGGTCTACATTGATAGAGGAAATACACAACTCTACCAGAACGGCAATTGAGATTTGAATGGTCATTGCCACAAAAAATTAAGCTTAGTTTACATAGGCAAATCAGAGATTTAGAGCACCTCCTCAAACGAAACAGACCTAAAATGAAGGGAAAGAAGCCTGCAAGATATAGTAGCATCTTATGTAGTGTTACTACAAAACACTCTGCAGCTGTGATCTCACTTAAGAAGAAAAAGCCTGGTGAAATCTTGGTTGTCATTCCTTTTGCATTCCGAAGGTAATCCAAGGTACAAAATTGCTTTCAATCCAAGGGGGTTAAAAAGAGACTAATTTGGAGACTACCCAGCTTGCAATACAATAAGAGGAAATCCTGTTTACTTATCAAGAGAATACACCTGTTATTGGAAACAAGTAAAACAGGAGGGTTGCATTAAGTATGTGACAAGGCTTTAAGCTGCCATCAAGCAAAGGCCAGACAGAGTTCAAACATTTGCAATTTTATCACTGACTGATTGAGCTTGCGCCTGCACCTTCTGTTGTAAAATTTTATTCGGCCCAATTAACATTTGCATACTCCTCCCCTCGATCGCCATCTTGCTCTCAATTACCCCTAACTGTAACATCCCAATTGACCCAAAAAAAATCCATTACACCTGTTGCTGCATCTTGTTGCTCAGTTTCTTCATCTGTATTCGAAGATTTTTTGGACATCACTACCCAAGCCCGAAATGACTCAAGGTTCCCCACTTTCAGTCAATCTCAACACATAGGTCAAACATGGAAACCCTAAACAGGACAGAAGAAGTAGCAATCACCTGGGGGAAAAAATGGACCCAAAAAGGTACATGATTGTGTTCAAGGAAAAGATGATAGACTTGAAGTAGTAACAAAGCAACTTTGGTTGTGGAGAGGCTTACCTCGCCAATGTCAGACACGAATCGTTCAAAAAGTTTAAATGCTAGATCTTTGAATTCCATTTCCCGGCCCTTGAATTGGCAGACCACTTTCACCTGTGTGACCCCACTGTCAGACTAGGCTATGGGCAGACAAGGATTTAAGGTTAAGGGTTTAAACCCTAAACCAACAGTTGGCAGGTCTGTCTATTTATATTTTTTTTATATTAGCCCAAATTGTATAACAGGTATGACAACAGGGTCCAGCTATTGTATAATGGTCTAGCAATCATGCAACTTGATTGTAAGGCTCAGACTGTAAGTTTGCACCAAGATAATGTGAATGAAAAGTGAGAGTGTTACTGACCTTATCCCCATCTTTCAGGAACCGTTGTGCTGCACGAAGCCGCACATCATAATCATGTGTATCGATATTATACCTACATGCCGAGAACCCCAGACAACTGTAAAAAATAACCTGACTGTAGTTCTTCAACACATTCCAGCAACAGTTGGCGGCAGCACTGTAGAAAATGCATCATCTCACTGAAATTGTTTTCAAGAGCACATTCCACAATCTGTCCTGAGTCCCTTTAGTTTCCAAGGAGAGATAGAAATAAACATCCCGTGGAGATACCAGCCAAATTTGGGAACAAAAGCAATCTAGTGATCGAATAAGTAGCATGCATATCCCTCCTAGAAATGAGCAAGGGTCAAGCAATGCACCTCATTTTGAGTTCTTTCAATTCCTGTCGATTAGCTGAAAACAAATCAAATAGACAAAGACAGGTTAGGGAATTGAATCAGATTTGAGTGCAGAATACAGAATCGTCATGTATTCTGCAGGATTGAGTTGGGGCTTAAGGAGTTAAAACACACATACACACCGATAATTAGAATTTGACTTGGCTTTGATTATTAAAATCAAGCTTCCATCAACAATATCTTAGGAGAAATTTCCAGAAGATAACCAACCTGCTGCTTTTTTTTGAGCCTCTCTTTTCTTCTTTTGCAACTCATACTTATATTTGCTGTCATCATCCAACACCCAAACCATTCACTCTCAACATGAGCACCGAAAACTGAGATACAAGCAGTGCTCATGAGAATGCTAAAAGTGTTCTTCGACATGCTCAGTCACATCCACAAATAGGGGGGACTGAGCAAAACTTGCTCCAAAACAGTCGCATAGCTGCTCTTGAATCCAAGAGGAAATTCTTATTACCTGTAATTCATGATTCGGACTACTGGGGGCTCAGCCTCAGGTGAAATCATCACCTGCCACAGAAAAAAAATGTATTTTTGAAATACATTCTGTGATGAGAGGAGGACTACAGAAGAAACCGAGGAAAAACAACACCTTTTGTCAGCTAGGGCTAAGTAAGGGGGGTTTCCCACTTACAGTTAGCAAAGGCTTGGTTTATAGTAATGCTGACTGAAAATGGTTACCCTGACCAATCAATCTGTTCCCACCTGCCATCCGTTGAAGATTTTCAATAGGGCTAACTAGCTGAAGTGTCATCTTTGAATTTTGGTTGTGTTAAGCCTACAACTTATCAGAACCCATTTGCATGCTCTTTTCTGAGCTAACCACTGTTTGAAACCTCGCAAGCAAATGGCATTCAAATTTAGTCTTCCCCAGTAAAACCTATATTGAAATTTTGATGCAGATGTGCATAATATGTTCTCCTTATCCCTGAGCAAACATAACAGTTCCTACTATATTCCTTGGATAGCAAGTTAACCAAGCATAGAAACTGGAAGTGGGAACCCGCCCTTTTGGCACACCATCTCCTAGCTTTCAAAGAGACTCTCAAAGCCACACCATAATTAAGGAGTTGGAAAAAGGTTGAATCCAATCAGAAATTGCAGGTTGATGCAAAGTACAAACTCATAACAATTCCAATATCTGTCAAATCTAGTCTTCAGGTTTCTTGGCTCAAAATTTTAAACATCTCAGTACCAACAATCACATCTTCACAAAACAGGAAAATAATACTGCAGAATACATGATGATGTGTGTGAGCAGAATGGATGAGCAGTGTACAAGGTCAAGTTCTGCTGTCCTTGATCGCTCAAGTGCTTCTTGTATCGACACGATGCCAACCTGCCATCCAGATTTGCAAATGACCCCAAATTTCAGACACAATTCATCAAGACTATGACTAATGCACATATCAGTGTTTCTGAAACTCCAAAGCTCTGAGAAGCAATTGATTTATGAAATTGCAGAGAACTGCACAATACCACTTTGATTACAACCATCATTTCAGTTCCAGCCAAACCAAAAGATAAAAACCTGACAAGAATGAGTGCACTCATAACCTCACGTGCCTCACTCATGAAGTATCAGACATCATATTCCTAATGAATGAAGTTGTGAGAAGCAATCAAACATGTCTTGCCATAGTTTCACTAGTCCCCACTATGAAATACTTTGAGCAATTTTCACTGCATACTTGAAGTCATCATCCTATGCAAAGTAGTACTCTATCATGTATTCCACTATCACAGAGCATGGCATGTTTGCAGTTTGCAAGAGCAGAAATTGCAATTCCTTGAATTCTTTCCAAAACTAAGACAAAACTAGAGGAGCAATATTCTAGAAAACACATGGGAACCAATACAAAACCAAAAAAAAAACCCACAGTCCGTACATACCATATTTTGCTCCTCATCCAAAAGCCTGACAGTCGGTGTCCTGGGATTGATAACAGCAGGCAACAAACCATCAATCTCTGATAACCCTATTTTTCCTTCCCATTCTTGGTGCACAATTCACAAAGTTGACTACTCTAAGAATTTTTTATTCTACAATTCCCCTTTCTATCTCATCTCACACATAAAAGAAAACTTGTCAAATAGAGCAGTACATTGGTCTCAAGGCATTATATGCCTAGTTCAGAAATTCCCATGCTGCATACACCTTACTAAGAAATTGAGCTTAACATAACAGACTTATATCTACATAATCAAATGCCTTCCGAGCTGAACTAACAAAGACTGCAAACTTAGTTTCATATCTTCAGTCAGCTATGGCAACAAGCTTGCATTCAAAACCAAAACCCAATGTTTGATTAAGATGACCAGGCCTCCAAAACCCATCACAAATAGCTCTAACTTGAATGCTGCTGTACCACATGCACCAGATGGAAAGAAAAAGATAGATCTCAGAATCCACAACAGCATCAGGACTGCAACATATATACAAGCATAGATCCTCAATTTCCTTGTGGAACTTCAATGGTAATTTCTGTAAGCTTAAACTACGTATGAACCATGAGGGGAATTTTGATCTATGAATTTTGATCGATCAACCCAGGAGAGACCTTCAAGTCCATAATTCTCCATAATCTCTTAACAGTGTTCAAAGAATTCAAACAAATTCCAGAAACCTAATTCATCACAAATCTGTTGCTGTGCATTCAGGGGATTGCAATGAGGGTTTGGGATTCAATTAGGGCTACTATCTTCTTTGTGTTATGTGCATGGACTGGGGATCTGAATGATAGTTAGAAGAAGAACTGAAAGGAGTATAAAAAGGGGGAAGAAGAAGAAGAAGAAAACCTGATGTCGGAGTTCATGAGAGGGCCATCGTTTTGGACTTCTTGATCGGTGCGTCTCTGGCCTGAAGGTCTTGGCCGCCGTCTTGCACCCGCAGGAGGCCGCGAACCTCCAGCTCTCCCAACTACAACAAGAAGCCTTCCTGTTCGCCCTCCTCCTCTGGAGCTGAGTTGACAGATCCCACTGAACCCGCTACCCAGACAAGAGGACATGGAGTTCTCTCCACTACCATACAGGAGAGTTGAGCTTCTGGTTAATTGCACCAAACCCGGTTGCTGCAAAAGCCTTGCACCCAATGTTGCCATGGATTTTTTTTTTTAAAATGCCGATCACTCTGTCTCTTTCCTCCCTCTTACTGCATGGAAATGCTCGAGACTAAAAAGGCAACAAAAACAGAATTCTACTTCCAGAAAATCCAAACCCTTTTTCTTCTCGTTGTACAACCCAAATGGAAAGAAACAAAAAAAAACTCAAATCAAAAAGAGCATCACAGACTTACATACAACAAAACAAAACAAAACACACAAACAAAACAGAGTGCACAAAGAGAATCACAAAGTCGTTGGTACAAAAGAAAGAAACAGATTGCAAATCTTGCGACACCCAAAGACCTGATTGATTAATTACAGCAAATGCAGTATCTGGTGGTGCAGGTGAACGAGCGGCACAAAGGCGAGGGGGGAGGAGCTAGAAAAAAAAAAGCTTTGAGCGCGAGACAAAATCCTGAGTGCAAAACCCGTTATCCAAAACCCAAGTAGCAAAACCCTAAATTCTATCACTCTGTTTTTGTTTTGCTTTTTTGTTTCCCCGTTTCAACCGTGAATAAGGCTTCCATTAGGGTTTCATCCACTGAGGCTGTTTGTTCGTCCAAATGTGTGAAACAACAAGTGTTGGGTGCTTTGGTATTTGGCATCGGCATTTGGTGGCTCCACATAACCTCCCTTTTCTTGCCAACTTGACTTTTGGTTTTAGGACTACCATTTTGGCCATATTGTTTCTCATGTTTGGGAATTTTTAATGTCTTTAGACTTATTTTGTTAGACAAAAATGAGCAATTCACCCCATTTTTCACATCATAGAACAAGGAATCACTATTGGATGCATCTTTTACAATTGTGGGTGAAAACATTATAAAATGCATAACTAAAAGCACTTGCTAGTTTATGTGTCATATGAATGAAAAGTAGGACCAATACCCATCACAAAATTATTATATATTCAATCTTTTTAATTAAATGATAAATAGCAAGATATTTTTTTATTATTATGTATTAATTTTTTAATTTTGTATTGTAATAGTAGGTTTCAAGTAGACTTTTGTAAATGCAAGTAGCTTACAAAACCTACTTTCTACAATGAAAGATTTTATTCAAGTATGTGTCAAGTGTATTCTACCAAAGAGAAAATAAACTTGTTTTTTGGTGATGCCTTTGAATATACAATGATTATGCTATAACTTCATACATGTATATTTCATTAAAGTTTTTGATGAAAAAGTAGGTTTAAACACCATATTGACCAATCAATTTCAAATGTATTTATTTCTTACTTTATTATTTCAAAGTTTTTGAAATTTTGTAATTGATTTACAATAAACCCAATTAAAGGCTCAATAGTTTCAAAATGAAATTTAAGTAAAATTTGAATTTACTTTCTTGGGTTTTCGTGAAAACCTACCTTTTTTTTAACTTGATATTTTTTCATCAACTTTTTTTATATACTTTACCATGCTTTCACCCTTGTGTGATCTCTCGAAGCTAATTTTTTCCACTCTTTTTCAAGAAGATATAGGATGAAATTGTATTGCTTCACATATGTCTAAACCTTAAGAATTTCCCCCCTAATTAAGCCTAGTTTAGGTTAATTATTATAAATTTGTGAAAAAATTGCCAATTAATTTATGTCATACAAACCCTAAACCTAAACCATAATTCAATAGTACATTCTTATAATATTTACACGAAAAGATGTTTTGTAATGTCCATTCCATAAATAAATTATGTAAAAAAAAATGTAAACTATGCATTAATTAAACCAAAATGGCTGTAATTATGACATTATTTTCACAATAAATTGTTTATAATACCTACATATGAGGACTTATGTTCATCATCCATGAATTAAGGTGAACCTTAATAAATTGATAAGTAAGATTTGGGGGGGGAAGGGAGAGTGAATAAGTAGTTAATTACATATTTAGTTGTGTAAAAAGTGTAAGTAGGTAAGCATAATGGTAGGTAGGAAGGTGGGTGCATAAGTAGGTAAATAAATAAATAGGTAGGTAATTGAGTAAGTAGGCAATTTAGTAAGTAGAAAAGAAGTTCAAGGAACAAGGTAAATAGGTTACTAAAGTAGGTAGGCTTGTAAGTAGGCAAGTTAGTATGTGAAAAAAAAATTACCTTATCAAGGTGGCTAGGTTTGTAGGGTGCTTATGTCAATAAGGTGATTGTGTGTATAAGGTTGCTAGTTAGTAAAGCAGTTAGGTCAGTATGGTAAGTAGTTAGTACAATGGTTAGGTTAGCAAGGAAATTAAATTAGTAGGGTATGTAGTTAATAGGGTAGCTAGGTTAGTCAAGTCATTACAATAATTAGTTATTAAGGTAACTACATAAGTACGAGGGTAATCAATAAGGTAAAGGTTGGTACAATACTTATGAAGGTAGGATGGTGAATAGGGTAACTATGTGTTAGGTCAGGTCCAAGGAAAAAATGGTCAAAAACAAAAACAAAAAAAACTAAATACAATGGTCAACATCAAAAGAAATGGACTGTGGTGAACCCCATATGGTTCTAAATGAAAAAATGTAGCCAATCTTGTGGATAGAATGGGGAACTAGTGCATTG
>Ga0209208_10007682_pt1 | contig 14550 bp, 16 predicted proteins | sample S1TSphfallax_3_FD_187694 | JGI IMG/M metagenome (GOLD analysis project Ga0209208, IMG submission 187694) | Host-associated microbial communities from peat moss isolated from Minnesota, USA - S1T2_Fd - Sphagnum fallax MG (SPAdes) (version 2) | ecosystem: Host-associated > Plants > Peat moss >...
CTACATAGTAAGTCTTGAAGACATGGAAGAAAAATTGCAGATGGTCATGGTTTCCCAATTATGATGTTTGCCCATTTTGCATGCAAAAGTGTATTATGCAATAGAGTTAAAGGAAAAGTTCCGCAAATAGGGGCCGAGAACAGCCAGTTTCGGCATAATATGGCATCAAATGTGTAACTGGGAACGAAAATTTTACAAAGCGAAATAACTGGACCCAAACTAGTTTTTCCAACAATTTTGGTGGTAAACTGAGGTTCAACCTGTCTTTCCTTGTTCCTGAGCGCCTCCACTGCTGTGCTGCTACACATATGTTTTCACTGCTCCGACCTGTGCAACTACTATAATTACTCTTGAACCTTGTGCATTAAATACTGAGTTTCAGCATTTGATACTGAGTTTTAATAAAATTTCATTACTTTATGGATACCATTGAGAGAGGGGCTAGGGGTTTAAAGGAGGCCCAAAGACATGGTGAATTTACAGAGTTCTCTAAAATATCACAAAATCAATTGGAAGATGTGTAATTCAGTTTTCTTTCTTTCTCCTGTTCAATGATATGTCAGATCAGATTTCTAAAATCTCAACTTCCCATATGGTCTGTTCACTCAGAAGTGAACAGACAATATGGAAAGTTGAGAAGTGAACAGATATAACTGATATCAGTAAAGCTTTTGCCCTCTTCAGATGTCAAGGCTTTTTGCTTGCATCATTATGATTGCATGATGGTTTGGTTGCAGGTATCGATGCATTCAAATCCATTTTTTTTGTCTCTGAAGAATTCAATTCTTGATTCAATGGAGCTGATTTACTTTCTGCTTCTTCAGCAGCCAACTAGATTGTGCAAAGAGCTTCATAGTATCAGAACTTATCCAGAAATGAAAAGGTAAACTGTAAAACTTCAGCTCATCCTCATATCATGATTTTTTAAAGAAGGAGAGTATGTTACAGACACACTGTGCTTCACGTATATCCTGATATCAGCAGACTGCAACTGAAGCAGAAACCAAAACAAAAGAAAGTAAAAGTGTGGTGGTCCCACAGATTCCTTCAAGAAGACACAATGATTTGCAACTGAGGTAAGTACCTTATCCTTTGTGTTCTCTCCTACACATAGAGGCTTCTTGCCTTCAGCCCACAAGGAAAAGCCATCTGCCTCTTCTGCCTCATAGGAATCAGCACCCATCATCAAATTTGTCTTGTAGATTTACCTCCACCGCCTACATGATCAGAAGAACAGAGTGCCAGACTCCAAATCTGTAAACTGCTGCAAGATACTGGATGGGTCATATCAACCAAGATGACTTTAGTTTTTAAAAGTAAATATAATAATCACCACCCGTGTCTGGTTGTTTGCATCTTAAATTTTTCAAAGAACCTCCTGGGTCTGGGCTTTTAAAAACCCAGTTATGGTCAGGTATGAGCCAGGGGTTTGGGTTTGATAGTTCTATTTACCAATGTATATGGCCTGGTTCTTTAGCAAAGATCCAGACACGTATATATAAACATGTTACAAGCTGGGTCTTTGACAAATACATGACACCCAAGCAAGGTATTTGCATCTTTATTCAATGAACACATTTACAAAGCAAAAAACAAACAACATCAAGGGTTATGGATGATTTTTGAAGTTTTGCAACTATAAAAATATTACTTACAACTGAACTCCCCAAAATGGTGAATCAGAATGAAGAATTTCTATCATGTTTCATGGTTATTGGTCTTAAAAAACTCATGCTTTGTTCCATCTTCCATCCAACCTAGTCCTCAAATCACATCCCTAAAAATTGCCATCAAACTAGAGATTGTCTAAAACATAGACACAAACGCATAAGAATGAGACATGGACACATACATGTCAAACTACAGATAGGTTGATAGCTACCAAAGACAAAAAAACCACCTAATGAAAGACATAACAAACATGAACCAACATATTGAAGAAATTGAAGACACAAATTACAAAAGACATATAGACAACAAGCACCCAAGCAAGTCATCCAAAAAACTTTGACCCTTTCACAATGCAAATTTTGAAATCATGGATGAAGTTACTTAAAATCCTAAACCTTGACAAATAATTCATTTTATATCTTCAACTAACTACCAATAGCCATGGAAAAGCCCATTACTCACCAACTATTTACACAAAAGGAAAAATAAATAAATTAAAAAGCCCCATTTAGGTCTAAGAAATCTTCACAATCAACATTATCTTGCAATGTACCTCCAATTTTGTTATCAAGTTTGATTTCACCTCCCATAACAATGCAAGGTCAGTAGGTTTCACACAATCCATGGATTGGATGGCCAATTTTTGTTGACAAAAACCAAGCTTGTGAAAAAAAATTGTTTGCAAATGGCATTTATAAAGTATTGTTAAAATCCCAACAATGGAAAATTTCCATTTTGTTTTGATTTGGCTTGATGGATTGCCAAGAATATGTCGCATTATAAGAACAATGATTAAAAACTTGTGTTCTTCTTTTGCCACCAAGATAACACACACATGTAACTTTTTACATCAATAGGAAATCATCAAAATCCAACAGGCTCCCTTGACACAATGTTCACGTATGTGTTTGTTGTTGTTGCTATGGTGTGAAATAAACCTTTAGAATCCACCTGTGAATGTAGATCAAAAGCCTTTTCAACCTTATCAAACATTAACAACTTGTTTGTTTCCATTAGTAAAAATAACAATAAATTTTCATCACTACAACAAAAGATGTCGTTGTACGTAAAGTGATTTTGAGTGAATTCACTAATTGCAATGAACATGGACAAGTGAACTGCACCCACATTTTGTAGTAGTGCATCATATTCAACAACCACAACAATGACATTTTCACAACCCAAAAACATGATAACTAATTGCATGTTTTTAAACCTTGGATCAAACATCAGAGCCAACATATTATGATTTTTGTTCTTGTGAAATACATGCAAAAAAAAAGGGGGGGCGGGGGGGAGGGGTAGAATAACCTATAGAATTGATTAAACATCATGAGCTCCTTTATCTCATAATCAAATACATCCTTTTCAACAAGATTGTCAAGAATATTTCAAAAGGCCCATTCTTCACAAATGTTTTGACAAGTGGATAAATTACAAGGCATCTGCAAGCACTACTACAAAAGTGGGGTGTAGTTCACTAGCCGAAATTACTATGGGACTTTAAAAGTGAAATAAATTCATTGCATTTTAATGACACCTTGGTTAAAGTTATTTCATTATAATATCATTATGTAAACATCGTGTTTCACTACTAGTTGACATAATTCATTATTATAATTTTCTATGGTAAATAAGTTTATTTTTATGTTGTTTAAATACCATATGTTACTTTATGATATAACCTATATTATTTTAAGTTATCTTCTTTATTCTAACTTATACCCTAAGTTATTGTAAATTAAAATAAGCTATTATAAATTATTATACCTTCAACTATTATACATTATTATACCTTAATGTATTTTAAGGTTTAAGGTATTATAATTAACTTACTATAATTTTTTAATTTTAAGTTATTATAAGTTATTTTATCATAAGTATAACAATTTAAAATAATCTAAAATATAATATAATGACCTAAAGTAAAATAACTTATAATAGCCACTAATAGTAAAAAATAACCACTAATAGAATAACCACCAATAACCTATAATAATTTAACCTAAAATAACCACCAATGGCCTATAATACAATAACAAAAAATAACCACTAATAGAATAACCACCAATAACCTATAATAATTTAACCTAAAATAACCACCAATATCCATTAATAAAATAATTAGTATCGCCATCAATAACCACCAATGGAATAACTACCAATAACCATTAATAACAACCAATAACCACCAATAGAATAACCAACAATATAATAATCACCAATAGCCCCCAATAAAATAATTAACAATATAATATTCACCAATAGAATAACCACAAATAACCTATGGTAATATATTCCAAAAGTAACCAACAATAACTTCATACCTGAAAATAGCTTAAGTGAAATAACTTATAATAGTCGCAAATAACTTAAAATGAAATAACTCACAATAAGAAAAATAATTTACAATAGTTGAAAATAACCTAAGGTGAAATAACCTAAAATAATTAAAAATAATTTAGAATAATCAAAAATAATCTAAAGTGAAATATTAAAAAATAACCATAAATAGTCGTCATTAATGTAGGGTGAAATAATTTAAAACAATGAAAAATAGCCTAAAATAACTGAAAGTAACCTAACATAGGTAGTATTATTATATTAACAAAAAAATTATCCATTTATTAATCATTTTCCTTTTCAAAAGAATGGTCGTTGAATGTTATTGAATAGTGATATTCAAAAAAATATTTGTTCAAATGATTTTACACTTTCAAAAGGAAATAAATGTAATTATGTACATTATTGAAAATATTTTAAAATTAAACTTTAATAATTTCATTTGGACAAAATCTCAATAAAATATGAATTTTCAAAGTTTATGTTTTTTTTTGTAATGTTTATAATGAAGTATTTGATAAATAGAATGCAATGTAACACATTATCACAACAAGAGTGGTGGTTTGATGGTAGGGGTGTTTGCCTCCATCCTAAATGGATCAAACCTCACAAATGGTGTGTTTGTGGTCAATAATGTTAAGTTGATTGAATATTCTCTTAGGTATTTTTTTAGAGTAGATGCTTACTTACGATGATTACATGGCCTATGTACCTAAGCTAGGTTTTTAACCTATCATAAGTAATGACACATGTTAATAATTCATAAGTTGAAAATTATGAAATTATCAATAATATTAAATATTACATTAAATATTTTAAATTTAATTGATTTCCATGTTGCTTAGTTAATTAACTAGCAAGTGAAATGGTTTGGTAAATTTATATTTCATTAGGTACTAGTGAACCAATTCACTATTTGTAGCAACTAGCCCCCGTTCATTAGGGGGTTGATTAGTTTCAGCATTGTAAAAATATCCAAATTCATTCAAAATTTAATGAAACCCAAAGTGAATTAAGATGCATTTTGGTGTAGTGGAGCAACTACCATCCACAAGTTTGGTTCAAAAGACCACTAAAAACAATTGGGGACAAAATTGAAACAATTGTTTCATAAACAACCCATAATCTTGGAAAAGGCACATGATTTTGCAATGTTGCAAATTGGTTGTTATAACATAATGCAATGACATGTTGAAAAATCAAGGCATCCTAAAACAACAAGAAATGACTTGCAAATTTGTAATGAATAAGAGAAAAATCAAAACACCAATCCACCACACAAAATACATTTATATTTTTTTTTAATAAAAAAAGGTAAATCCTTACCTTGTTTTACGAGTGTGTTTAATTTTTGGGCTTTAATTTAAATCAATGCAAGCCTTATCCCACACTTGTTTACCATTTTTTGATTTTTTAGGTAATGTAATACATTCATGGATGACATTTTGAACATCTTTTGTAAATGCATAGCTTAAACCTGTATGCATTTTGTCATATGTAGTGTTTACATACTAACACCTTTCAAAGCACATGCTCAAAACATGAACCATCAATGGCTCTAACAAACCCATGCTACTGCATGATACAACAAAATTCAAGGCACTTGCACAAGTCTAAAAATTGAACCTTTCATCCTTTACCACTATGATAAAACATGTTTGCCACAACCACGTTGCCCTTTAACTAAGTTCCAAAACAAGTAATATACAATTACGTTACAATTAGAACATGGGAATAATTAGTTAAAATAATTAATAATTTGATACAAAATTTTAACCCATATTCATATTTAATAATGACTTTAAAATCATTTACTAATTATTAATTAATATATAATTTATTCAATTATTATGAACTAATTAATTATACTAAGTAATTAAATATTAATTTTAATTAATAAGTATACTTCAAATAATTAATTCAAATAATTAATTATTAGATAATCCAAATAATTAATTTCAAAAATCTAGATGATCAATTATTTGAATTTTATCTGAATTCAAATCATTAATTATATGATAGTAAATTAACTAATTATTTGAATTAAACTTATTAATTCAAAAACTAGTTCAAATAACTATTTCAGATATTTCAATTATTTAAAATAGTCATTTGAAGTCCCATTTGAAACCTTCCTCGATGAGAAAACAATTCATGGACAAAGCCTATATGATAACATCTTGAGCCACACAAATTTTATAATCCTTATAAGTAGAAGCCCTTGAACCATCACCAACATCATGAGATCATCGAAGAAATGCACTTATGTTGGTTCATATTTTCTGAATTTACTAAACTAAAAAAAAACACATATATTAGAGATGGAGAAACATGCACCCTTTTTTTACTAGCCTCTTGATCACTTGGAGCTTTTGCTAGGGGAATGCAATTAGGATCTTTGGTTAACTTCTTCACAAAGGCAAAATGGTCAACATCAAGACGTTTATTCATAGTTGTAATTCCATTAGTCTTATGACATGCAATCAATCCTTTCCAAAACTTGGTGTGCATTGTTAAGATTTTAATATCAACATAATCATTATGGCAGAGGATACACTTCATGATCAAATTATGCTCCAAATCCATAGATTGGTTATTATTCACCTTACGAAATGCCCATGTGAATGAAGTACAATAATTGTGGCTTCCACATAAACCTTTGTTTTCACAAGTATTCCACATGCATTTTAGTGATGTATGCATCATCATGCACACCTTCAACATTAGTAGGTAATGGGTTCTTGGACTTGCACATTACCAATATTGTTGTTTTCATGTCGAACAAAAGTTAAAATTCTTCACTAGAATGGATGTCATGAACATTCATTGTGTTCACGATAGGACATGAATACAATCCATCATAAGATTGTTTGGTAAAAAACTGACACAAGATTAGAAGAGAAAAACAAGTTGTGAAGTATTCCCAAATCTTCTTAAACCTTACAACAACAAAACTTGTGATAAGAGGACACTTGAAACTTTTAATCCTTTAGGAATGACAAGTTGAAGATTTAAGGTTTAAAGTTTAAAGCTCAATGAAATGAATAAACTTTGTTGTTTGTTTGCTGCATCTTAAAGATCATTATCATGTACCCTTGTACCTTCCTACTTGTGAGTAGGAGATCAAGAGATTGACATGTAGTGGACAAGAAGAGAACTAAAAGAAGAAAATGGGAAAATCAGTTCAAACATTTCCCCACATTATGATCAACTAACAATATTCAACTCATCTACTGAAATCTTTTGTCTTCATCATTGCCCACCTTTGAATATAGAAATAGAATGATTAATGCAAAGGAGGCTACAACTCGTTGATAATTTCTATTATTTCAAAAATTATTTTCAAACCAAACATTTTGACCCAAATTGCAAACAAAAAAATGTTGAAGTTGGAAGTTGAAAAATGATATACCTTCTTGTAATTCTCTTGGTTTTCAATTCACCATGCTTGATTGATTCCTTTTAAGGCTTTAGTGGTTACTAGGTTGCATTCATAATTTTGACAATGCATTGACCAAAAGTTAAAGTTGAATGTTGCAAAGGTGAAAAGATAGTGCAAAAAATGAAGGAAACATGAAACATGGAAAATGAAAATTTTGGAAATTACAAAACCCTAACCTTAACCATACTAGGTGGGTATAAGACAAGTACTAGAAAAATATAAATTGGGTGTTTGGTGGATACCCTTTCTAGTTATCTCCCCCAAGTTGAATTTGTTTATAAATATTTGAATTTTAAAAGGTTGGGTTATGAAATGGGGGCGGGTACCAAATTTTTGAAATTCTTGGGTAGGAGATGGTGCTAGGTTTTCAAAAAGAGGAAATTTGATCGTCAAATATACATATATCTAATGTGATACCGATTAATACCTAATAGTAAATCAAATATTTGCCCAACACTAATTAAGAGCCAATGAAAGTAATGCCAAGTTATGGCAACTTATCATAATTAATAAATAAAATAAATGAAATAAATGAAATAATAAAATGTCTTTTCATTATATCCATATAGGTGAGTAGGAGAAAGGAGTGAGACAATAATTAGAATACGAATGAAGTAGTTAGGCTTGGAAGAAATAGGTATGAATAACACAAACAAATTAACATCAATTAATATTTTTATGAATTTTAAAATATAATTTGGGTATCTTTTGTTTTGTTTAAAAAGAATAAATTGTGATATAGCAAACTAAGGATCATCCACAAAACTCAACCAAATTTTGTTGTAGATTAGAAACAAAAGTAGAAAATCTTTAGAATTCTATCTATATTTTAACAACATGTTCAAGCCTTTGTTTAAATATAATTCTTTAAAAAAAAATTCTTGGAAATCTCATGACTTTGGGATTTTTTTTTCACAAAAATCCTTTGTATGAATCACACCTAGATATGTAGACAAACATGGCACATTGTCAAGTGAAGAAAAAAAAATAGTTGTGTGATTTTCATTGCAAATATGAAGATATGAAATAAAAATAAAAATAACAAATAACAAAAATAAAATGGAGTTAATCAAAACCAATTAGAATACATCCTTATAATGGTGGAAAAACCTAAAGAGGTTCCAAGAACATGGAGTAATAATCATGTTCCAATAGTGTAAAGTTCGAATGATGTTGAAGGTGATTTTAAGGTCAGCAATTTTCCACTATCCAATTGGTAAATGGTAACAAATTGTATGAACTTTCTATTTTTCTCCAATGCCACGCCTTTCAATGACACTAACTAAAGAATGAAATCATGACCCATGTTAAAATACATATGTTCATTCTTAGCATCTAGATTAGTAGTGGACATGTAAAAATAACGCACAATGCATTTAGGGCATGTGATGATAACCTTGCACTACCTTGTCCAAGGCATGCTTCTACCAATGATAAAATTTAGGCATTAATTATTTCTCCCAATCTTCAATTGATTACAAACTTCTCAATGCACGATGAGTAGATTATGAGTAGACCCACCAATGCCTTCTCCCATGGCAATTTCATTGCCAAACCTCTTGGAACACATTGTTTAAATCTAGATTTCCTTTGCTTTGCACACAAGCATTACACAAAGTGTGACCTTTGCAAAGTGGCACACAAAACTCCTTTTCATTTCTTTCTCCTTGTTACATTTTGGTTATGAGGTCTAACATTTGCCAATTAGGTGGAAACAAAGTAATCTCTATTATTTACTCGAGGTTTTCACTTTCTTTGGAAATGTCTTTACAAAATTTGGAGGTAGAGATTTTGGCTTGAGAAACTATTCACAAAACTAATTCCATGAGCACACATACACAAGACTTCATAAAAGGGTTTGGTGATTGAATGGGTGGGGAAGTTTTTTTGCTTATTATTGCCTATCAAAGTATTATGATATAATGTGGCACACATCTTCTTGTAGGGTTTCCTAACAAGAAAGAAACTATAGTGTGTACAACCAAATCTCCATCTTGTGAAAACTACTCTCCCTTTGATGTTACTACATTTGGGCATGCAAGTCAACAAGTATAATATCATAAGACATGAAAAGAAACAATTGTATCACATTAGTTTCAAATTGATAGTAATGCTCATGAAACATACCCAAACTCTCCAAGAGCCACTACACTTGCACATACATTCAACACTCCTTACAAAGGTGACAAGTATTTGGCTACATGTGGTGGTTCATTTTGTTGAGATAGTTACAATTTCCTTGTGCAACGTGCCCACATTCATGTAGATCCAAAATGATTTGATGTTTCATTTTGTTGACATAATTGTAATTTCCTTTTGCAAACTTGCCCACATTCATATGTTTCCAAAATCTTTGGCATTCCAAGAGAACTATACTACTTTGTTGTTTCTAGCCAAACTATTGAAACATCCTACAAATCATCATCATCCTCATCCTCTCATACCTCCAAATTTGGCTTTCATGTCAATGAGAGCCCACTATTTACAAATGAAGAAGATCATTTGATCTTATATCCAAATTTGAATGATGTATTCATCAAGATGTGTCTTATGCCCCTTTCATTGAGAAAAGAATTCCGACAAGCTTGGAATGAATGATGCATGTGTGGTTTTTTTTGGCCAAAGTTCTTGAAAAAGAATATGCCAAAGTCATCAACTTCGTCTTTCTCCATCATGCTTCCAAGTTTTTGCAAACGATTATTTACTATTCAAAGATCTTCACAATGATCCAAACTTTAACATCTTGTGCACAAAGGTTTTTGGATTGCAAAGGGTTTGGATTTGTGTAGCAAGCTCACAGCAAAAGTTGAGCTCTTGTTTCCTGGCATTCTTTTGTTTGTTGCATTTTCTAATGCTAAATCATAAAACTGAAAAAAATAAAAATAAAATCAGCACCCAACATTGAGTATAGAAACTAACAAAGTCACACAAACAAAACAGAAAGAAGCATTCAAAGCAAGCTGAGAACAATACAATTTAGGGTTTGTTTCATTGTTGCAAATGGCAACACCAACACCAACATCACAGCAGATGTCAATATCAATGGAGGAGAATGGTTTGCTACCAGACAGTAAGCCCAAAGTCTCTGTACCTCTTGCTGGAGCAGAAGTCCGAGCTTCGATGGTAATTTACAACCTTCCTCTTCTTCTTCTTTCCCCCATTCTCTTCTTCATTTGCATCATCATCATCATCATCATCATCATCATGTCCCTCATCACCATCCTCTTCTCTATTTTTGTTTTTTGTTAGAGGAAGACAGTTTTGTAAAAGAATCTGCTGCTATTCTTCTTTTCATTTCTTTTACTTGCATCATCATGTCCTCTGTTGTTTGTTTGTTGCATTCAAAGGATTGAACCCTAGAGGATTCAACTGTCAGTTGTATGTATTTTATATCTGCTGTTGTTCTTCTTCCAATTTTTCTTCATCAGATGATGATTGATCATCATCATCTCCACTATGTCCTCCTCTGTTCTTGTTGCATTTCAAGATTAAACCCTAGAGGATTCAACTGTCAGTTGTATTTTATATCTACTGTTGTTCTTCTTCCAAGTTTTCTCTTCAGTAGATAATTGATCATCATCTCCATCATCTCCATCATCTGTTGTTCGTTGCATTTCTTCATCTCCATCATCTCCATCGTCTCCTCTGTTGTTCTTTGTATTCAAAGATTTGACCTAGAGGAATTCAATTGTAGTAGAGGCAGGGGTTACAAATTTAAGTTTTTGATACTCAGGGTGGGTTTAGGAATTCTTGGAGTTGAGAAGAAGATTGTATTAGAAGGTTACAGCAAAAGCTTTTGTAGAGTTTGGAGATGCATCTGATTGTGAAGTTCAAATGTATGTGTCTTGTTTCCATGAGCTTCTTTTTGTGTATAGTTATTGTTTGTTTGTGATCATCAGTTAAAAGTGGCACGGATCTCAATAGCCAGGAGTGCAAGGTCATCACGGAACTCAACACCTGCACCATTGGAGTCTGCAGTGAGCATGGATGAACCTACTCCTTTCTCCTTCCGCTCTGCAGAGTCAGATATCATTCCTGCCACCCCAAAAGTTGAGGAGAGCAAATCATGGAAGCAGCTGGCTGAAGAGCAACCTCTGAGCCCTCTGTACAAGTTTGAAATCATGGGGTTTTTACAAGGTCTTCTTGATCGGCTTTCAGTTTTTTTGCATCTTCCACATGCATGCAAGGTATGATGTATCTCTCTCTCTCTCTCTCTCTCATTCTTCACACCTAAAGCAACAAGCAGGTTTTTCTTTCTGGTGTGTGAAATGCATTGCATGAGAAATTGTTTTGTAGTTTCCATTGCTCATGCTCCTTTACTTCTGAGCAAGTACATTATGTTTGTCTTTTGACATGTGCAAAACTTGACAATGCAAGCCATAAAGCAGAGAGGTTGTGTTGGAATTGGTAGATTGGAAATTTTGAAGTTTGGCAATATCTATTGACCCCTCCTAAAATGGAATTGATTGCAGATATCAGACAGCAGCAGTATAGAGCTTGAGAATATACCAAGTGCACAAGAGACTCTGCTGGCCAAAAGAAAGCTGCTTGCTGCTGCAAATCTTGTCCACTACAGCCTCTTCCACCCTTTCAAAGTCTCCAAATTTGAGATTGAAGCTACTTGGCTCCATGACATTCTTAGCAAAACAATCAAAGAGGTACCATTCATGTCGACACACATGAGGTCTCTTTAGATCCTCAAAGCCCTTGTTCATCAAAGCATTTTGAGTTCAAAACAACTTGTCAATGTCTTCTGTTTTCTTTCAACTTTTCCATTCTGGTAGATAGGAAATTCTGTGATGGGTTGTTTCTTGACATGCTTTATTACAGCTGAAGGCAAAGGTTTTGGAAAGTGTTTAGCAATATGGCACAAAAGAACTCCACTGATTTTTTGAAAGAACTAGTGCTTACTTATGCTTGCGTGATTGACATTGTTGGATGTGTAAAATGTTCCTTTGTCAATTGGCAGCAGAATCTAATTTCTGCTTTCCAACAATCAGAGCAGTAGGTATTACGAATTGTCATGAGCTCTGTGTACTTTTGAAGAGAGTTTTTCACAGTTTTCTTTCTGGTGGGCATCAACTGAATGAGCAGGTAGAGGAGCATGGGACCTTTGACACATTACTGCAGGTCAGTGATTCACAACTCTTTTTGTGACTTGATCTAAGCTGTTCACAAGTAATGGCCAGAAAGCTAGAACATGAACAATCTTCAAAGATTGCTCTGTGTCATAGCACCCATGCAAGTAGAGAATTCAGGAGGTAGCAATTAGACTAAATTACAGAGTCTGTATGGGAGACAGTGGTGTTCATACTGCATTTGGGGAGGCTTAGTTTTCCAGGAGGTATTATACATCATGCACATTAGGATTTTATGAGAGCAAAAACCACATTACAAAGCTGAGTTTCTTTGATTGTTTTGGGATTTGCTATGTTGTTTCTAAATGCATTTTGGTGGATCTATCAATTTTGTTTCTCAGCAAGCAGTGGAAGTGCCTGAAATTTAGAGGAAGATGGTGGAGTGTGATCTATTGCTCTTTAATCTGTTACTTTTGGGGGGGTTGGGGGGCAGGTGGTGGAAGCAGATGATGCAAAGGAGAAGAGGCTACCTGCTGCACTTGAGCACACAAAATTGCTGAAAGAGAAAACTGAGATGATGAAAGTTACCATGGGAGCTGAGGCTGAGGCACATAAAGAGACAATCCGGGAATGGGCTAAAAACTTGACCATACATAAACAGGTCATGTCCTGTTATCCCAAATCCTTAACTCATTTCTGTGTCATAAATTCGGCGACCGACATGACCTGACAATAGTGAATGCAAAATCTTTGGAAAGGAAATCCGAAACAAAGTCTGTTCAATTGGATTGAGCAGGAGCTCAAGGAGTTGCGAAAACAACAAAGGATTGCATATAAGTACAAGTGAGTAGGAAGACTACCAATTTTGTATACCCTTTTATGAGCATTATATCAGATTCTAAGTGCTCTCAAAGGAACACTGTTTTATTTGTGCCTTAAAAATGATGCAATCAGTAGGAAAAAGGAGAATGAAAACACTGTCATAACATTGAATCTCTTAAGGTCTGTACAGTAGATCCAAAGGTACCTTTCTGGATGAGTTTGGATGCCCAAAATTGCTTTCCCATTCATGTCCTTCTGGGAAGTCATCCAGGGTGAAATCTGGTGTGTAGGGCAGACAATGCACTTGCAACAGGCGATTGTGCAAGAAGGGCTCGAGAAGTGACTCTTAAGAAAGCCCAAGAGGATAACATGAAACTCAAGAGTGACACTGAGGTAGGCTTTCACCATTTTTCAATCCTCTAGAAATTTCACGGCAGTTCACAGATCAGAAGACTTTTGTAGCTTGTCTATTGAGGTTTCAGGGGTCATGGACTAGCTGCCACAGAGTTTTGCTTTAATTCCTATGTACCCACAATCTATATAGCATCTCAACTAATTAGAATGTTCATGGTACTCCAAATGTAAGTGAAAGAACTACAAATCTGGTTAAGCTCTCGCTGAGATCTTGTCTGTTGGATTTTCCTGTACAAAGTGATATATGTCTCACTTTCTTTTGGAAAGACATGGGCTGCATGAATTGGCAGAGGGAGAAGCAAGTGCATACAGCAGTGATGGACTACATGCAAAAACAGAATATGTTGCTGAGGGAGGAGGTTCTGGCACTGACGAGCTCACACGAGAATGATGTCCAATGTCTTGACTGGTGCATCGATCACATGGAAATTCAAATCAAGAACAAAAACCTTGAGATTGTGGCTCTTGAACCTGAGTGAGAATTTCTCTCTTCAACCAAAAAAAAAACTCTTTTGGCACCCAGAAATATTTTTTGTTCTTTCCATGTTTGCTTATTCATCTGTAGTGACTGATGATCCCTTTAATATATGCGTTTTTCCTTCTTGTATCTACAAAGCTTAAAGTGTCTCACGACAACAACAAATTTTTAAAAGAGAAAAGAGAAATAGAAAAATTGTGTTGTGTCCATCCAGGTACAATAAGGAGATGGCAGCAATTGCAGCTGCAAAGGCAGAGGAAATAAGAAAGCAAGAGGAGTTCTATGCCAACCAAGGGTATATG
>Ga0209208_10007683_pt1 | contig 14549 bp, 14 predicted proteins | sample S1TSphfallax_3_FD_187694 | JGI IMG/M metagenome (GOLD analysis project Ga0209208, IMG submission 187694) | Host-associated microbial communities from peat moss isolated from Minnesota, USA - S1T2_Fd - Sphagnum fallax MG (SPAdes) (version 2) | ecosystem: Host-associated > Plants > Peat moss >...
ATTCCAAATTCAAGTTATGTGTAAAGATGAATGATCTCTTTTTGACAATGTTAGATATTTCAATATCGAATCTATAACATTTCAGAAATTGTCTGATTTGACAAAATACTTTTCAATTTATTCAAGAGCGGCAATGAGAACTAACACCATTCTAGCAACAAAATATTATGCAATGAATGTTTTTTTTTAGCTTCTTTCCAACCATTGTCATACCAAACACTGACACCATGCAAATTGATAAAACATGGTTGAAAGTTGAGACCTTTGTGGAACAAAAATATGATGTCCATGTTCAAATAAACTTTGTTTGTATGATAGAAAATTATGACATATCCTTACTGAATATTCACTAGAATCTGATTAGGGTTTAAATAAGTGTTACATCATTCACTCATTCAAGGTTTGAAGATCTGGGACCCATGTATGTCATCTCCAAGGACTAAACTGGTCTTGGTGTCCTAATTGACTAATGCTTTAGGGTTTTGTTGGTGTTGTTTGGTTCTTACTTTTCAAGAGAACCTTTGGTCACCACTTTCAATTTTTCTTAGAAATTTGAAAGAACCTCTAGTTTCAGTTTAAGTATAAGTTTCAATTTGATAGACTCCCCCCAATTCCAGACTTGGTTCTTCAAAAAAATTCAAAAATTAGATAGGTGTAGTTCCAAACTGGATCCCATTCTACCAAACTACGCATAGCCTAAACTGAAACGTTTCTTGTTACTAGCATTGCAAAATTAATAAAAAGTGACCACCTATATCAATTCCATGCATTAACCAAAAACAATTGAACAAAAAAATTGTCCATGAGACCTTGCCAGGTTCGATCTATTCCTAAGTGGAATGGGGCACTATGGGCCCCATCTGATTGTACATTGAAACCTGATTTTAATGCAAGATCTGAACTCCTATTCAGACCAAAATATTGGGTCTCCTTTTCCAATTCCATTTCCAACACTCCATTTGCACACTAGCTTGTTAGGCTAGGCTCCTGATAAAAATGAACAGCCCATCCCCCTAGCGAATAGGCACCGTCCCTAATTTGGAACTTGTCTATTAAAAGTGAACCTGAAACTGCCCAAAAAGCATAAAAACTAAAATTCAAATACCTAAGTAGTTCAAGATCATAATCTGTCTCCTCAAACATACGCGACAGTTTGGCCGAGTGGTCTAAGGCGCTGGATTTAGGCTCCAGTCCGAAAGGGCGTGGGTTCAAATCCCACAGCTGTCAATACTTTTGCTGAAATTCGTATTCTCGCGAACGTCCCACGGGCGCAGGCTCTGTAGCATGGGATTGTTCCTGGGCACATTTTTGCAAGAAAGAATTAACAAAGAAGGAAGACCTAGGAGACCGGTGACGCATCTGTTGATGATAACAGCACGCACTCTATTGAAATGCAAATCTCTCCTCACCAGGATCAGGATTTTAGGGTTTAGGTTTAGAGTTTGGGGCCAAGGAAATGGGAAAGAAGGATGTTGGCGATTTGGATATGAAGAACTTCAAGGAAGAGGGAAAATCTTACAAGAATGGAATGATTATCCCAATGCACATTTGGAGGTTCAATCTTCAATCCCTCCACCCTCTCTTCAGGAAACATTATTTAGCACCATTGGTGAAGGAAACTCTTGGAGAGTTGTACCAATTCTTAGTGGTTTTTTCTTCAGTCTGAACAGCTTCTCTTGAAGCTCAGTTGCAGCAGCTCTCTTGTAGCCAAATGACATGGAAAACATGTGGATGAATCAAGCTTAACAGATTGATTGTAACTACTTGTGGTAATGTTTGGAAGTCTCTACTATTTGAGCAGGCAAGAATTGATGACAGTGTCACATGTAGCAAACCCACCTGCTTTTCAGTTGTTGAAACAGAGATTGAGTGGAAGTAAGAATTGCAACTTGACCTACTTGCACTCCCTTCCAACTTCCAACTTCCTGGACCCCTAATGGAAGAGAAAGTCAAGTGGTCAATGAGGAAGGTCACCAGCAGACCTTGAAATTGCAGGTGACTTCAAACCTGAGGTAGAATGTGATGAAAGGCAATGATTAAAGAAACAATGCCAACAGGTGAGCCCCACATGTCTTCAAGTTCCAGATGTCTTCAGGTCAAAACATAGTACCTTTGTTCTCAGAAGCTTTCACAATGTTAAGTAGAGGAGCTTAGTTAAAGCAAACGTCCTCTTAGAATCGGGTCAAGAAGCTCAAGAGCACTCATCCTTTAGAAAGGAGCAGATATTCAATGTTCCACGATAAGAAACTAGTGAAATTAGAAAAGTTGAAGGCTAACCTGGCTTCAAGATTTTATACATAGGCATTATTGTGGATGTGCCTGAATATCTGCTCTGAATAGTCCGTTCCCCATAACCGACGATAAAACTGTCAGAATGCTGCAAAACAAAAGAGAACAGGGCCATCTTGTGAGTTGTATACATCTCTCAAACTTATCTCACGCACCTCAACTGATTCTCTCACCATGCCTCCATCTTCTCTCAGGCCCTCTTTACCAATTCCCAAAGGTTTTCATGTTTAAGATCTCCATGTATGCTCTCATTATTCCAAGGAAGCGATCTTTGCCACCCTCAACCTCAAGGAAAGAAACGAAATATACGAGCTCACAAGAGACATATTTTAGAACAGCATTAATATCTCTAATCAGTTGTATAGCATCGATCTTTCTTCTCATACTCTCTTCACAAACTATTCCAATAATTCTTTCTGAAAAGAATCAACGGACAGGCGTGTTGAGAATGGAAAAAAAGCAATTTCCCCCAAAAACATGATTACATACTGTTTGTCCTCTTCACATATTGTTTGAAATGAATCCATCTCCACACACACGAAAGTCTCCTCAACTCTACTACAATCCACTACCTTGTGAGATTCCAATCAACTGCATCTCACAAAAGAAAAAAATAATTTACCAAATTTTGATGAGAGGGACGGCTATTACAACAGCTTTTGCACAAGCTCGTCGTCCTAGCTCGCTCGCCACCATCGTCGTCGTCCTCTCGCGAACGCTCGCATGAGCGCCACGGGCCTTCTCTCTCTCTCTTGGTGCCATTGTCATCGTCGTCTCCCGCCTCCGGTCGCAGGCACTGCAAGATGAAATAGATGTAGTTTTTGGATGAAGAAACTGAGATCCATCCCCTAATAATCTAGGAGGTTTCGAAACCAATTGCCGCGGGAAAATACTCAACGGCCTGGATTCCACGATCAGCATCACGGATGGCTATGATGCGTCGATGTCCTTCCGCGCGCAAACGCTTGTTGTGCACAAGAACGTCGAGGTCCTTCCGCGCGCGAATTATTGTACACAAGAACTCTCATTTCTCTTCAGCCAGTTGTGAGAGAGAAGAGACGATCGAGACCGAGCTATGGCGGACGCGGATGTGGCCACAATATTGCCCGATGAAAGATTGGAGGCAGTGGGAACGAGAAAGTTGAAGCGGTTGAGGAAGGTGAAGTCTTGTGAAGAAGAGGCCGCGGAAGGGCGCGACGACGACGCATTGTGCAATGGCGCCAAAAAGGAGTCGTCATCTGTGCAGTTCGGAGGCGAGAATAGGACCCGAATTGATTCCGCTGAGGAGATTCTGAAAAGGTTTGGTAAACGAGATTCTGCTGCTGCTGCTGCCGGAGGGAAAGAGAATGAAGGAGGAGATGGTATCGTTTCTGCTTCGCACACGAAGAGGAAGAAGTCTGTTGTTGTGCAGACGAAGATCAAGACAGCTGTGGTTGATATGGCGAGAGAGTCAATTCAAGAAGAACGGGTTGTTGTTGTGCTTCCTCCGGTTGTGGATCATCCTGCAGAGGCGGACAGTATGGAAGAGGAAGTAGGGGATGACGATGAGGAGGTGCGAGAAGCTCGGCTTTCCAACACTGACGAGCCTCCCGCTCCAAGTAAGACGAAGCAGAAGAGGTCCAATGGCGGGATTAGGTCTTCGAGAATACCATCTTTCAAAGCGCCTGAATGGGATGAGGAAGGATTGAGGACCTTCGATTCTGAAACCAAATCTTCTGTTGACGCTGAGTTTCCAGCTACTGCTGCTGCTAATGAAGCGGGTACATCTCTTGACGCGGAAGAGAATATGCTCGAGAAGGCAAGGAAGTTGGTGGCGGGTCTTGGTGGTTCAGATGACAATTCGGAGAAGAACAAATCTGCTGAGGAGGGAACAACAAAAGCGTCTTCAGCTGAGATTGAAACCACAGCCAGCAGGAAGAAACGGGTACTACTCTGGGCTTCAAGTCTGCTCCAAGAGTTTAGGGTATAGCAGCTTATGTATTCTTGCATGATCTTGTGGTTGAAAAGGAAACTATTCTGGGAGGTCCAATGTGCAAATCCATGTTTTGGAGGTTTCAAGACTCATTGAATCTCAAGAAATGTCAGTGCAACAATTTCCATCATGCTCTAGAGTGATGTTATGGGGCATTCCATTTGCAATGGAAGTTATTGATGACCACACTCATCAAAACAAACTCTGTTTTGCAGCTGCCATCATTCAGGGGAAAAAAAAACTTCTCCATGCCATCTGTTTTGCATCTGCATTCATTCAGAAAAAACTTGAAACTTTAATATATTTTGAGAACTCTGAGGTTCTGTTTTGGGAGAATGGTGTTTGTTGCAATACAGGGAAAGAAAGAAGAAAGGAGAGCTTGTGAGGAATTGCATGCAGAGTCACAGAGGCTATTGCGAGGTGAAAGCTCAACTGTTAGAAGACTCCCATAATCTGTTCTTTAGATGGCTTATATATGACTTTGCAAGTATGCAGTTTGATCCTTTAAGCTTCTAGATGTGTGGAGAAAACATGATATGCCTGGGTGGAATTGTGTTTGCAATATGAGTTGATGTTCCATCTTGTACTCTTATGTGGTACTCTATCCTGCAATATTGCAAGATCAAAGTGAATAAGGTGATGTCTTTTCAAATCTTTTTCTTTCTTAACCACCAACCTCGGGAAGGGTTACATTTTATTTTGTATGGAGGCTCTTGCATTGTAGTCTAATTGTACTGTGGCTCTGTAGAGTGTTCTTTGGGAACTCAACTCTGAATTGCAGATTTCTGTGCTTTGGATGTTACAGAGTCAAAAGTGGCATTCACAGCTCCAGCACCAGTATGGAAACCTGTATTGAGTGTGCTTGAGAAAATCAAGAAAAGACGGTTGGAACGGTTGGAGCTAGGGTGCAGGTAAGCAACACATTTCTTCGGCTTGAAATATAGGAGACCTGCCACTGCATATCAGTTGATCTCCACCTCCACAGTAGTATGCCAGCTGTTGGACTCTTTGACACGCTATCAATTTTCATACCTGTGACTGCTGCTTCAAATTGGAAGTTTCTTGTGCACCTTGTGGAAAGGAAAATAACTGCTTTGTGTGCACATAGTGAACGTATTAACTAAAGTTCACATGCTTGCTGATGTTTTTTGTTCATTTTGTCAGTGTTGGAGAATCATCTACTTCACAAGAAGCTGTTAAAGAACCCAACTTTATTGTAGCAAGCAAAGAAATGGACAATGCCCTCAATAATCAAGGGAGCTCAAATGTGAATTTCATCCTTGATGAGGAAGTGGAAGTGGAGTTGCGGGCTATTCTTCGTACTCCACAGATGGATGAAAATGTTGTCCTACCAAACCTTGAAGTTGTTCAGCTACCTCCAGTGGTCAGTGCTGAGCTCATTTAAACCCCTCCAATTTGCTCATTCATTCCCAGTATTGTGTGAGTCTCATCGAAAAGAATCCTAACTCTTGCAGGAGATTCTGGTTGATAAGCTCAAGGTAGCTTCTCAAGGAGGAATTGTGCAAACAAGCCCTTGCAAATTTTGGTGTAAATCATACTTAGAAGGAAAAGTGCTTCTGATAGAAACCACACTTCTGCAATCTCCATTTTCGATGAAAAATGATGCATCAGGAGAATGAGCATCAATGTTATATGCTCTTTGGAGTGGTGAGATTTTGTAAAAAATTGCTATGGATTTCTATGATCAAAGGAGGTGTCTCAACTTACAAATTCGGTTGTGGCTGCAAGGATTCACATGGCTTGATCTTAATTACCCTGGGAACTAGTTGATCAAACAAAGTGAAAGTGATTGTTCATTGTGACTGGACTATGCCACGCTCTTGTTTGGCCCGGTGTTGTTCTGGTTGTAGCTTCAACTAGAAGGGTCTCTGATTTGAACTTGCTAGACATATCACATCTGTGGGAGGGTTTTCATCTAGTTCAAAATGGGGATCAACAGGCTGTGGAGAATGTGCATACAGTTGATGATGCAACAAATGATCATGACAATCTTCCAGGAACACCTGAGATTGAGACCAATCATCTTCATTCAGAGTTGGTATGTGCACAGGACTCCAGAGTGACCTCAAGTGTTTGAAACTTGAAGTGATGTTATTTCTCAAGAAGATTAGAGAGTTGGTAAATGTACCTGGCCAGTTGACATGGTGTCAGATGCTGGGAATAATTGTACAGGACAATGAATTATGGTGTCCTATTCATTCAGTGTATTTTCTTTGCTGGTAGATTGGGTTTGACATTGTCATTCCTTTCTCTTTGTTTGGATATGCACACGATCAGATATCAAGGAGCATAAGCTTACCAAGTGGGGGGACTGTTCATAGTGCACAGATAATAGACTCTCAGGTTAGAACTCCCTATTGCAACTCAAATCTTGAGCCTGGCAGTATAGGTGTACTCTGGCATGTCTTTTGCAATTTCTACAAGCAATTTCTTGATTGGAATAGTTAAGATCAATTATTTTAGTGTATCTTTGCAAGTGTTGCCTCAGACAGACAACTGCTCTAATATCACAATCTGGTATGTTCTTGGGCTTTGGTAGGATCTTCTATGCTACTCACAGCTCAGCTCAGAGATTGAGGAGAGCCCAATGCAACCCCCGGATGAAAACCTGATTCCTAGGTATTGCTTTCTACCAAAACTCCCTTATCATCTTTTTCTCCTCCAAGTCTGTGTTTCTGAAGTTTTGACATCCTCTTTCTACTCTTGTTCCTTTTGATTTCATTGCAATATGCCCTATAGCCCACTTTCTTTCCAGATTTCCATTCCCTCAAGTGCTGGACTCTGTTACAGCACACATTCCAAGGTCTGATCATTCAATTGTACTCCCATTCTTCACTTATGACCTTCCAACACACTAGATTCCATGGTGGAAAGCCTTAGCAAAAGCATTTAAGCCAACTCTTGCCTTGTTTCCTCAACTTTGAGTTTTGCCTAGAAAGCTATACCTATGAAATATCTCTTGAGTGAGGTCTCTCTTCCTTCTTGACTGATGAACAGCCTTTTTGTTCTCTGGTTCCAGATGTTCTGATGGAGGAAGCAACAAAGAGAAAGATCACTTATCTCTTAGGCACATAGATGAGCAACAGATATACATAACAGCTACTCATGTAAGGGCATTGATTGATGATGAGGCTGAGGATGAAGATGAAGATCTTCTGGCAGAAAATGTAGAGGAGGAAGAGGCTGTAGCAGATGAAGAGGAGTTCCGGGACCTCATTGCCAGTACTCAGGAAGAAAAAATTGGTGATCAAAGTCGCCGTGCAGCTCTCCATCGCAAGTGGCTTCAACAGCAGGCATGGACAGTTCTTTTCTCACTTTTTTCTGTCACCATAACTCTGTATACCATGGAACTTCTATTTTTTGGTCCCAGAGCTTGTTACCAAAATAATCTTGGTGCCAAAATTTGCAGGATGCTGAACTTACAGAAGATATCATGGAGCGACTGAGGACAGGAAGAGGTTCAAGATGGAAAGGTCGGGATCGAGTAGTCAGTTGTCTGGATGAGGAGGATTGGCTTCATGATTCAGATTCCGATCAGAATGACAAAGACAAGGAGGATCCAGATGAGGAACTTCTTGAAGAGTCTGGCCCTGAGGATGATTTGGTGGCAAGCAGTTTCCTTGGGTCACCAAGTAATCACAAAAGGAAAGAAAGAGAAACCAAGAGCTTAGATGATTTGTATGACTGGGAAAGATGCAGCCTGGAAGTCAATAACCAGTTGGATGATGAAGAGCATGACAGAGAAATTCTCCGGCAGCGTCTCTTGGAAGAATCTGTGAGTGTGCTCTTCTGATTTTCCCATATTTCTGCTTGGTGAAATTGCTTCACCTTGTTGCTATAGGTGGGCCAATAAATTTGATATTATGGTACTTTCTGCATATGCTTGCTGAGCTGTGGCAATGTTGTATCTTAGTACTTTTTTGTACACGGGGCTGTTAGATTTCAGTACATACTAGAGGGGTCCACATTTGTTCTAAGGGATGTACAAGCCCATAAACCAGGACTGAAGCTAGCTTTTTCTATCATTGCCATTCCACATGATTCACAGTAGTGTTGGTCTTACCCACAGTACGCAGGCAGCTTTGTGAAGTGCTACCAATCTTGGGGGGTCTAACCTTGTCCCTTGCACTTGGCCACAAACTCTAAACTTCTTCAGAAAGAAGGAACTGAAAATGAGGAAATTTATGGCTTGAGCAGACAGCTCACAGAACAGCAAAGTTCACCATTTAAGGTGTCCTGATTGAGAGGTCCCAGTCTTTGGGAATAAAGCTGAATCCAAAAGGTTTAATGCTTGGTATTGTGACAGGAGGAGCAGCTTTCTTTCCTATCACCTGCTGAGGATGAAAGCTCAAGGGAAGTTTTTGGCCTCATCAACAAAGTGAATGTTACTTCTGTGAAAGGAAAAGCTACATTAGGTGTGCTTCGGTTCCTTGGGCCTGTGAAATGTTATCAGCCTTCCATTCTATCTTGAGCATGAGGTTTGGTGTATTGTTATAAAGTGTCAACTGACCAAGATGAAAGTGGGTGATCTGTGAACTGGCATGTATCCTTGAAAGTGCTTTGCTTTTGCTTCATTCCTGATTCCAGTTTAAGTAGGGCAGTTGCCTCCTGTCAGAGCATCATCAATATGATACTTGGCATTGTGCTGGCCAGGTCATAGTGACGTGCGGGGGATTGGGAACAATATTTCTTCTCTTGTTTCAAGGGTAATGTTCTTTCTTGCCAAAATTAATACACAATTTTCCCTCCAATTTTCCTTCTGTTGAGCCCTGATATCTATATTGGAGCTTTGTATACTGGATCAGCAGTGCTAGTCTCTACAGTACTTTGGGATAGTTTCTTCAAACTGCCTCTTCTGTTACAGTCAATCCTGGCCTTTAATCATACCTGCATGTATGGTTCCCTGAGGAATGGTTGTCCAATTGTGATTAGTTTAAGAATATTTGTGAATTGCATCCTAAAATAGAACAAAGGAATGATTTCAGAGTACATTCTTCTGACTTGATTTGTGGGCTAAAATTATCTCAGCCATCTTTTTTGGGGCGATCAACTTCAACATCCCTGCCAACTGCTTCACACAAGCAAGGAGGATCAGGAGGCTCCCGCTCTTTTGTGTTTGGAAGAGATGACAGCAATAGCAGCCATGGCCTTGCCACACAGCCAGCTAAGGAAGATCAGCCAGCTAATGAAGCAAAGGTATACTTGCCAAGTTTTCTACTACAATCTGTGCAAGAGATAAAATATTGTGATTTAGCAGAGCAGTCATACTTTCAAAAGGTTTAACTAGACTTGAATTGGTTGTATTGCAGGTTATACAAGAGAGTCGAAGCAATTTGTCAGGGCATTCAAAAAAAGAAGTAATGAAGCCATTGCAAGGGAACTCTGAATGTGGCCCTTCTCTCTTTGATCTTCTAAGACGCCAGGCAGCTGACCTCAACAAAGCTCTTCAGAAAAAGTCAACATCCCCAATTAAGAGTCAAATCAAGGTGACACACAACTTATCTGTTTTTGCTTTCAAATCATCAAGATCAATTCGTGGAACCCGTGGGTCTTGAATCTTTAATATAGCATTATCCAGTCAGGCTTATACTGCTCCCTAGGGGATTTCTCTTTGTTTGGGTCTGGCTATTTGTCTCAACAAGGTCTCCATTGCTCAGGATTGTCTTGTAGTTTAAGTCTCAAGCTTCTTAAGTGGGTGGCAAGATTGCCATCTTTCAAAAGGAGCTTGAGCCTTGGTAATGCCCTTGTCAATAGACAATGTATGCTGTACCCCTCTGAGCATGAAGACATAAAAAAACAGGGACAGCTAGCTTGATAACCATAATGGCTTTCATGTAGATCTGGCCAAGGTATTGTAAGGTGGCAAACTGACAATTGTCAGTGCATAGTAACCATGTTGTCCCACAACATGTACAGACATGATGTTAGCAGAATCTGAGGTGAAGTTTGTAACGGAAGATTTCCTTCTTTGAGGTTTTGATGCTTTCAGGCCATTCAATTGTCAATTTGACAAACTAGCTATAGATTTAGTAGCACAATGACTAGATGCAAATTGATAGGGTGTTCGCTCTGGGTCATAGCATTTGTGAGTTCTTAGTGTTGGGGAGTAAAATGTGAATGACTTGGTCCCAATAATGGTCTACACATAAGTACAAATGACAAAGGGCAAGAGTAACATTCCGCAATATGAACACTGCACATCAACTATGGCATCTCTTAGTCAACAAAAGTTTTCAACAAACAACATCAAGCCATGTGAGATGTCTAACAAGATATTGATGAGCCCAAAATGGCAGTAGGAATACTCTATTGGTAGCTACATGTAATTCAATCCAATAATGCAATAAAATGCCCTGAGTTATATTTGGTTCATTTGGCAATTTATGTTTAATGCCTAGAACCTAAAGCAAACAACCTGTCAAGTATCATGGAAAAATTCTCAAACTCTTCTTTTCAATTTGTTCAAAAAGAAAAGGAAAAACCAGTCGTGTTTCATGCTTTTTGCATGCCTATACTATCATGTACATCTATCAAGAACTCTATGCATTCTCTCTCTTTACAATCCACAAGTGAGAATTCCAACCTGCAGTTCCCCAATTTTTCAATATGGTAGAATGATAAACTTATATGAATCAAGTAACTTGTAAGAAGTTTCCTTGTGAATTGGGAAGTTGCCTTAAGATCCCTCTTGATATAGGGAGGTCATCCTATAGTTTAGAGTGGGCTCTTACACATTTTGTAAGGGCTCGTCATTTTTTTTGGTGCAATGGAAGGATCTTGGCCATCAGATCTTGGCATGACAATTAATTTTTCATGGTAAGGTTTTTGAATGACAATGTCAATCACAAACTTCCTATCCCACAATTTGATAATGAAAATTTGTGCAAAGATCAATTTTCATGAATTTGTGTTTTTTTGCACATGAATGTTGTGCATTTAAAACATATATGATGCATGTATAAAATGCAGTGAAGTATTTCATTGCATTTATACATGCATCATATATGTTTTAAATGCACAACCTTCCTATGCAAAAAACACAAACTCATGTAATAATAAAGTTATCTATAAAGTCCAACAAACTCAACATTGGAAGGTTGTGTTTGTCAAATTCATGGGTTGTATTGTCCAATTCGACATCCAAAAATGACAAAGGGCCTTAACAAGGGGTGAAACTGGTTTTTCATCACTAATTTGACATGAAACTAGTCGGTCACCTAGCACATTTGGTTCACATCTCGCTTTCCTCTATCGTTGAGACTTAGTTTTCAAGGGTTTTTTGAGCTTAGACGGTTTAGAAAGCACACCACAGCTTGGAAAAAGGGTTTAACATTGTGGAAACAAGTGTCGAAAAAGGGAATTTGCATCATAAACATTCGTAGAGAAGTGCATGATGGAGAGTGCATCGCGAAGGAAACCCACTTGCATCACTAACTATCCATCTTACATCCTATGTTTGGTTTTGCGACAAGAGCACCAACAAACTTTACCTCAACATTTTTTTCAAGTGAAGCTTAGTTTTAATTACAACCATGACCCTCATATCAAGTAGATACAATGAAAACAAAGTTTTAAACAACTATCCCCCAAAAGACCTCACCATGTACCAAACATTTTTGTTTTCATTATGGTTATTTTCAATGTTTACTCATTTAGTTTATGTGTCACTTTCAATCTTTGCAAACTTTTGTAAACCTTAACCTCTTCATGGCTTGCCCAATCATTGAAGGATTTAAACAAATTGGATCCCCTAAAACCTAGGTTTCATGAACATTCTTCAACCCCAAAACCCATCGACAATAGCCTAAAACCTCCAAGAACACTAGAAATTGTGCAAGCCAAGTTCTACAAATTCTATAAAATTTTATAACTCAACCAGTCAAAAAAAATTTATGTGAGAGCCATGGCCTTTTACTAGCCCCTTTGATGGATGACTTTGTTATTGAACATTTATCCATTTGGTTGCCCACGGACCCATCCATGTTATTGTGTTATTGTCAAGTAAACAAAGCTTGGTTCAAGGTTGTGGGTGAAACTTTGGCATGGAAAGCCTTAGAAATTGTGAAATTTGACAATACTTCTTACCATCACATAATTGTTCTACAAGGTGTTCCAAGGCTTTCTAACTTGGTTGAAATTTGAATTGGAATGCTTACAATATTGCATCATGGCTGACGACTCACCGGATTCATTATATAATATTGAAACTTGAGATTTGTATATGAACTTTCATTGTTTACACTTTTAGAATTTTGAACCACATGAATATCATTCCCCATATTTCCTTTAGTCAATCTTAATGGTTCTAGTGGTCTTGATTTTAAATATGATGATGGCAATGGTCAAATTTGTTATGATTTTGTTGGTTCATGTTTTAAATGCAAACCCTTAGCTTCAGTGATTAGTCTAAATGTTCCAAATTCTTTTTTTGATCATCATCATTTTCTTGTTTATGGGCTAATCATTCCCTAACCCACAACCCCCCTTAGTGGTCTTGGTGGTTTTTTTTTCTCATGATGTGGTTGTCAAAATATGGTTGATTGGGTTGGATTAGATCTGAAATCAACACTTCTAGTTAAATGGCAAGTGGACATCATTCACATTTTCTTACGATCATCATCAAAATGTTGATTCTAGTTCTAATGATGTGATGATCAAAACTTCATGTATTTTGTTGCATCGTATTTAAGATTCCCATGTCTAGTGCTAGTTGGTGGTCATAATGGTTTGACCCTCCCATTCTAATCACATTCTTGATCAACATTTTGGTCTATTAGATGCTAACCCTAAATAACATATGGCTTTCGTGGTTTTGGACCACAAGAAGAAATCTTGTCCTTTTCCATTACCCAAATTCACTAGGTTTTTAATAAATGGGACAAAATTGACTAACATGCAACTTATATTATTTTGGTAAAAAAAGATTAGTTGATTAGGACATTTTTAATAAAATGTTTTTCAGTCATTTTAAACACTAAATAATTTTTAATTTTAAAGTTATGACATGGATATATGATGTTTTAAGTTAATATGATGTGGAATAAAGTGCCACATCATCATACAAAATTTTCAAAAAAAATTTAGTTTCTTTTTTTAAATTATGAAATCATAGATTTATTTATTTTTTCGGTTTTGTCAAAAAAAATTGACACCATTTGCCATGATATACATGTTCATGTATAACATTTCTACAATATTGCATTGATGCATGCAAACGTCAAGGTTTGAACCCAAGACCTCGTGATTTGGCATACCAAAGTCTTGACCACCAAACCATTTCAAAACTTTATTAACAATGAAGTTTTTTTTATAAAAATTATTATGTTTGGCATGAAATTGTTTAGGAAATTCAAACTTTATAATACATTTTTTATTTCAAATTTTATTCAAATGCTTCAAATGAAAACATGATCTTGAAGCTTATTCAATAATGTATTTTAAAATATAATTATAATTGATAAACTATTATGTTTGGCATGAAATTGTTTAGGAAATTCAAACTTTATAATACATTTTTTGTTTCAAATTTTATTCAAATGCTTCAAATGAAAACATGATCTTGAAGCTTATTCAATAATGTATTTAAAAATATAATTATAATTGATAAACATTAAATATAAAAGGTTAAACTAACATGTCATGAATAGATTTACAAATGTATTTTTGTTTAAATTTACCTACAATCTTTGTGAATTCAATGTGAATTTGGAAAAGGATTCATTAAGTCTTTAACAATGTTATTTTCACTATGTAAAATGTGTCTAGCTTTTTAAAAATTGCAAGTTTTTATTTTCCCCAATAATGATTAGGTACAAAGTTATTTATTTATTTTTGTGATGTTGTTATAATGGTGATCATCCATAAAAACATTTAGCCACATTTGGTTATAGACAACTTGTGAAGTTGTAAACTTCTTTGAATCTTGCAACAGTATGATTACCTGCTATAATTAATTGTAAAAATTTAACGATGTATATTTTTAATTTGACAAATTTTGATTTTTTTTCTTTTCTAAAAAATCCTTTGTTAATGTTGTTGCCCTTTAAATTGGAAAAAATTAACCACAAGAGGAAAAAAAATTAAATAATCAATATACCAATTTAATTCTCAATACCATATGCTTTTAGCAATATGAATCATACTTTAATACAAATGATTAGTTACATTTATTTTCTTAAATCACATTTATTTTCTTTGAATGATGTAAAAATATTTTAAAATTTCATTTCCTTTGTAAAAATAAAAATAACATAAATAGCTGAATTAA
>Ga0209208_10007684_pt1 | contig 14547 bp, 12 predicted proteins | sample S1TSphfallax_3_FD_187694 | JGI IMG/M metagenome (GOLD analysis project Ga0209208, IMG submission 187694) | Host-associated microbial communities from peat moss isolated from Minnesota, USA - S1T2_Fd - Sphagnum fallax MG (SPAdes) (version 2) | ecosystem: Host-associated > Plants > Peat moss >...
ATGGGTTGAAAAAGTGGTGGTGATAACATTGCAAAATGTCACATTATCAATTTATTTATTGTAAAACGCATAAAGAACAATGGATTATTTTGAAATTGAAGTCACTAGAAGAAAAACATATATTTTCAACTAGTCTCTATGACTAAATGTTAATCGCAAAAGACATTTTGCAACTAAAATCCTTTTAGTCACCTAAGACAAGTCACATGTGATAAACTAGTCGTAAATGGCAAAGAGTATTATATGAAAGGAAAAATCAACAAATACATTTCATCCTTTGATTCCATTGTATTCACATGCGATTAAGATGCAATTATTTTGGTCACAATGAGAGACAAATGATGTGCTGCCACGTGTCTTAATATATTTTATTATTATTATTATTATATTGAAATAATCTAAAATGTTCAATTCAAATAGTTGGATGATCTTATATTATGACATGTGGCCCAATGTAAGTATGCCACGTGGCATTATAAATATAATTTAATAAAAATATTAATATTAAGTTGGTAAGTACATAAATAGGTGCCTACAAACCTAGGTTACATATCGACCTACTTACTTAGGTTAAAAAATAGGTAGGTCGATTCTACTTTCTTAGGTTAAATACCTACTCATATAGGTAGGTACTTAGGTAGGTAGGTATATAGGTCGACCTAGGTGGGTAAATCAAACTAAGTACCTACTTAATTAGGTAGATAAGTAGGTTGGGAAGGTAAGTACTTTAAAAATGTGCATAATTTGTTTTTTTTGTTTTAGGTTGAACCTTTTGATTAGCTCATCCATGTGCACAAATTTTTTAATGTGAAATTAGATGAGCACACCCCCTTGTTTATATAATGTTCAAAATAGGAATGAAGAATAAACAATATGGGATGAGTTTTGAAGTTGCAACTTCTTTACAAACTAAATTCTAATTCGAAAGCTTTTTTCATGCCTTATTTTTTTAATTTTTAGATTTTAAAACAATTCAAATACTAGATAATTAGATACTCACTTAATTAATAATGATTAAATTTACATATATTTAAATTATAAATTATACACTACAAATATTCATCATTCATTATCAATTACTTAAATAAACAATAACTTCTTAATATTTAACAAACTAGCTATCTAGTTATTCACAAGTTATTAATACATAATTCATAAATAATTAAATAACTAAAATACTTAAAAATATTTTATTACTTTTTAGAATTTGATCAAATTATATATAATATAATTAATGTAAAAATAATTTAATGATTATAATTAAAAAATTAACTATTTAAGATATTTATGTTAAAATTATAAGTAATGAATTAACAATTACTATTAAAAAATAAATTCTTACACGAATTTTACAAAAATTAGTATTCAATTAATTATATTACTTATTGTATAATTTCATTTATTGTTGTAAAAATTATTTTAGGTCAAGTAATTTTTTTTTCTTGGTAATTACTAGCTATAAATACAATAATTTGTTAAATATAACATTAATTTTCAAAATTATTGTAAAATTACTATAAAATATTTATCATAGATGATTAAAATCAGAATTATTATTATTATTATTATTATTATTATATAATTCGTGAAATTAAAATTACTAAAATAATTATTTTAATTACACTATAATTTTTCCAAATTTTTAATTCAGGTTTGAAGTTATATATTGCAGAGTGTGAATAATTATGTTCAATTATAAAATAATTATGCACATACTAATTAACTCTTATCCTAAAGTAATTGCAATGATTTTAAAGTACTGTCACATTCATTGCATTAATTAATTTGTTGTAATATAAAAATATAAATTAGATAATATACAAATCTTTGTTACAACAATAATTATTTAGTGTACATTAGATTTAATAAACATAATCATTTATAATTATTTATAAAATTGATTTATTATGGATAACACTAGTAGAAAAAACCCTTAAAATTCAATCAATAATTTTTTGAATTAAAATATAAATTTAAGATTCCAAAATAGTGATTAAGAATTCAAATATCAATTTTTAGATCAAATAGGTTTCTTGAAGTTAAATAACAAATTTCAGAATTGAAATGTCAATTTTTAGATTCAGATAATAATTTCCAAAATGAAAATGTCCATTTGAAGATTCAAATAATAGTTTTCTGAATTGAAATATAAATTTCGACAATCCAAAATAATAATTTGGAATTCAAATTTCAACTCAAGTCAAATAATTTCTTAAAATTTAAATTAAAAACTTCAGAGTTCAAATATCAAATTTCAAGTTCAAATAAAAAATATTTAAAACTAAAATGTTGATTTTTAGACTCAATAATTTTTTTTGAATTGAAATATTAATTTTTAGATTCGAAAATAATAATTTAAAATTCACATATCAATTTTTAGATCAAATAAGTTTTTTGAATTTAAATAAAAATTTCCAAAATTGAAATGTCAATTTTCAGATTGAAATAACAATATTCAAAATTGAAATGTCCATTTTTAGATTTAATTAATAATTTTCAGATTGGAAGTATTAATTTTGACAATCCAAAATAATAGTTTGGAATTGAAATTTCAGGTTCAAGTCAAATGATTACTTCAAATTAAAATGAAAAATTTTCAGAGTTGAAATACAAATTTTCATATTCATATAAAAATATTCAAAACTAAAATGTCCATTTTTTGTAATCAATTAATATTTTTAAAAATTTAAATACTAATTTTTGGATTCTAAAATATTAATTTAGAATTCAAATATCAATTTTTAGATCAAATAAGCCTTTTTGAATTTAAATTGAAATATCATATTCAAATCAAAAATTTGAAATTCAAATAATGTTTTAAACAATTGAAATTTTTTTTTTCAGATTCAAATATCAAGTTTCAAATTTTAATATATTTTGAAAAAAATAAAATAGTAGTTTTAGAATTGAAATATCAATTTTCAGATTTGAATAAAAAATTCAAAATTTAAATATTAATTTTGAGATTCATTATATGAACAATATACATACGTATGCATATTATATATATAATTTTAGTACATACATTAAAATACACCCTTATGTCATTGTAATTACCTTTAGGATGTAACTAATTTGGTGATTATTGCGACTAATGGGACATATCAACCTATTAATGAGTGAAAATAAATGTAAAATTTACTCCACCAATAGGATGAATTTTTTTAAAGTTGCATCATAGTGGTGAAAATGACCAAAATAGTTGAAATTTGGTCTTATAGTTGCAAATATTGTCAAATCTAGTTATAAATGACTATAAGTCGCATGTATTCATAAATGGAGTGGTTAAATTTTGGCTAATTCTACTAGTGAGTTTAAAAGAACTAATGTGTGCACATAAATAAGGGAGATTTTGAAAAAGTTTATAGGAAAAGAACAAACCTTATAACCAAACTTGGAATGAGGTTCTTGCCTAATTACATCACATTCTCATGAACACTTGCCACCAGATTGGAATCATATGATAGTGAAAGAATATGAGTGTTATTGTCCATATCTTCAGGTAGCCACTTTTCTTGCACATAAATGGGGTGAGACATCCATGTCTCCTTCCACTCGTCATTATTTCCAGATGCAATGCCATGGAATAAAATGATGGTTGAACTTGGGTTCTCCATGGTGCATTTTGGATTCAAATCATGCACTAGATCAATATACAAATAGTAAAAAACATAGGCAACACAATCGATTCAAAATGTCATGAACACAACTTGAAGGAACATTGATTCAAAGACATGTAATAGGCATTTAAATGACATGGAATTGTAATTTCCCACTAAAGAAAAAAATCATTAATAAGCCAACAACAAAAGAATCCACTAAAATGAGTCAGCATTCAAGATCAGTTTACATACACATATTTATGTCTTGTTAGTTTGATTTATAGTATTGAATGATTGATGAATGAAGATCACAAAACCATCATGCCTATTGTGAAATTTCAAAAAATAGTTCACAAATTTAGCATTGATTTATGTTTAAGATGGAACACCTTCTATTCAACTACGATTAAAGCTAAGGATGGGATTCTATAGAATTTAGTTCGTTGAAGCCATATCTTTGTGTTTAGTTGCATTTTGCAACTGTTTTTTTCCAAATTGCATACCAAGAAGGGCTCAAATTTCAAAGTGATTGGGACATACCCACGAAGAAGGTTAGATGAGGCTATAACTTCTTGTCTGCTGCTGGAACAATATTACACTTTGAGAGTTAATCACAAATCACATTCATTTTGGCCATTTTTGCTAGATGTAGCAAGCTGACTGGTTTGTTATAACTCTCTGTTTCATACTGGTTCCTCCAAGGAAATTTGGTCAGAAAACCAAACCAAAATTGCATATCCTGTTATGAAACAGCTGATGGACTAAGCTCAAAGCTTCAACATTTAACTTGAGAAAGCACAAAAGAAAAAATGTACAAAGAGAGCTCATCATAAAATGAAGAGGAAGTACCACCACATGCTTGTGTTGTGCAGAGACAAAAGGAGCATCTTCAATAGGAACTGGAGATATCCCCATCACACCAGACATCATCACAACATCCTCCTCCGTCTTCACCAGTTCTCCCAAAACATAAATCTCTTTGCCCTTCATGATCTCACCTCAAACTCTTTCCAAAACTTCTTGACCTCCCGGCTCTATCTCTTCATCTAACTCCTCTCAGATATATCTTTCTTCCTCATTTTCTAGTCTCCTAGAAACTCCAAGAAGTTGTCTGGTCTTCCCTGTAGCATACACGCCTTACACTTCTCCTTGAACCTGCTGGGTGAATGGAAAATTCACAGCTGCGGATGCCTTTTCGCAGAAGGATCAAAGGTTTGAGAGAATGGAGGATCAGTTCGAATCTAGCACTGATATAAAAAACATAGTTCAATCTTGGTATTGGTTAAGTATTCTGCAAGTGGTGGCTAATGTTCCATCCCACAACTTTAGGTGCCACTGGACCCAAATAGTGAATATTTATTACTAACTACATAAAGTTCTGAGAAGTGAAGGCAGCTCTGCACATTCAGCACAACTTACACAAAAAGGACAGCAAAAGCACATACTAAACAGGAGAGAAATCAGACACCCATTCAGCATTTTCTACATGTGCTAGTACATGTGTGTCAATGCTTGCAAGGTCATTGCAGTCTGTATTTTAGGCTCCCATCACCTGTACAACCCCCTTGTAGCACCAGTCAAGAATATAAGCTTTGAAGGCTAAGCCTCAGCAATTCATACAAAGTTCCTTAAGCAATTGACTCTTGGTTACTCAATATTTGTAGATTCTAGATGGATTGTTGGTGAATCAGGGTTTTTAAGTATGCTTCCCTTGCAATGGCCTGAGCTCTTCCTGAAAGGCCCATTGACCAAGGTATTTTCAGACCAAGGCAGACATTATTCTGAATTTGAACTGTCATTTCTGAAAGAGGGGAAATATCAATATATCCAAGTGGCATTTGCATTGGTGACTTTATGCACATTTGCAAGCTGTGATCTTTTGCATAGACAAACCCTGTGAACTAGAATTTTCTAATGTTTGTTTTGAAATGGATTCAACAACATGCTCCTTAGTACATGGTGTGATGAATATGTGAATCTTGTAAGCTTATAGTAGAAACAAAGATTGGTCATTTCTTCTGATCCAAGGTCCATGATGTTGTTGGCATTCCTTTGATGTATGTTTCAAGACATCCCTCTTTGAAGTAATCTAGGCATGTGGACTAATATCAGTTTGTGGGTATTGGCCTTTCATGAACAACTCTGTTCCAAGATCTCTATATGAAAGATTATAATCCAATAAATACATAAGCAAAGAATTCAGCTTGCATCAAGAACCCCGGATCTGACCATCGAGCCCTAATCTACTAGTCCAAAAAGAGCCTGTTCACAAACTGCAACAGCAAGGGATCATCTTGAACAAGTGTGTCTCTTAATCCAGTTTTGTGTGGAAGGATGGTAGCTAGGTAAAGTCTTGGCATCATGGCCAGAATGTGCTGAAATGTTTAATGGGACACCATATGCTGGTGTTTAGAATTAGATAAGATTGGCTTGCTGCCATTCAAGCAGACTAAAAGCAAGGTCATGGCAGCTCAATCAATTGATCAACAATGGTATAGCCTGCACATTAATGCAGTTGTGTACAATCTGGATATACCAAAGATACTGAGTAGACAATCAGAAGAACCAGATTAGTTGAGTAGGCTCTATCACCACATCCTTTCTAAACTTCAAAGATCTTCTAGGGCCCAAAGCCTAACGGGTGTAAGCTTATGACCTACTACAAGCATCTCTTCATTTATTCTAGAAAGGCAGTGTAAAGTTTGTGATATTTAATGACACCATAACCTCATGTACTGTGATAGATTTGTGGGAAAAGATTCTCAATTAACTGATTTTCAGCACTGTTTGAGTACTGTAAGGCCTTGAGATAGCTTCAGAATATCTTTGATCTCTGGGGCTTTCTATGCAACGCTGGAAACAAAATGATGGAGTAGCTGTGAACAAGCTGAGTAACTCCTCTGATATGTGACAGCTTGATTTATGAATATGCTGCTCAGCTCCTTGAATGGAATTTGCATTTGATGAGGCTCTTAAGACTACTTCTATCATGTGTCAATCAGACTATACTATTCTGCATTCACCGTTTGGTCCTTTTAGTGTAGTTTCAAGGTGCCTTAAACCCAGGAGATTCGTTCCTCCTGCCAACAATAGAACCGTTGGTTGTTTGCACAAACAAATTCATGATATTTTACATGTTTATACAAAAAAACCTTATGGAAGTTCCACCATACAATCCAGATCAGTTTGCTTAGGTAGAGATCTCAATCACACTTGTGAATCATGCGTCAAAAGATGCAAGCTTCTTCTTAAACTCTGGAGATTAGTTCCTCCTGCTAACAACAGACACTGTTGGTTGTTTGCACAAACAAATTCGTGATATTTTAATGTGTATGCAAAAAAGCTTCCAAACGTCCCCCTTTCATCCCAATAAGTTTCCTTAGGTAGAGATCTCAACCACATTGCTTAATCATGCGTCAAAAGATGAAAGCTTCTTCCATTCAAAGTCGAACGGTAGCAATGGGCCTGGTTACCTCTGAATTCCACTCTGTCTGGAACCAACTCCCATTTCCACATCGTATTGACATTATCAGCACTTGGTAGCTGAGATTTGGAACTTGAAAAATGTTAAATAGGAAGTAAGTTCTTTCTGTCTCCAAGTCGCCCTTCTTCCTTGGCGCTGTGCTTTTTTGTCAAAAAAGTTTGGCAGGTTTACCTTGTTAACTGGAGGAAGTTGATTTGTGAAAGCCAGGCCCTATACAGAGGCAACTCATGTGCCTTAAGCACCTCCACACAGGGCCCACCTTGGGCTGCTTTTAAGCATGTAAGGACCTTGGCAATTAATTCCATGAAAGATCGCAGGTAAGGCTTTGACAATTCCACCAAAGATCGCTCATACCTCGCCAGGGTAAGGGCCTGACAGTTAGCCTTACGCCATGAAAGATCACCGGACCTGAGGATCCACTCTCGGTTCCCGGTGAGCTTACTCAATAAAGAAAGGAAGCAGTAGTAGCACCCAAGTCATGCTTTGATTGGCCAGGTGGCTGTAGATGGGCCATGCGCTTACACATCACGCAACAGCTGCTCGTTGAGTTTCCCTTGTTGGGAGTTCTGGATTTGAAGAGTAGCAGTCCATAGGTTTGCGGGTGGAGTGTTAATCTGTTTGTTGAAATTTGCAATTTCGAGTTGTAGATTTAAGATCAGTATTATTCTATAGATTGCAGGAGTTGTTGTTGGGGAATTTGAAGTAGTTGTATTCGAGAGGAAGAGGAGGAGGAGGCGGAGGTGGGAGTTAGGAGCTAGAGGGGATCATGGGGAATGCGGAGAAGCTGATGGAGCAAGTGATGGAGCTGAAATTGACTTGCAAGACATTGAATAGGCAAGCTAGGAAGTGTGAGAAAGAGGAGAAGACGGAGAAGTTGAAGGTGAAGAGAGCGATTGAGAAAGGGAACATGGATGGAGCGCGGATTTATGCGGAGAATGCCATTCGGAAGCGGACTGAACAATCGAATTACATACGCCTTGCATCTCGCTTGGATGCTGTGGTGAGTCGGTTGGATACACAGGCCAAGATGATGGCGATCAATAAATCCATGGTGAGTATTGTCAAGGCCTTGGATTCCGCGCTCGCATCCAGCAACCTTCAGAAGATGTCTGAGACCATGGACCAGTTCGAGCAGCAATTTGTGAACATGGAGGTGCAATCGGAATTCGTGGAGAACGCCATGGTCGGCAGCACTTCCTTGTCAACTCCTGAAGACGAAGTTAACTCCTTGATGCAACAAGTGGCAGACGATTATGGCTTGGAAGTGTCGGTGGGACTGCCCCAGGCAGCATCTCACGCTACGGCCGTCAAAGCACCTGAGGTTTCCGCGGAGGACGACTTGATCAGGCGTCTCACTGAGCTCAAGACCGTAAGCTGATGTTACAAGCATATTCTGTGAGCAGCATCTTCTCTCTCGACCAGCACATAGAAATCTGTACAGTAAGCTTCTACGGATCCTAGCCTTTCTAGAGAAAAATAGGTTCACGCTTTTGAACCAATTCCAATGTCTTTTGCATAATTCGCTGAAATTTCGTCATATGGAGCCTGCTGTAGTGAATTGTAGATTGGAATTGAAGGCTTTTAGAGCTGGATCCAGAGTGTATATATACCGTTGTGAAAGTAGCACTGAGCAAGAGGTCTTGTCAGGTGTACACATAAATGGATTCCCCATCCCCTTCTGATCCATCCCTTAAAGGTTATCTTGTCCTGAATTACTGCTGGTATTCCGGTGAAACTCAATGTAAGTGGAGCTGCTTGTTGTGCTAATTCAAGATGGTAGTGCTATTATGATTGATGGAATTCTAAGCATTTTCTCGCTGTGCCAGAATCATGTCATCTCTTTGCAGTAATAGGTTATATGAGATGCAACATATCACTGACTATACCCTAATCTACGGTTTTTTCAGTGTGTCAAGGACTCTTGGCGAGTTGAGAGATAGTTAACCTTCAGTGTTGCAGATGGAACAGCAAACAGATTTTGGCTACCAACTAGGGTTTGGTAGAGCCAATGTCTGGTTGATGCAAGAGAAGGTTGAGAGTATACTCTCTTCATCAGAGATTGTTGGTTGTCTTGAAGCAGTGGTGTGGCGTGCACACACACACACACACAAAAGCCCTCATAAATCCATGCTTATGAGGTTGGATAATGTCTTGCAAGGGCATCCTAGTGTATGTCAACCACTTAACATACTTGAAGATTTTTGAATTGTAGTTTTGATAGCTTTACAGATTATTCTGCTGGCTACTTCAATATTATGTCAAATTCTAACAGATGTGGGCAATATATCAGCAGTTAAGCAATGCTTATTTGTTTCGCAAAGAAGAAATTCATACATGACAGACATATGAAGTTTAAGTCTTAAAAATTTCATCATATATAAGTCCCATTTAGGGAGCTGACTGGCGTATTCATATTCAAGGTACCACATGTTTGAGATGTTATTCAGCATGTTCAGATCTACTTTGTCATTCAAATTTCAAACAGCACGTATCAAGACCTTGAGAACAATGCTATGTGACAGCAATCAATGTTTTCAACCTATGTCAGCAGTAAGGAGGAATTAATTATCTTGCAAGAGTAGCATGCTGTCTTACTGTTCTCTAGTTTCTTGACAATCCCCTGAAACCAGATTTCTAATTCATGATCTGCCCTCTGGACTCCTGTTTATCATCTTTCTCTTTGCTATTTGCTTCGACTCCCAATGGCATTGTAGTAGTTGCACCAATCCTCAGCAGGTTTTCCTTCAAGACCTATTCATATCCAAAAACAAGGGTTACTAGCATGCAATGCTTTTGTTCATCAAACATTTGGAGTATGGAGCAGAACACAAGCTTTAAGATTCCATAGAAAGTGCTCCATCACCCCAACCATCAACTAATGCGTCATAACCTGGCAATTATATCCCTGCCAGGATTTACTGCATAGGCAGATGGTATCAAATATCAAATTGACAACAGAATCACATGAAAATTAATTGGTTCTGAACCTGTTAGTATGTCAGACAAGCTAACACATGACAGGATACAGAATTTTTTTGGATCACATGGTCAACATACCCTAGAAGAAAATGGCAACAACAGAGAAGCAGAGCATGATGGCTACATCTGCTGTTGGAGCATGGTGACATTCAGTTATGATGGCAATGGAAGGAGAGGAATTTGAGATCTGCTACTGACTTGCTTCTGACTCAATGAGACTAAAGGTAACAAAGAAACAGTATGCTCAACAATCTGAATGCAATAACCTTGGCCAAATGCAAGACAAGGTGATGGAGGCAGTTGAGTCCGTGACATCCAGTGGACAAGTGCACACTGGACACAGATATCTGTAGAGTTTCTAGAATCTCCTCTGACTTCATGGATATAAGCTCCATGTTCCCCTAATTAATCAAAATAGCATTGACCAAGTATAAGCAATTAACTCTTGACCTGGCAATGGTTTCTATCTACAAACTGTAGATGATACACAATAGAGTGATCCCAATCTGTCTGTGGGTCTCCCTCCTGTTAAATGACTTTCAATGATAACAATGGATCCTTATTACAAAGGCACAACATACCATACTGATCGCTGTCTGAAAACCTAGAGTGAACAATTCTTCAGAAGAAAACTTGCACAAAATCGATTGAGACAACAGGAGAACAAAATTCAAGGTACAGGGAGAACCATAGTTATACTTTGCAATTTTCAGCCTGCAATTCTCTAACCATAATCACTCGAAAAGACTTCCAATGTCTAAAGTCACAGAAGCTTATCAGAAGTTCCCCAGCATACTGGCAGGGAGTGAAAGATGGTGAGCAGCATGGTGACACACAAGTGATGATCAGCAGTGTGAAATCTGTCAAAGCCATGCAAAATCACATGAAAGAGAACTGTGACCTCATCTATGGAGCTCCATCTCTCCCTTGAGGAAAGCAGAATCCCCAACTATCCTACAGTCTCCCGAAGAAGCACCTAGCATCCGCACTTGGGGACATTCAAAGAGCCTGAAGACTGTTGAAAACACTTCGGCTAAAAGAGGCTACTGAAGCTCATGCAGTATGCCCAAACATGGAAATATCTGAGCAGTTGCTTCCCTAACAAATGTGTCAGAAGCTGCTTCACTGCTCCAAGCATTTGAAGAACTTCAAATGCACCTGTATTCTTAGAGGATTGACCAATCTCTGATTTCACACCAGATAGAGACTTAGACACTGTGGCCTGTGACCACTCAAACAGTCTGATAACATCGCCACTCTCTATCACCAACACGTGGGTCAGTCAACACCTCCAAAATGCACCCTTGGGCATGCTTTCGAACCTGCTGTTGGACATCGGAATCAAGCTCTTCTAAGCCTGTAGAGGATCCAATAAGTATTGTCTCTTCAGACAGAACCACCACCAGAAACCAAAATTGTGATCCAAGGGCCACAGTTGCAGAAAAAAACAAAACAACAGAAAATCAATGGCAAAAAAGACATGTTTACATATAGAAAGCTTTTGTTCCAGATCCTCTTTGTTGCAATCTTCAAGTTGCACTGATTGAATCAAGAATGTGCAGAATACATAAGAATATTGCAGATGATACAACTTAAGGACGACCTGAAACTACATTTTCTCTGCAAGGTTTAGATCTGAACCAAGAAGGAATGTATGTTGCACATAAGGAACAATTCAGAGAGTATGTGCAAAAGAAGTATCGGTACAATGCAGATGATGACCTTTCATGGGCGAGCATCAAAGTAGTGGTGGAGAAGGAGGTTGGAGGAAGGAGCTAGATCAAGCCGGTTGGAGTTATCAGCTGGTCATCAACAAGTTCCGTGCGCAAGATAATGCTGCCTTCACAATTGCCGCATTCGCTTCTTCAGTCGTCAAGAGCGAGTCCTTGACCTTGACCAAGCTTGAAGATAGAATCGCTTTTAGATCCGCGTAAGGAAGATGGAGTCTTGGGAAGTGCCAGACCCAGAAACGCGCATAACGCTGCGGTAACTGCCCCATTGCGCGAAGGGCTCGTCGTCTGTCGATCTAAAGAAAACATGGCGTTGGCGAAGTAGGCCGGTCGTCAGGGACTGCTGGGCGGCGCAAAACTTCAGCCATCGCCACTACCACCGCACACAAATGCTTGTGCTTCGGCTGCTGCGAATTCGTAAACCTCGCCATCATGTGGCACACATATCCTCATCTCTTTGTATGCCCTTCTCCATTATTGGCAAAGTCATCTATCTAATCTGGTACTTTCTCTTCTCTCTTTCCTCCTATTCCGCTCGTCAGTCTGCTCTCAAAACCAGAATTCACTCATCTGGAAGATCAAAACTCCCCGACCTACAGAATCCACAGGTGAATAGTTGAGCTTGGATCCCGAACTCGCCAGTTCATATTTCGTTCGATCCTTCTGTACCTTTGCTGCTACTGCTGGCAAATAACTCTTCAGATTTCTACAACTTTCTCTTCCGACTTTCGCAATTTTGTTGGTGACGAATTGGGTGGAGGCGCACAACGCAATCCCACTAATGGTACGAACGAGGCCGGGCATCGGGGTTCTGGAGGGTTTTAACTTTTAACGCGATTGCAAGCGTATGAGGATCAAGTGGTGGCGAAGATGGGAGAGATTGGATTTGGGTCGACTTCCCATGCTCAAGAGGGATTGGATTTCGGTCCACTTCGAGTGCTCGAGAGGGGTTTGCATTTGAGGTCTACTTCTCATGCACTAGATTGTGAGGAGCGAGAGCAATTTGTGAAGGTTTTTAATTTTGACGAAGGAGTGTTTTCATCATCAGTAGTGCAGCAAGGGCAATTGGCGTGTGCAGGATGCAACTCTTTTCTAGACTACCACACATGGGGAACAGCGAGGTCGACCAGGAGGAGCTTGCTGTTGTGTGTCCCTGTGCACCCGGAACTGCACTATGCCCATCAACAACTTTTGCAGTACACCTCACTTCTTCCCAGAGCGCACCGGATAGAAACAAAGGCGGCTCTGAGACATCAAGGCAGTTTTAAGCTTCTTTCTCTCTTGCCTTCTTTCTCACAGTATGTGTATTTTGTTTGCTGAAAGACGCAATTACAGTGATTATTCTCAAGCAAATCGAAAGATTGGAACACAATCTATGCGAGGTGCAACACCTCATCGTGGCTTCTATGTGATCAAAGTACATAATCTGGTAAAATTTTCTGCAGTTCCTGGAGGTGAGAGAAAAACTGTGGCGGGAGTTCTTTCTGGATCCTTAGCAATGATGGGATCACAGATCAGAGAAGGTAACTTGAACATCAATCCTATCAGAGTCCACGTGTTGATGAAGCCATAGAACTCTTGTTGGTGTCAATCTTGTCGCTCTCTCTTGGGTGCTATCCTGCCATGGTCAAAACTTTGGCAGAAATTCATTACAGATACTTTGCACTGGTGGGGTAATAGTAGTAGGCTGGAGAAGGTAAGTAAATGCAATATGCTGTGATAAATTTCTCTCTCTGATGTAGAAGGTTAGTGCATCTTCCTCTGTTCTTATGATAGCATTGATGCCTGGGACCTGGAGAAAACATGGCTGATCAGCTCGATCTTGAGAATTCTGGTTGTAGGCATATGAGAGGTACCCAATTTCAAACAGAAAAAGACACAGGAAGCTCTCTGGCTTGAGGACTGACAAAACCTGCCATGGGTGGTAGCAAAAATGGCTGCAACGGCACCAAGCACAGTGCAATTGAACATTTTCACATGGAATAAGAAGCTTACAAGATTTTTGAAGGATGGGCAACCTGAGAAAGTGAAGCAGCTTTTCCAACAAATGCAACAAGAAGGAATGAGTCCTAAACACATTCACTTGTGTTCTGGTGATTAAGGTGTATGCTTGTTTAGGAGCACTTGAAGAGGGCAGGCATGTTCATGAACAGATCATGCAATGTGGTTGCGAGTCTGATGTCTTTGGGATGTGTAGCCTCGTTGACATGCATGCAAAATGTGGCAGCATTGAGGATGCTTGGAGAATGTTCTACAAGATGCCATTTAAAAATGTGGTCCATTGGAATGCCATGATATTGGGTCTTGTGAAATGTGGGCAAGGCCAGGAGGCACTGGAGCTATTTCAACAATTGCAACAGGAAGGTGCGCAACCAAATTCAGTTACTTTTGTAGGGGTTCTGAATGCATGTGCCAGCATAGTTGCGCTTGAAGATGGCAGGCATGTTCATGAACAGAGCATTCAAAGTAGTTGCAAGTCTGATGTCTATGTGGGGTGTAGCCTTGTTGACATGTATGCAAAATGTGGGAGCATGGAGGATGCTTGGAGAGTATTCAATAAGATGCCATCACATGATGTAGTCTCTTGGAATGCCATACTTGGAGGATGCGCCAAGCATGGGCATGGTTACTCAAAGGATTTGTACCTTTTTTGAATGTGCTCACATAGTTTTCAATGCAATGTGCATCAAAAATTCTCTTTTCTAGGAGACACTCAAGAGTTCTAAAAGGTTACATAGCAAGAAATAGCCTT
>Ga0209208_10007686_pt1 | contig 14545 bp, 10 predicted proteins | sample S1TSphfallax_3_FD_187694 | JGI IMG/M metagenome (GOLD analysis project Ga0209208, IMG submission 187694) | Host-associated microbial communities from peat moss isolated from Minnesota, USA - S1T2_Fd - Sphagnum fallax MG (SPAdes) (version 2) | ecosystem: Host-associated > Plants > Peat moss >...
CTCATCGCCGAATCGAATCGTATCGACCGAATGCGGTGCTATCACGATTCGCGACCGCGGAATCCCGCACCACGCGAAGTAATCGCGGCTGTTGCTGCCGACGGCCAGCGCGACATCGACATGGCGGTACACCCACCACAAAAATACGCGGCGCATTGCCGTGCGCCACCAGACCTGCTGATCGAGCAAGGTCGAGTCGCCGCGAAATAACACGGGAATCCGGCCTTTGAAGTGACGAAGCGCCTGCAAGTGCGACTGGTGGCACCACCCGTACACGAGCACGGCGTCGGCGCCCCAGGCTTCGATCTCTGCGATCAAGGAAGGGTTCTTGATGCCACGGAAAGTCTCGGGTCCGAAGCGCTCCTCGGCCACGTTCGGCACGAATTGGTGAGCATAGCCATCGAGAAGCGGGATGTCCCATTGCAGCGTCGCGCCGAATCCGGGGTCGAGCAATTTTTGATCGGCAGATTGCGACCATGTATAGAACACCCGCATCTCGAAGGATTGAGAGCGGGAGAGCGCGCGGAACACGGGCACGTAGTACTGGATTGGGTGAGTCGAGACGACCGCCAATTTTCGCTGCAACATAAAAAAACTTCTTCCCTATCCCACGAGCGCGCCGTGTGTGCAGGCTCACGACGGCCCGGTAGTCTAAGCCTTTCTCCGCCGACCGCAATTCATCTCGCCTGCAAAGCCTTTGCAATAATGGCACTCAGATTCTGAGAGCGAGATGCTTGACCCCGAGTGGCTTCAGATCGTCTATGGAGAGGGCTTGGACGCGATCCGGAATGTGGAACCAGCGTAACGTTGCGCTCAATTGGACGGCCGGCGTGTGCGACAGGTCGTACGGTAGTTCGGGACCGAGGACTGCGCTCGGTTAGAATACGTGCATGCCGCGGGAAAAATCATGTTGTTGGTAACCGGGGGCGCGGGCTTCATCGGCTCGAACATCGCAGCGGCGTTATCCGAGCGCGGCGACGAGGTCGTGGTTTGCGACTGGCTGCGCCAGGATGAGCGTTGGCGCAATCTCGCCAAGCATGAACTGGCGGCGCTCGTGGCGCCGGCGGATTTGTCCGACTGGCTGGACGGGCACGGGGATGCGCTCGAGGCGGTGATCCACATGGGCGCGATCAGCGCAACCACCGAAACCGATGTGGATCTGATCGTCGAGAACAATGTCCGGGCGACGCTCGCACTGTCGTCTTGGTGCACCCTGCACGGCGTGCGCTTTATATATGCCTCGTCCGCCGCGACCTATGGGGACGGCAGCGCCGGCTTCGACGACGACTGCAGCCGCGGCGCGCTTGCCGCCCTGCGCCCCTTGAACGCCTACGGCTGGAGCAAGCATTTCGTGGACCGGCGCCTCGCCCGGCTCCAGGCGGAGGGCCGCGCCCTACCGCCGCAATGGGCCGGTCTGAAGTTCTTCAATGTGTACGGGCCGAACGAGTATCACAAGGGCGCCATGCAGAGTGTCATTGCGCGCAACCATGCCTTGGTTCGGGCTGGGCAGGCGATACGCCTGTTCCGCAGCTACCGGCCGGATTATGCGGATGGCGGCCAGCTCCGCGATTTCGTCTACGTCCGCGACTGTGTCGATGTCGTGCTGTGGCTGCTCGATCACCCCGAAGTCTGCGGGATCTTCAACTTGGGCACCGGCCACGCGCGCTCCTGGCTGGAGTTGGCGACCGCTCTGTTCCGGGCCGCCGATCGGCCAGTTTCGATCGAGTTCACGGACATGCCCGCGGAACTGGTTACCCGGTATCAATATTTCACCGAGGCGCGCATGGACCGTCTGCGCACGGCCGGATACCTGCAGCCGTTCACCCCGCTCGAGCAAGGGATCGACGACTACGTTCGTCATTATTTGGACATGGTCGATCGGTATCGTTAGTAAGGTAAATTCGCCAGGAACGACGACAAATCATGCTACCTCTGAGCCTGGCCAATGCGCCGGCGATCGATGCGACCCACTACTTGCTCGCGGCCGAACTGCAGGCGCATCGGGACGCCTTCGAGGCCACCGCGCGCATGCTCCAAGCTCCGTTCACCCGGGTGCTCGACATCGTGGAGCGGAGCCTGCGGGCGGGCGGGAAGCTGCTGCTGTTCGGCAACGGCGGCAGCGCGGCAGACGCGCAGCATATTGCAGCCGAATTGGTGATCCGCTACTCGGGCAGCCGCCGCGCGATCGCGGCGATCTCGCTTGCGACCGATACCTCGGCGCTGACGGCCTGCGGCAACGATCTCGGCTTCGAGGCGATCTTCGAACGCCAGATCGAGGCGCTCGGCCGCCCCGACGACGTGGCGATTGGCATTTCCACGTCCGGCAATAGCGCCAACGTACTGCGGGCTCTGCGCCTGGCGCGCTCCTTGGGGCTGACCACGGTCGGCCTCACGGGCGCCTGCGGTGGTCAGATGACGGCCCTGTGCGATGCCTCGGTCGTCGTCCCGTCCAGCGTCACGGCGCGCATCCAAGAGATGCACATCATGATCGGTCATCTGCTCTGCAAGTCGCTCGAGCAGCGTCTCGGTCTTTGCTGAAGCCATGGACTATTCGACGTCCCTTTCCCTGATGGACGGGTTTCATGCCGGGCACGTGCTGGTGCTCGGCGACGTGATGCTCGACCGCTTCGTGTACGGAACGGTACAGCGCATCTCGCCCGAAGCGCCAATTCCCGTCGTTGCCGTTGAAAGATCCGCCGACATGCCGGGCGGAGCGGCGAACGTGGCGCGCAACATCGCGGCGCTCGGCGCACGCGCCACGCTGATTGGGGTGTGCGGCGAGGATGCGCCGGCCGGGGCGCTGCGCGCCCAGCTGGCCGCATCGCCGACGATCGAGGTGTGCCTGATTGTCGACGCGAGTCGTCCCACTTCTCTCAAGATCCGCTATGTCGCTGACGGTCAGCAAGTGATGCGCGCGGATCGCGAAAGTCGTGATCCGCTCAGCGCAGCGCTCGAAGCCGCTGTGCTGTCGGCCTTCGACGCAGCGCTCATGCACGCCGACGTGGTCGTGCTGTCCGACTATGCCAAGGGCGTCTTGTCGCCGTCGCTGACGCGCGCCGTGATCAATTCGGCGATCCGCTCCTCCAAACGGGTCATCGTCGATCCGAAGGCCAAGGATTTCGAACGCTACCGGGGCGCGACGATTCTGACGCCGAATCGACAGGAACTGCAGCTCGCCACGGGACACGATTGCGCTGCGCAGCCCGAGTTGGTCATCGCGGCCCGCACCCTCTTGGCCGAAGGCATCTGCGAATTCTTGCTCGTCACGCGCGGTAAGGACGGCATGTCGATCATCGCGGCCGACGGTGCGACCGTGCACCAGCCCACGGCCGCCCGCCAGGTGTTCGACGTCTCGGGCGCCGGCGACACCGTGGTCGCGACGCTGGCGCTCGGTCTCGCAGCCGGCGGCGACGTCGCGCAGGCGGCGGCGCTCGCGAACCACGCCGCCGGAATCGTAGTCGCCAAGCGCGGCACCGCGACCGTGACGACCGGCGAAATGATCGCGGCGCTCGCGCCGGCCGACGGCAGCGCGGATGCGTACAAGATATTTTCGCTCGATAGCGTCCTGCGACTGGCGCGCGCGTGGCGGGAGCAGGGATTGAAGATCGCTTTCACCAACGGCTGTTTCGATTTGCTGCACCCGGGGCACGTATCGCTGCTCGATCAGGCGCGGCGCACCGCCGACCGCCTGATCGTCGGTCTCAACGCTGACCTGTCGATTCGGCGCCTCAAGGGCCCCAAGCGTCCGGTGCAGAGCGAAGTGGCGCGGGCCACCGTGCTCGCGGCGATCAAATCGGTGGACGCGGTCGTGATCTTTGCGGAGAACACGCCGATCCAACTGATCGAGAGTCTTGAGCCGGACGTGCTGGTCAAGGGTGCGGACTACACCGTATCCACCGTCGTGGGTGCCGATCTCGTACTCCGGCGCGGCGGCCGCGTCGTTCTCGCCGACCTCGTTCATGGCCACAGCACGACCGCGACGGTCGAACGGGTCGCCGCGGCGGTGTCGTGAGCACGGCTGTGCCGCACAAAGTCGTGGTTCTGGATCGGGACGGGACTGTGATCGTCGACCGACCTTATCAGCACGATCCCGACGGGCTCGAGTTCGCAGCGGGGGCCGCCGAGGGCTTGCGCTGGTTGTACCTGCGCGGCCATCGCCTGGTCGTTGTCACGAACCAATCCGGCATCGGTCGGGGTTTGTTCTCCGCGGCGCAGCTACAGGCGGTGCACGAGCGTTTGCACTCGATGGTCCGAGCGGCCGGAGCGCACCTAACGGGCATCTATGTTTGCCCGCATGTGCCGGAGGCGGAGTGCTCCTGTCGGAAACCGGCACAGACCTTGATGCACCGCGCCAGCGCCGATCTCGGCTTCGATCCGCGCGACTCGGTCGTGATCGGCGATAAGAATTCGGACGTCGAGTTCGGCCGACGCGCCGGAGCCATGAGCATCTTGCTCGCCGCGCCGGATAGCGACGACGCGCGTGAAACCCAGGCGGATGCCATCGCACCGAATTTGCTCGCTGCGGCGCGACTCGTCACGTCGAGAGGCGGCTGAATGCCCGACCGCTGAGCGACGGGTTCGGCGTGGCTGGCGTTGATAGTCTGGCGTCGATCGTTGCGACGACGCGCGCGACCGCGATCTCGCGGACGCCCCGCGGCTCGTAGATCACGCTGTGCTGTTCCCCATACGGATACCATTTGCAGGGGAGGTTGTAATCCCCGAACAGGGCGACGCACGCCGTCCGCTGCGTCGCGGCGATGTGCATCGGTCCACTGTCGTGACAAACCAGCAAATCGCAGTGTCCAAGAATCGCCGCGGTCTCGCGCGGCGAGAAACTACCGGCGATGTTGAGCACGGGGCCGCGCCAGTTCTGGGCTACTCGCGCGCACAAGTCGCGCTCGTCCGCCGCACCGATGAGGATCAGTGCGGTGCCCGCATACCGCGGTGCGAGCGCCCGCACGAGTTCAGTCCACCGCGACTCGCCCCAGTCCTTGGCGGCGACCTTGGCACCGGGGGCGATCGCGATCCGCGCGGGTGCCGACGAGCCCACTGCGAGCGTCGGCAGGCTGGCGAGCGCCGCGTCCGCCTTGGCGGATTCCTCCGAGCGCAAATGCATGTCCCAGTCACGAGTCGTAAACGAGACGGCGATGGCCGGTGCAAGCGTGCGAGCGAGGCGCCGATATTCGTATTCCAAGACTCCCGATGGCTCGCGCCGGCAACGGCGCAGATCGGCCCGCCATGGCAGCCCGATGATGTTGGACAGTCCCATCGTGGCGAAGAAGGCCGCGTCCCGCAAGACGGGCAGTGCGCCGGGGCGTTCCGCGAGATAGACGAGGGTGCGCGTACGCAACCGCCGGATTTCCCGTCGCAGGGCGAGCAGACTGCCAAGGCTGAAATCGCCGACCGGATAGTAGAGGACTTCGTCGACGAGCCCAGTGCCGTCGAGAATGCTTTCGGCGGACGAGGCGCGGACCGAGGTCAGCGAGTTGGTCAGCAGGAAGCGCCGCGAATCCGGAAACTGGCGCGCGATCGCATGAAAACAAGGCAGCGCAACGACGGTGTCGCCGATGCTGCCCAGTCGGAAAATCAGGATGGCGTCGGCGTTCCGGTCACGCATGCTGGAATCTCCCCTTCAAACCGGCGCGCCGTCGGCGCGACGCTCCTGCTCGAGCACCTTCAAATCGATCAGCAGTTCGTAGCTCGCGCGCAAGCGGATGAACGCGTACCCGGCGCGGCCATCGAGAAATCCCAGCCTGACGATGTACCAATACAGGAACACCAGGCTGGGACGCATCGGCAGGCGATAGGCGATCTGTTTCAGGGCGCGCCGCCGCGCCACAGGATCTCGCCCGAACAACGCTTTGCCGTCGATCGCGACGGCTCGCTGGGCGAGCAATGCGCTTGCCTCCATCGTCGAATAGCGATTGTGACGCTCGAGCCAATACGTCAGGCCTTTGTTAAATGGATAGTGCACGAGGTGCGCCCGCAAGTAGCCGATTCGACCCGATGCGACATATTCCTCGTTGACCGACCTTTCGACGCGCACGCGACCCACGCGTACGAGCCGCCCGAACCACGTCGGATAGCCGCTGCTTCGCCGCAGCCAGCGACCGAGGAACATGTCTTTCCGCCGCATGCGGAACATGGCCGCCTCGGCGTCGGCCGCGGCGACAGCCTGTAACATTTCGCTCACGAGCTCGAGGGGCGGGCGTTCATCGGCGTCCAGCATCAATACCCAGGGGTGTCGGTAGGGCACGTCCGTCAATGCCGCGTTCCTCTGCGCCGCGTAATCATCGAAATCCCGCTGGAATACGCGCGCGCCCCACGCGGCGGCAATCTCGCAGGTCTTGTCCCCGCTATACGAATCGAACACGACGACATCGTCGCACCAAGCGCAGGCTTCGAGGCACTCCGGCAGGTTCGCCTCTTCGTTCAAGGTCAGAATCAGTATCGATATCGATGACATGGGGCGTCATGGTACACGCCCGTCTCGTCCCAGCGATCGTGCGGGCGAATGTCACGCGTCTGCAACACTATCTCGGTATCTAGTGGCCCTCCGTTCCGGAGAAAAGTCACATGTCCTCGCAGCCCATCGACCTCGGCGCAGCAGCGGCTCCCGTATGGCGTTGGTCGCTGAGCCCCGTGCTCGTTGCGGTGCTCGTCGGCGTATTGAGCGTTTGGCCGTTTTGGGACGGTCTCACGCAGATGTGGGGCTGGTGGATCGACTCCCCCGAGTACAGCCATGGGTTGCTCATCCCGCCGGTCGCGGCGTTTCTCATCTGGCAGCAGAAGGATCGCCTCGAGCGCATGCCCTTCGACGGCAGCTGGCGGGGCGTGGTCGTGACATTGTTCGGCGGAGCGATGCTCGTCGTCGGTCAGCTGGGAACCGTCTATACGATCGTGCAGTACGCCTACGTCGTGACCCTGTATGGGCTGGTTCTTTCCTTTCTCGGCTGGCGGCCCTTTCGTCTGATCGCCGTACCCATGCTGATCCTGATGTTCATGATCCCACTGCCACAGTTCGTGATGGCGAACCTGTCCACCAAGCTGCAGCTGCTGTCCTCGCAGCTTGGCGTGGCGGTGATGCGCGCATTCGACGTGACCGTCTTCGTCGAGGGCAACGTGATCGACCTCGGCGGTTACAAACTGCAGGTGGCCGAGGCCTGCAGCGGTCTGCGCTACCTGTTTCCGCTGATGACCCTGGGCTTTCTCATGGCGTACTTCTACAAAGGCGCCTTCTGGAAGCGGACGCTGTTGTTTTTCTCCAGCATTCCCATCACGGTGCTCATGAACAGCATCCGCGTCGGTGTGATCGGCATCACGGTCGAACGCTGGGGCATCTCGATGGCCGAGGGATTCCTGCACGAATTCCAGGGCTGGATGATCTTCATGATCAGCATGGCGATAATGCTCGGGGAGATCGTGATCCTCAATCGCCTGGGTCGCGAGCAAGGGACATGGCGGCAGTTGTTCGGTGTCGAGTTCCCGAACCCCGCGCCCGCGGGCAGCCCGTCGCGCCGGCGACGCATTCCGGCGGCGTTCATGGTCGCCTCCGCCCTGTTGGTGCTGTTCATCGTGACGACGATCGCGCTGCCCCGGCCCGCGGAAATTTATCCGCAGCGCACCGAATTCGCGGAGTTTCCCATGCAGCTCGGCGACTGGCACGGACGCCGGCAGTCGCTCGAGGGCATCTACTCGGAAACCTTGCAACTCGACGATTACGTGCTCGCCGATTACGTGGACTCCGCCGGCGATGCGATCAATCTTTACATCCCTTACTATCAGTCGCAGCGCAAGGGCGAGGCCGTGCATTCGCCGCGCTCCTGTCTGCCCGGCGGTGGCTGGCAGATGCGTGACTTCGGTCAGCGTACGCTCACCGGCGTGATCGTCGACGGGCATGCATTGCGCGTCAATCGAGTCGTGATCGAGCTCGGCAACGAGCGCGAGCTCGTGTATTACTGGTTCGAACAGCGCGGCCGCGTGATCGACAACGAGTTCGTCGTGAAGTGGTTCCTCTTCTGGGACGCGCTCACGCGGCATCGCACGGACGGCGCCATGATCCGGTTGATCACGCCGCTTCCGGCCGCCAGCAGTGAAGCCGATGCGGATCGGCGCATGACCGAGTTCGTCGGGCAATTCGCGCCGCGCCTGCGCGCCTACATTCCGGACTGAACATGCAATACCTGATGCCGTTCGTTCTGGCGATGGTTGTCACGATGGCGTGGCTGCCGCTGCTCGTGCGCTATGCGCCCCGCTGGGGCATCGTCGATCGCCCCGGGGCGCGCAAGGTGCATATGACGCCGGTGCCCCGTGTCGGCGGCCTGGCGATGGCGCTCGGTGTCATGATCGCCGCGCTGCTCACGATCAATCTGCACCAACAGGACCGCTGGTTCCTGATCGCCGCGGCGGTCCTGGTGGTGTTCGGCGCAATCGACGACCGTTTCGATTTGGACTATCGGATCAAGTTGCTCGGTCAAATCCTCGCCGTCGGCATGGTCGTGTTCGGCGGCGGCATCGAAATTCACTGGATCACGCTCGATGAACGCTTCGTACTGCCGGACTGGCTGTCCCTGCCTCTGACGATTTTCTTCCTCGTGGGCGTGACCAACGCGATCAATCTGGCCGATGGTCTCGACGGTTTGGCGGGCGGGACGACCTTCCTATGCCTCTGCGCGGTCGCGTTGCTCTCGAGCGTCGGCGATCAAGGGCCGCCGATCGCGCTCGCGCTCGCCTTCGCCGGTGCGGTGATCGGCTTCCTGCGCTTCAATACGTATCCCGCCAGCGTGTTCATGGGCGATGCCGGGAGCCAGCTGCTGGGCTTCGCGGTGGGTGTGCTGAGCGTGCGGGCGACCCAGACCGGCGGGACGCAGATCAGCGCCGCGATTCCGATCCTGCTCCTCGCGCTGCCGATACTCGATACGCTGAGCGTCATGGCCCAACGCATCGGCGAGGGCCGCTCGCCGTTCAGCGCCGACAAGAACCACCTGCATCACAAGCTGCTGGCCATGGGCTTCGATCATCACGAAGCCGTCATGGTGATCTATTCGCTTCAGGCGGGACTGTTCTTGCTCGCCTATTTCCTGAGATTCGAATCGGATCTATTGATCGTCGCGATCACGAGCGGCTTCTTCGTGGTGGCGATCGCGCTGTTCCAGTTCGCCACGCGCACGCGCTGGCGGTTGCGCAATCGCGGCCAGTGCCCGCAGGAGCGGCCGATGCCGCGCCTGATCGCGGCAATCAGCCGGCCGAGCCTGTTGCCGCGCATATCTTATGCCGCGATCGCGATTGCCGTCGGCAGCTACGCGGCGCTGGTCGTGGTGGAGACTGCGACGCTGCGTGGCGATTTCCGCGTGCTGATCCTCGCCTTGCTCGCGGTGCTGGCCGGCTCGGCGGTCGTCCTGCGCGGTGCGCCGCTCAGCATCATCGAAAAGGCAACCTTGTACATCACGGTGACGGTGCTGGTGTACATCGAATCTGCGTTGCTGCCCGAGGCGCGAATTCCGTCCAGCATCGGTTGGGCGGCCGTCGCGATCGCGGCGGTCGGCACGGCCGTACGGCTACGCCTCTACAACGACCGCCGTTTCCAGCTGACGCCTTTGGACTTGATCGTGCTGTTCATGGCACTGGTCGTGCCGAGCCTGCCCGGAACCCTGAATTTGCCCCATGGCGGAGCGCTCGCGATCGCCAAGCTCGTGATTCTGTTCTACGCGATCGAGATGCTCGCGAGTCGCGTCGAGGGTCGGGCACTGTGGCTGCGCCTTGCCGCAGGCTCGGTGCTCGCCGGACTCGCCGTGCGGCCGCTGCTGCCCCTCTGAAGTCGGCTGCCGACGCGCGCGGGTGTCATGGGAACGTCATTTGCCGTTCTTACACTGACTGCCCCTCGTTGCCGACGGTATTGCGCATGTCACCCTTCCTGATCCGATCCCCGATGATCCTGGCGACAGTCTGCTTCGGGCTCGCCATCTCGGGCTGTGGCGGGGCTCAGTCGCGCAAGGCGAAACATCTCGAGAAGGGTGAAAGCTTCCTCGCCGCGGGAGATTTCGAGAAGGCGCGCGTCGAATTTCGCAATGCCTTGCAAATCGTACCCACGGACAGCGAGGCGCGCTACGAGAACGGCGTCGTCGACGAGAAACTCGGCAACGTGCGCGAAGCCGCGCAGTTCTACCAAGGAGCGATCGATTCGAACGCCGACGCCGTCCGCGCGCGCACGAATCTCGGCCGTATTTATCTGCTCACCGGTTCCCCGGACAAGGCGCTCGCCACCGTCGCACCCGCGTTTGCAAAACACCCGGAAGATGCCGGACTGTTGACCGTGCGGGCGGCCGCGCGCATTCAACTCAAGGATCCGACCGGGGCCCTCGCGGACGCGGAACACGCGGTCAAGCTCGCACCGGCCAATGAAGATGCGATCTCGGTGCTGGCCGGCATCTACAAGTCGCAGGGACAGACCGACCAGGCGCTGGCGCTGCTACAGGGCGCGATCAAGCAAAATCCGAACACGATCGACCTGCGGCTCGTGCTCGCGCAGCTCGACTCCAGTCTCGGCAAGCAGGACGAGGTCGAAGCACTGCTCACGGATCTCGTGCGGCTGCGTCCGGCCGAGAAAAGTCACCGCCTGCGGCTGGCACAGTTCTATGCGCGTGCGAACCAGCTCGACGCGGCCGAGAAAGTGCTGCGCGAAGGTGTCAAGGCGCTGCCTGCGGATCACGATCTAAAGACCGGTCTGGTCGACTTTCTCGCGACACGGCGGACGCGCGAACTGGCCCAGCAGGAACTCGCGACCCTGATTGCGGCGGACCCCAAGGACGAGCAGCTGAAATTCGTGCAAGCCGACTTTTACGAGCGCGGCAAAGAATTCCCGAAGGCGGAGCAAGTCTACCGCGCCATCATCGCAGCCGATGGTGTGACTGGATCGGGTTTGGCCGCGCGCAATCGCCTGGCCGCGCTGCGCGTGCAGTTGAACGACGTCCCGGGGGCCGAGAAGCTGATCGCCGAGGTGCTGGCGGCGAGTCCGCGCGACAATGACGCGCTGATCATGCGCGGTAATCTGGCGCTCGCCCAGAAGGATCCGCGCACGGCGATCGCCGATCTGCGCTCGGTGCTGCGCGACCAGCCGAATTCGGTCGGGGTCATGCGCAGCCTGGCTCGCGCCCACCTCGCCAACGGCGAGCCGGCGCTCGCCGAAGAGACGATGCGTCGTGCGCTCGAGATCAATCCCGCCGATACGGGCGCTCGGCTCGATCTGGCGCAAATGCTCACCCAGCTCGGCAAGGCGGATCAAGCAAAGCCGATCATCGACGCGCTGGTCAAGCAGCACCCGGACGACACGCAAGCCCTCGATTTGCAATTCAAGATCGCGGTCGCGACCAAGGACATCGTCATGGGAAAAGCCGCGGCCGATGCACTGGTCGCGACACAGCCGAAGTCCCCGGTCGGCTATTACTATCAGGGGCAGATCGCCGAATCCGAGAAGCACCTCGATGAGGCTCTGCAGCTGTATTCGACCGCGCTCGAACTGCGGCCGGAGGCGCTGGAGCCGCTCGAGGGCAGCACGCGCGTGCTGGCCGAGATGAAGCGACTGCCGGATGCCCTCAAGCGTCTCGACGAGTATATCGACCGCTATCCGAAGGAGCCGTTTCCGGCGAACCTCAAGGGCGAGCTGCTCATGGCGGACAAGCGCGACGCGGAGGCAATCCCCGCATTGAAATTGGCCATCGATCGCGAACCGACCTGGTGGGTGCCGTATCGCAATCTCGCGGTCGCCGAGGCTGTCGCGAGCAAGGACAACGCTGCCGCTGTCGATACGCTGAAGGCCGGCATCGCGAAAGCCGCGATGCCGGAAACGCTCGAGGTCGAACTCGCCTCCTTGTACGAACACAGCGGCCGCGTCGACGAGGCTGTGCAAGTCTACGAGAATGCGCTGCGCCTGGCGCCGAAGAACGATGTCCTGGCGAACAACCTGGCGATGATGCTGGTGACCTATCGCAAGGATCCCGCGAGCCTCGACCGGGCGAAGGAATTGGTCATGCGCTTCTCCGAGTCGCCGAACCCGACGTTCCTCGATACCTACGGGTGGGTGCTGTACAAACGCGGCGAGGCGAACGCCGCCGTGACGACGCTGCAGGACGTGCTGGCGAAGGCGCCGAATGCGGCCGTGCCGCTCTATCACTTGGGGATGGCGCAGGTGCTGGCCGGCGAGCGCGAAGCGGCGCGCGACAGCCTGACTCGCTCGCTGCAGTCGGGCAGGAACTTCACCGGCATCGAGGAGGCGAAAGCCACCTTGGACAAACTAGCCAAGGAAGCTGCGCCCGGTGGCGCGCTGTCCAAATCCTGAGGACGATGATGCGGATGTGTACGGATCGCTTGCTGGCGGGAGCCGGATTGCTGTTGGCGCTCGGCGCCGTTTCGCTGTCGCCGGCGGCCCGCGCGGACAGCCTGCTGGATCAAACCAGTGTCATTGCCGCAGCGGGCGTCGCTGCGCCTTCGGAATTCTCGTTTACGGCAAGCACGGCGCAGGCGCTCGTCGTGACACTGACCGACACCGAGGAACCGGCCGCTTTCCAGAGCTTGCAGATTGCGGTCACGCTCGGCGATACCTTGGTCGGCATGGCCAGCGTCGATTATACGACGGGGGCCACCACGGCGACGGTCAGCCTGCCGGCCGCCACCGGCACTTACGAACTCCACGTCATCGGTACGCCGGCGAGTTCCGGCTTCGGCAGTCTCGGCAGCTTCGGCGTGTGCACCGCGCCGCAAGCGACGCCCGCGGCCTGCATTGCCGCCGACTCCTATTCCGGCAATATTCAAACGCCGTCGACGGCGTCTACGACCGGGACGTCGACGCTCAATACCCCGTTCACGTCCACGGTCGCCGGAACCTACCACGTCACCCTGACCGACGACGCGTTTCCCGCGGCTTTGACGACCTTGTCGGGCGGCATCACGCAAGGCAGCACGCCGATCACGCAGGTGGCGATCGGCACGACGCAAGTCACGCTCGCGGCCAGCACGGGCTATCAATTGCTGATCGCCGGCATCGCCAATTCCTCGGTCGAGGCGGGTCTCTACAGCGTCCAGATCACGGATCCCACGGGCAAGGCGATCTACACCGAGACGCTGCCGGTCGGTGAGTTGGCGAGCGCCACGACGGTGACCAACCCCGCGGCGCAGTCGCTGAGCTTGAGCCTCAAGGATCTACAATATCCGTCGGCATTGACCGGTCTCGGTGTCGCCGTGACCAGCGGCGCCTCCTTGCTCACCGAACTCACGGCCTCGGGCACGACGTCTCTCTCGGCGTCCGCCGGCAGCCTGTCGGTCTGGCAATACGCCGTAGCCGGCACCGATCCGGGCTCCTACACTCTGAGCCTGAGCGCCGGAACGACGGGCCTCCTGTCGTCGACCGAGGTCGTCAATCCCGCGAACAGTTCCTCGTCACCGGCGAGCTACGCGTTCGCGGTGGACCTGCCCGCGGCTGGGACCTACAACCTCGTCGTCAACGACTTTCAGTTTCCCGCCCAGTTGGTCACGCTGACCTACACGGTCGCGCAGAACGGCACGGTGATTCAACCGGACTCGAATGGAAATTTCACGGCGACCGCGGCCGGCAGTGCCATCATCGTCGTCGATGCGACGCCGACGATCGGCACCGGCGAGACCGGCTTGGGAATCTTCGGCGTAACGGTCACCACGACCGGCGCCTCGCCGACGGTGCTCCTCGATCAAACCCAGGCCGTGGGCGGCGTCTTCACGACGCAGACGCTCAATGTGGGCGAGTCCGGGTCATACGAGGCGACGCTCACGGATCTCGGTTTCCCGGCGACGTTCCAGAGTCTCGCCGTGCTCGTTTCGCAGCAGAGCCAGATCGTCGGCAAGATCTACGGCGGTGGCCACTTTGCCCTCCCTGCCACGCCCGGGCAGTACGTCGTCACCGTAATCGCAACCCCGGGTACGCAGAACTACGGGCTCTATTCGCTCAACATCAGCTCTGCGGTCCCGACCGTGACGCTGACGGCGAGCGCTACGTCCGTGACGACGGGACAGCCCGTGGAGCTGAGCTGGACGAGCACAGGTGCGACCGCATGTACCGCGAGCGGCGCGACTGGATGGACCGGGGCCGAACCGACCAGCAGCACGGGCGTCGCCGTGGAAATCAATGCCGACGTGACCCTAAGCCTGACATGTACGGGTCCGGGCGGCTCCGCGACCCAGACGGTCTCCGTGAACGCGACCGCGTCGAGTTCGCACGGCGGAGGCGCGCTCGACTGGGCCACGCTCGCCTGGCTCACGCTGCTGGCGCTGGCGTCGCGTTTGGGCACGCGAAGCGCGATCCCGCCGCGATTGCGGTGAGGCCGAACGCAAGGGTAAAGACCGCGCCGCCCACCGGTGGGAATCGCCGGCCGCCGCCGTCGCGTGGCCGCCTGTAGTCGACCGGCGGAGGATCGCTGCGAGTAAGATTCATGCGCGATGAAATGCTGTTACCACCCGGCTTATGCGGTTCCGCTAGGCCCGGGACATCCGTTTCCGATGAGCAAATACCCGCTGCTCA
>Ga0209208_10007687_pt1 | contig 14545 bp, 12 predicted proteins | sample S1TSphfallax_3_FD_187694 | JGI IMG/M metagenome (GOLD analysis project Ga0209208, IMG submission 187694) | Host-associated microbial communities from peat moss isolated from Minnesota, USA - S1T2_Fd - Sphagnum fallax MG (SPAdes) (version 2) | ecosystem: Host-associated > Plants > Peat moss >...
GCTCTTCCTTGAATCTAAATCCATTCTTTGAATCAATTAAGAATAAGAAGTGTTCCATGTATTCTTCTGGTTTACAAAAAACATAACTTCAATTTTGAAAGCTTGATTTCAATTTTTAAAATTATCACTTCACATAGGTGATTTAGATTTAGACTTCTCAACAACTATGTCATGTTTTCAAGCCACATATACAAAGGAAGGTTCCACATGTATCACAAATAGCTTGTTCCAATTGATCACACTTTTCATGTGCATGTGCATATTGTGAGAGTGGTTTGATGTAATAACTTTGACATATCTTCATAACTTTTTTGGTCTCTTCTATTGCGCACTTATGTAATCTTTCTAGGGTGAAAATTATAACCCATGCAATTGAATATTCTTGAGATTATTCAAAATTTCACATGTCAACATGTTAGTGTTTGAAATAACTTACAACAACATAATTTGTTTGTTCAAAATAATGCGTTGCCTTCATTTATTGAAGAATTTTATTTCCTCGCATTATGTGAAAATTTGCATTGCCTTCTAAAAAGTATTTTCTTAAATCCACATTTTGCTTACAATGTCCAATCAAGTCTTGACAAAAAAGTCATGTGCATAAAAAATTTAACCTTAAGCCTTAGGTTTCAAACATTAACCTAAGTTTTCTTGACAATGTCATTTTGCCACTTGAGTGAACTTGAACCCATTAATTCTAAATCTTGTAATCCAATTAAAAAATTGAAAAGAAATGTGAAAAACATTATTTAAATCAAACCATATAGTAAGAAAAAGATTTATAGACCAAAATGGATAATACAACACAATTGGAACAACATGTAACACACATTTCCTTTGCACATTGATGCGCATGTGCAACTTTCAATGCCAAGTTGTAGCTTTGTAAGGCTTCCTCACACTTGCCTTTAACATATAGAATGTTCTCCTTAGTTCAAAACATATTGGTTTGAGTCAAAACATTCCACAATCACTTGAATCAACCCATATTGTTAATGGAATCACAATAATTTTTTATGTGTTGGGGTTTTGGTCCTTAATCTCACATTGTACTATATCATCATTCGTGCACCCTATTGACATTAGAGACATTGCATTAACTTGCTCATGAAAGTTTGCTAATGGTTGATTGCAAATTTTAATGGTTCAATGTCAAAAGTAAATCATGAATACAACACTTGGAATAATCTTGGAAGGAGGAGGATACCAAAATCCCTTGCCTCTTCAAATGAGGCCAATTAAACTAAAGATTCAATTGTAACTAAATATGGTATGGATTTTCAACATAAAATTTCAATATGCATTTTTTCAATTTTTAAAAACTTCACTCAAATTAGTTTTTTCACACATGATGGAACAAAATGACGCAAGGTGCAAAAGAGAAAAATGTTGTAGATTTTTTATGGTGTCACTAACGCTTTCACCTATTGCCATTAATTACGTGGAGAAACAACTTCATCAAGATCTTATATTTGTTCTTTTGCACCTTGTGATTGGATGTGACTATTTGAATTAGTAGTTAGTGATACATGCATCTCCATTGTGACTTGTATTTCAATCAACTAAATGGTGCAAAGGAAGTGAAAGGGCTAAAGTGGGGATGAATGTTTGATAGTCATACAATTTATGACATGCAAATAGTGGTTGAAATTTCACTTTATTTCATAGTTTTGAAAGCTTGATATTGATATTTGGTGACATTGTTTTCACATTAATCTAATGAGTGAAAAATACATATAAGGACTTATAACCTCTTGTAACCACTGCTTAAAAGATGCATAAAAATAGTTTAAAAGTAGTTTTGACACTAAAAGCACAATTTGAAAATATTTTTTAATGACATGTTTTGGGATTTTTAAAAATATACACCTTAACATAATAGTATTAAGAATTTTTATTTTATTTTTTTTGAAAGACACATTAAAAAATTTCTAAAAATATTTTAAGAATAAAGTAGTGGTCTAAGGGGGCACGTGTGGTTCTTAATAGTGTGGTTGGACCCCTCAGTATTATTAAAAAGCCTTTGACAAATAAGATTTATGAGAAGTGATTTCATAAATTTTAGAACTAAAGAGGGGTAGGGATATATTGAATTTTGATTAATTTTCATCATTGGGAATTGATTTAAAATTTAAAATATTGTTTTCACAATTGAGTACTATCATCAAGGTAACATTTATGTTGAGGCCAATGATACAAGCCAAACTAGTTTAGTTAATGCTTAAGAAGGTAAAAGTTTAAATTATTATTGTGGATTTTGTAATTTATGTATGGATGCTAGTTCAACTTGAGTGCTAATGGACTACAATTTTTTTGAAAAATGTATAATCATCAAAGAAAGACAAGTTCTTAAAATTGGTGTCCAATGACAAATTGGAAAATGATATATATAGGTGCAAACAAGTGGGCAAAATAAATATAAGATACAACATGAATTTTTTGATTTCTAAACATTTAACCTTCAAACATGGATTATTTAAAAGAAGATTATTTCATGTATACTTGTAATCATAGATGTAATTTAAACTCCAAATTTGGAGGGGTAGGCTTAGGTGTTATGCCCTCTCTAGCCTAATAGTTCATTCTAGATGATAATTATCAATTTTGACCACTTTAGGTCCATCTTTGTAATGGTTAGTGTGCTCGTCCACTTTGATTGTTGTTGTTTGTATGAAGTGCAAGTTAGTCATTATCATTAATCTTCCATCATGATCAATTGATGATACACGTTCTTTATAATAATATGGTTTGAGAAGTGATGTCTTTTATTTTAGGAGAGTTAATTTTTTTTTACTGTGTACAAGGGTTTAATCAATTCAATGAATCGTTGTAATAGAAATATAGGCTCAAAAGCCAAGTTTCTTAGGAAGCACATAGCTTTCTTTTCTTTCTACATAGAGTGGACATGTAATTAGTTCCAAAAAAGTACAACTTCCTTTTTTGTTTGAAGGGATTTATTTCAGATTGTCATCTCTTGGGTTGAAATTTCATGTAACGAATAGGCAAACACATTTATATTTTTGAAATTTTCCTCATGTACATGATGATTTATTTGTGGCCTTGATGGAATTTGGATCATGACATACTCTAGGTCAAATGCATAGTGAGTTTTGCAATAGTTGTTGTCCATTTTTAGTATTGGTTGTCCCCTTAGGTTGAAAGTACTTCATGAAGCAACAAACAATATCCTTGTTGTTTCCCAATGATATTCCAAAGTCCACACAATATTTCAAAATTGTTATTGAGGTGGATATATAAAACACTAGTGTAGCTTCTAACTTTGATGCAAAAGTCTTTTCAATGCACAATGGATTATGGGAGAAAACATTCTTCAATATTTTTGGTGATGTTCCAAAATGTAGGAGGAATTATTCTATCAAGACCTCACAAAAGATTCAATATTGATCTTGACTTGCATTCAAATAACTCAATAGATCATCTAAAAGTTCAACAAAAAGTTAAGATTCTCTCTCTTTTGGTCCCTTCATTTTGATGCACAATTAACTTACTAATTTGCTATTATATCTAGTGGCAAGAAAGGTTGTATCCCATTTGTTTCTTTAATTTTCCAAGCTTATTTATTTTTGGAAACGATTTGAAAAGATATTTAAACATTTCAAGTAATTTGTTTTTATTCAATGATTCTTATGATGAATGGATTAATAAAAGAAGAAGAAGAAGAAGATATTTTGATAGGAACTTTAACAAAAAGAAACACCATGTATTAATTAACAAGTAGTTTGATCAATGAAATTGTAGAAAAAGACAAACTCGGTGGTTAAAAAAAGCTTCGTGGGGAAAAAAAAAATGTGAAAATACTTTTTTGAGGAGTGCAAGAATGGAGATAATTGTGAATTTCCTAAATGAAGAACATGGAAGCTTTACAACTTTTCACAAATTAGACACATTTAAGATTTTGTGATTGGTTTTTGGGAGGGACCACAATGAATGTGGCATGTTTGGGGTTATAGAAATGAACAAGTTCAATAGGAAACTCCTTGTTAATGTTTTCAATAAGCTCTTTAACATCACTACTTGCTGACATTTGGATTTGTTGCAGCTTCGAGAAGCTTCCAGAGTTCACAAGCTTGGTTCGGAAATCACCATCATTGGGCACAAGTTTGGCTATCTTTGCAATTATGTATTTGAGAATGGGTTCACGTATGTATCGTCCCTTCACAAAAAACAGAAAAAAACAAAGCAAAACATAACATTTTGCCAAGGTCAGTGATCAGTTTACTAGTTTGGGTATCAGGGGATCACATACAAATCCTTTATTATCTTGTCTAATGCTGAAGGGAGAGAGAAGAACAAATTACTTGGAGCAAGCAGTCGAGAGCAGGAGGATGATCTAAGCAGTTGATTATTGCTGACATTGCTCTGTTGCTCTTGGTTTGTAAATCTTCACTGCTCCTTTTGGAAGAAAAACAATAGAGTAACTGTGGCAGCACCCCGACTTCTGCAACAGCTTTAGCATGCACAGGTGTGTGCTTCCCTATTTGGCCTAATGTCCAAGCACTAGCACTCTTGATGTGGTCCTCTGTTTCATTTGTAAGGGAATCCAAGAGTGGAAGAAGGGCATTTGCTGAAATCACAGATGATGCTAATGAATCTGAAAATGATGCTATGTGCCCCAGTGCCATCACCCCTGCATGGCTTTGCACATGTTTAAAACATCAGACAACATCCTACAAAACACCCCTGCATAACTTGCAAATGCTTTGAAACATCAGACAGGATCCTACAAACTCAGAAGTTGAAGTTTGCAAAGGATAATAACATTACCCTTTGAAAGTTTTGCACAGTTTCTCTACTTGGGTGAGATTAGTTAGTGCCAAAGTTACCAGGTAGGCGCTCGGGGCCAGAAACTTCAGAGACATTGTCAACAAGTGCTGCCACACCTCCACATTTCAAAACTAGAATTGCAAGTTCTGCTGTATGCTTACAGACTTCCCGTATGACGGTGGCAGCATTTCTCCTCACCATGGGATCTGTGTCTTTCAACAACAGAAATATTTTTGGAAATACATTGCCTGCTACTACTACCTGCAGTAATTACAACCCAGCAGGTTTGGAAATCAACTGCTACTATTTCTCAGTGTTTTATACCAGCGGGGTATAGCTCAGCAAATTTCTCCACTGGGTTGTCAACCTGCTTTCTTCTGGGGCAAAAGTCGAACTAAGAATTCACAACAAACCAATGTGCCCTTTGGATATAGGAGCTAGTTTTGGCCTTAGAATTGAGGACTGGGTTTTTTGGATTACCTGAGCCAACTCAGTGGAATGTCTTGCAACTGAACTTAGGACAGCGCAAACCTGAACACACAATTGTGTTTTGACAATTAGAAAGAGAGTGAGACTAGACTTCCACCAACAAAACCAACTGTGGACAACTTTTACCCAAAAGAATCTCCTATGGCCTTACTTGAACTCCATTTCTGGTTTTAGATCTTTGATTACATAACATGCCTCAAAGATGAGAACAACTTTTCTTCTGCTCATACTTTTTGTTGTTGGTGTCTTAGGAAATGGATGGAATTCGTTTTCAGTCACAAACTTATTACCTCGCGCTTCAGTTTTTGATCCAGATGACTAAGAAGAGGTGCAATAAAAGGCACTAAGCCACAATCCACCACTGCTTGGGCTAGCTCTGGTGTGTGCTTTGCTATTTCTGAAAATGTACTGGCCACAGTCCTCCTTAATGGCAATTCTGGTTCCTATCATTTGAGTTCCCAACTCCAAACTCAAAGCCACATTTATGTTTGCGTTACAAATTTTCCGTATTCCATTCCAAATAGCACAGCTAGAAAAACAGTTTTCAACAGTGTCATTCTTTTTTCCCCCATTCATGGAGGAATTGACATAAGTATGAAAGTGCAAAATTTTGTGCATAACAATACGTGCATTACAGAAACTGAGTTACTTACCTGAATAGCAAGAAACAGGGGTGTTATGACACCTGTATCTACCAGATACTGGGAAAGTTGTGGCGTATGACGAGCTATCTGGCCACAAGCTCCTGCAGCCACCTCTTTTACAGCAGGATCAAATTCTGCAAGTATTGAAATCAGGGGTTGAATAGCCCCACAATTCACTACAGCCTGTGACAAAGGCGGAGAATGCTTTGCCACAGCCCTCAGTATACATGCAGCTGCCTTCTTATTGAGTCGATGTGCTTCACTACAATAACCTCCCCATTGGAAAAAATTAGTCAAAACTTGATTTATGTTTTTTGGTAGTTGGGTACCTCTGATATAAAAGCAGAAGAAAATTCTGAGAATGGGATAACAGATATGTTACTTACTTGAGAGAATAGACGAGTTGCTCCAGTATACCTTCTGTTACAAGACTCTCTGCTAGTTTCTCATTGTAGTTAGCTAGCATGCATAAGCCTAAAGCTGCAGTTTGCTGAATAACTGGCACGTAATCAAGCAACAATGGTTTTAACAATTGCACCATGCCTGCATTCTGTAACACCTCCATATTCTGCAGACCAACCCAATGGAATGTTTCACGCATGTGCAAGTTGAAATGCCTTATGTATGCTTCTTCAAGAAACCCACATTTGTTTGATTCAGCATCCACTTTACAATAGTAATGAAAATGCCCAACAAACCAAAACAGGACTAGACCTAACTACATCAGGAAGACGTGGAACTGCAAACAAATTCCAACACATCTTGCATTGAAACAAAAGGTAAGGAAATCAAGATGCTTGTTGGAAAATGGAGGAGAAGGAATGTGGACCAGAGGGTGACTTCCTACAAGCTCCACACATGAATCTACAAAAACATTGCGCGCTTTTTGATAATTCTCGAAAACCTGCAATATTGCCCTTGTGGTTGCCATCCTGCTTGTTGTCTCTTTGCCTTCTGCTTCCTCTATTTTACATTGCCACCAATCCCTCTATTGTTTTTCCAAGGTTCCCAAGTGATCCAAATTCCTTTACTGGTCTCCAAAACTTCCATGAGATCTGAAGCCCTGCCTCCTCTCACCTCAGAAGTATCCAGCCAGTTATTGGGTTAAATGAATGCTGAAGAATCTCCAATAAAATCTTCAGTTTTTCAGCAGAAACCTTTTCACAGAGCCAATCAGTTGCAGAAAATCAAGAGGACCCTCATGCTACCCAGCCTTATGCCCAAATTCCCAACAGACATGTCACTGATACAAAACTGGTTGATTCAAAAGAACTTCAAAGGAATCCATATTGGCAAAAAAACACCAGAAATATAAAATCTGCATGGCTCACATAGCATGGTCACATTGTATACAAACCATGACTCATAAAATGTCCATAATACACAGGCAGATCTGATGAGAATCTTTCTTCTTTTGAGAATTTCTAGGAATTCATACAGGGTGGGGTCTCTCCCAGAGGATTCAACAAATCCCTAATTTTTGACACCCATCCTCACCATTGGCAATCAATGACTACATAGGTGCTTTGGTGAACAATCAAGAACTGGATGTGTTCCTCCCCATGATCTCTACTACAAATGAGATGATGGGTCATGTTGTGAAGGTAGTACCCTGAAGAGAAAGATTACATTTTGGGTTGTGTTTTCCACTCACAGAGAAAACCAACATATGTTCCACTAACTAGACACCAATAGGTCACCACAAATCTGCATGGGGTGTACTATCCTAACCACTGACAAAGGGTGCCGTTTGAACCCAAGAGAGCAAAAGAGTCACAAAACCCTACAGACTCAAGAGACAATAAAACAAAAGACTGATATAGCTTTTAGCGTTTTTCCTCTCGTACTGAGATTTACAGTAAGGGATCAATGCTTAAACTCCAGGATTATGTAGATCCATCCTGTGGGTTATGCTTTGATTTACGCAGCTGTTTATTCTAAAATTGGTTTTGGAAAATTTGTGAGCAGAACTGCTGCAGAGCCTCTGATGTTCAGCAGGTCATTGTCTCCTCAATCCTGCAACCAATATTCAGCAGGCCATTGCAAACCTCAAACCTACCATGTTGGGTTGCCCTGCTTGCAAGCATGATAAGGCAAGTCCTGATGGCTGTTCCACTTGAGGTTCTGTACTAGTGGGGTTAAATGTACAGATAGACAACAAACTCAAATGAAGGCATCTTTCAAAAGTGCCCCTTTTAAGCCTATAAACTGTACAAAAGACACTTTCTGCATGTAGGAAGTTGAGTGCTGAGGAAGAATAGCCAGCATCTTGATGTGTTATCTACTTATCAACTGGATCACATAAGCTGAATCTCTATCTCACTGCTTAAAATATGTGTCAGTCAGCTTCAAGGGGATGTACAAATCATTTGGCTAAAATTTTTGGTGTATAATCAGGTGAGATATGGACTGTCCAGAACTGCAAAACCAGCTGCTACTCCACCTTCATCAGAATTGGAAACTTTCGTTCTCAACAAGTGACCTGCCTCCTTGTTCAACACCACATTGTGGCCATTTCTGCAAACAAGAAGCTTGTCAATATCAAAACTCTCTCTATATGTGGAAATTTTCAATGGTGACTTGTGGATGCTGCTGCCATGCTATGTCATCATCAAGAGTTGGTATTGAAAAAAATATATACAGTCTAAAGTTCCTGATTTCCCAAAGCTGCTCCTAGAGCCATATCCAATTTTACTTCAATCTCGAGGTTTGAATGGTGATGATTAACCTGAGGGGAGCACTAATACACTATATACCAAGCTCAAGCTTTCAGTTGTAACAGCCTAAATCTGAGATCCCAAACACTGAACCATAACTTGTGTAGAACAAAAGGTGGATGGTACTAACAAGCCCTGGAGTTTGTACATTTTGACACACAATCTAGATGTTGTCCAAAAGTTCATGGGTTAGCTTTGAACACTTTTCAAACAACACATAGTTTTGGGTTCTGCAAGATTCTACAGGTTTCTTAAGAAAGAGAAAGAAACTCAAGTTATGTGCTGCATATTCAGGTTCTGCAACATTCTACAGGATGTTGAGAAGGAGGAAGGGACCTTAAGTATGTGCCAAAGATGCCAAGTTCAGAAACGGTATCCTCCAAGCTCCATATGCCATTACGAAGAAGATAGGAGGAGCTTATGGTGGGGAACATGCGTTGCATAAGAATATAAGCTGCCAATAACCCCTGCTGCTCCTCATCATTCTGCAGCTCCCTTAGAGTGGTGCTCACATCTGCCCCATATATGTTGTTACCTACCACAACCCAACCCACCCATTCTGTTTTATTGTCACTTCTGCTCCTGCTAAACCATTGCAGGCCAAACAAGAACTGGGATAAGCTCTAAAAGTCTTTCTCAATATAAAGAATCTCCAAAAATGTGTTATGGACATTATCATGAGATGGTACCTCCTCCTTCGCGCTGGGGTTTAAGGACAAATGCTTGAGGGTTTGAGATGGCTTCTTCAATAACCTGAGCACTGCCTTCACCCTCCAGGCTCCACAGTCCTGCAAAGGACTTTCTCACTTTCCTAGCTACTTCTCTGTCTGGCATGAACCTGTCAGTCCATGACAAACCCACTTCAGATGTTTATGAGAAACTGGTTTCAGACCACATTCTGAAACTCAAAGAATTCCAACTCCTGCTGAAACTTTGGGGAGAAAAAGGGTCGTCCAACAGGATTTTGCCAACAAACAAACTTTAGATGTGTTGCAACTTTACTCAGTCTACTAAACTCAGACACTGACAGTGTTGTACCTTTCAAGAACTCCTGGCTTTGCTAATTCTTGTTGGATCTTTTTGGCACCTGCTAAATGGTATGATATGCTTGGGCATTTGACTGCAGAAGATCGCTCTAGTAGCAGCCTGGCCATCCACTCCTGCCCTTCCATTCCACCTTGGTAATGTCAGGAGGTCAACAGTCAGGACCCACAATTTGAAGACATGGACAGAAGACATCCAGGAAAGTTCCTTCAACAGCATATTTTGTTCTACTTGTAGGCTTCCAGTTTGATGGTATGCCAAACCTTCAGAGACAAACAAAGGAAGAGCAGCATCTGTGTCCAATTGAGATAAGGACCCATGTGGTGTAAGTGAGACTTACAGCTTCAGAGGGATAATCAGTGGGTGCATACCCAGACCTGTAATACACAACTGAAACAGCTTGTTCGCCTCTGCACAGACATCCATATTTTCTCAACATGTCAAGGCATGCCAGGAACTACAGCTTCTGGGAGAAAAAGGGTGGGGAGGGGAACTGAAAATGAAATTACAAAAGAAACAAGAGATGAAGCTTTACATGAAAAGTTGTCTGTCCCTCAATTTGGCCTCTGCGGCAACTTCAGCAAGTGTCCTTCTAATCACTCTCACGCCATATGTGACATCAAGTCAAGGCAGCTTTTATCTCAATCACATTTGCAAATTGATCTCATTAAAACTTTGGCAGCACAAATCTTCCCATGTCTTATTCTACATACAGAGACATCAAACACTTTTGAGGATATAATTCCCAAAGCCTCAATGCAAGCAAGTACTGATCATACATGTTGCCCTCCTCCTTATGCACCACCATTAGCACCACTGCACTGTCCACGTTCCCAATCTCATTAGTCAACCAACTCATCCATCCTTGACATGATTTTGCCTGAAAAATTAATTTGCCTTAAAGTGGGTCTGCACAATTCCATCAGCTCTATGGACTACAGATACTAATAGATTATGCAAGTGTCATTACAGTTCACAAAGACATGAAGGGTGAAACCCATTTGCCAGACCTGTGGTCATAAGGGATGTGAAATACAGCATGAATAAATGAATGACATGTGCATAAATCACAAATGTTTACCTGGTGTCCCCAAACTCCTTCCAAGCAAGGGCTAAAGCCTCTGCAAATGCATCCATTGCATTGTTCTCTGGCAAATTCTCAACTTTCAACCCAAAAGCATCTCCATACCGTTCTATCAGGTACCTTCACCAGAGACACATGAATACTTGGGTGTATCAGACATGCTCTAACATTAACAATCCAGCCAAACACAATGCCAATGTCAATAATCTCTCATTAACATAGTAGGAATGCAGAAAGGAGCCCAAAGTAAACCACATCCATGGAGAAACACAGATGAAATTCATGGAGCAAGAAAAGGGAAGTACACTTGAGAAAACAAGGGAAACAGCAGCTCCATGAGCAACCTTGACAATTGCCACTGGAAGGAAGGGATACTGTTTTACTACAATGACTAGTGTATGTAACAAGATGATTCCAATTCCTCCAGTTCAATGTCAAAGAGCATCACCTTCAAAAGCCCATAGAGGACCATTTGAGGTTGCAAGAATGAGAGAGTGGGTTACCTGTGCAACTTGCTGATCAAGGAACCCAGACCTGCAAAGGAGGAGGAGATGGTGTTGATCTCCACCTGGAGCAGTGATCCTTTTGCCATGTCCAACATATAATCACTCCGGTGAAGCCCAAGTTGGATTTCCTACACTTCCCCCAAAAAGAATGCATCTAAGATTCAGTGCTATAATACACAGAAGAATATTGTCATTCAGTTCTCTGTGGTACAGCAACCTACCAATTGTAGATGACCTCAGGATTGACTGAAAATAGAAATGCATGCCAGGCAAAAACTCAGCTACACCCACCTGCTTCAATCCCTCTTCCAAGATCTGTGAATGAATATCGAGGAGCCTGGCTGTGAAACTGTCCACTTTTTTTGTACTGCACACGCTAGCAGTTCAAATATATTAGCCAGCTATCCAACTGGCTTGAACCCAGTAGCTGCCTGTACGAGTGTGTTCTTGCGCAAAGACTCATGAAGGTCATCAAAGGGTAGAACAAACCTGGCAAGTGCTTCTTGCAAGAATTGCGTATCCTGGCTCACCCGATCAATCAAGATGTTGAAATCAGTGGCCAATTGAACTGCCTGCATGAATGCATTTTGAGGAAAGGAGGTGGGGAACAATGATAGTGGTGCATGCACCATCCCAAGTCCTACATTTGTTCCTGAGCCCTGCTTCAAAATTCACACAACACTCCCAAATTCACCACCAACTGTCACATTTCCCAACCATGTGCAAAACATCTGACCCACGGGAACAGAATTAATGGTAATGGATCATTGGAACTGCAAAACAATCTAAGTTCTAGAATCAAGCTGTAGTAGCTGAGAGAGGAAGGGGGAAAGGAACATGTCATAGCATGCATTACCTTGATGGATTTGTCTCCCACCACCAACCCATTCAAAGAAGTCCAAGCAAGAGCTTCAGGAACAATGAGATCCACAAGCTCTTTCATCACCATCCTCATCTCCTTCTCTTCCTCCCAATCTTGCACCACACTAGTAGTCTCCACCCGATCCACCAGCTTGTCAATTCTATCTTCCCTCATCACTGCTGTCGCACTCGATGCTGATGGCAGTTCTGCTGACTTGCAAACAATTCTTCCTCCTCCCAGACATCTCCCGCACCCTCTGGAAGACCTCAAACTGTGAATATTTTGCAAGCAGAAGCCACCACCACCACCTGAGTGCACATGAAGAGATGCATGATGCCAGGGGTGGAGAAGGAGCTGAAACGCAAGAGGGGAGCTGCAGTTTCCCCCACAGATGCGATTTCTCAAGAATGTGAAAGAAGGACATGGAGATGGATGTGAACCCCATACTCCATGTGAGCCCCATACTCCATGTATTTGATGAGATAGAAGAGGAGGGTATCCATGACCCATGAGTTTGAGGTGAGTCATCTAGAGCTTGAAGAAGGTAGTGCACCAAGCAAGCAAGCAAAAAAACAAACAAACAAACAAACAATCAATCAAGGAATGAATGATTCACAGAATCATCATCATCATTATCAAGAACTCTACCACATGCATAGCAACTCCTCCTCCTCCTCCTCCTCTTGTTGCTGAAAGAAGCTGCAATCTTCTACAAACCCAAGAATGTACTTGATGTATACAATAGAATTTCTGCCTAGAACGAAAGAAAAACAAAAGAAGTGCAACGGGCAAAAGAAGAAGAAGAAGAAGAAGAAGAATCCTGTTTTCTTTCTCCTCAGGAGGGGTTCCAAAGGAAACCCTAAAGTTGTTGCCTTTTGAGAATATGAGAGGGAAAATAAAAAATAAAAAAAGTGCCAAAAGAAAAGAAGAAACACACGTCCGGACGTACCCATGCGCGTGACAATTTTTGTGGGCTGACATGCATTTTAATTATTTTAATTATTTTATAAACTTCTTACAATTATTTTTAAATCAAAATTTATTTATATGTTTTTTTGGGTGCCATGCATGGCTGCTCAGTACGTCACCAAGATCCAGTTTCGTAACAGGCGAATGGCAGGTCTAGATGGCATTTAGACCCTAAACCCTAAACCCCATCTTGTGTTGAGTGCATGGGGCCCCCAAAACAACAGAATACCTAACCCTAGGTTCTGATTCCGATTCTAGAACGGGGTTTTGGGGGTTTCAGTTCCGGTTCCAGAACCGGATCCGGTTAGTTTTATACTCGGTTTTCGGTTCCAAAAATCAGACCTGGTTCAGTTCTGGGTAGGTGGGAATCGGAACCGACGGTTCTAACGGAGAAACCGGTCAACACTGTTTAAAACCTGATCTAATTTGAAATTTTGCAATAAAGTTATGCTTGGTAATGTGTGCCTCGTTATCTACGACAGACTAAGGCTATGCTCGGGAACGTGTGCCTCGTTATCTACAACGAATGTTCTGTTTGGTCCAAGCATAAAATGATCGCCAGGTCTACCACAGGGCCTGCCCCACACAAAATCCCTAAAAAACAGTTGGGAAGAGGTGAATTTTTTTTAATATTTTTATTTGACGGTTCACGAGGTAACTTTCAAAGGTGAGGACTATACGGTGAATTACGTTGACACATAATGGCATGACATTTTCATTATGTCTTGTAACATGATATCAATGCCTCATATGCCATAGGGTGAGGTGTTGATGTGACCATGATCATACAATGTTTTATTTTGTAAAATTTGTGTTGTGGTCAAAATGATAATGATACATTAATGTTACATAAGAAAATAATATTTTTGACTACATGCTTGAACCACATGTATAGAAATATGAAAATGGTTTTTTAATTTTGATTGAATTATGGCTATTGAAAATGATAAAATCACACTTTTAATTTTAATATAATTTTTGGTTATATTCAATCAGCAAATAAAAAATTGGAATCAATATTAGTGATGAGCTATGGAGAATTTTTTTAAATGTTACTATAACTACTTTTTTTTTTTAAAGAAATTAAAAATAGCAAAATCCCAATTAGGGTTTAAGGCGACAGGGGCATATATGCATTTCAAGGTTTAAAGATTTGCTTAATTGTTTCCATTGTTGGATTGGTATACCAATTGAACCTGGGTATCACTCCGAATATCAATAAATATTTGTTAATACCCTACCAATCATATTTTATTATTTTGATGATATTATGGTTGATACCCAATTGACCTGATATGTAGTAGCTGCAATATCTTGACATATACCTCATTCGACTAGTTAGGATGTTGCACCAACTACTATCAATACTCATACAATTGGGTATCTCAAGCTTACATCCTAGATATCAATAGCGGTTATAAGTTGCATACTTAAAATTCCAAATG
>Ga0209208_10007688_pt1 | contig 14545 bp, 15 predicted proteins | sample S1TSphfallax_3_FD_187694 | JGI IMG/M metagenome (GOLD analysis project Ga0209208, IMG submission 187694) | Host-associated microbial communities from peat moss isolated from Minnesota, USA - S1T2_Fd - Sphagnum fallax MG (SPAdes) (version 2) | ecosystem: Host-associated > Plants > Peat moss >...
ACGGAAAATGGCGACGATGGAATATTGGTCGCTCCATTCGAGTGTAATCATCGTCAGCACATCCCGTCTTTTGGAAGCAAGCTTGGCAAAGGTCGAAATCAAATTTCTTGTTGGACTTGAAACGGGGCCCAACAATCGGTAACATGTTGCATGAATCGCATTGAACTCCAAAATGACGCACTCGGTTAACATCCTCCGCGTCAGATGCACCCACGGTAGCATCCGTAGAAGAAACTGCTGTTGGGTTGCCGGTGTTTCCAGCTGCACTTGTCACTCCCTCGTCAGCCGAGGGAGCGGCGGGAGAGGAATCAAAAGCTCCCATCAGATGCACTTCAGGGATGTTCCAGAAAAGAGGTCCCCAACCTCCGAAACCACCACGTTGGCCACAAGTTTTAGCAAAGCCACATCTGCGAAACCCAGAAGAACCAGTAGACTTTGGTGCAGGAGCTTGGGTCGCAACCAAGCTGGTGACATGCAAACGCAGGGGATTGAGGCCTTGAACCGCACATGCATCGTACAAGTCTTCATCACCTGCTAATGTGATCACATCATTGTCTTTGTCCGTGTACGTCACCACAATCTCTGACGACGATGGTATCTTGAACATTGTCCGAATCCTCTCCTCCAGTTCACTGAAAGATGTCGCAGGGCATGGCGGGTACCTAGCTTCCCGCTGTGGTACTATTATCCGACGAAGAACCTCTCCGTACTTGATCTTCAACACAAACGTTGCCATAGCCTCTGTGTCTTTAAACTGGAAAATGGAAATATAAAATCCTCGCTACGAATTATTACTATATAGATCAGAGAGCACGTTCCGATGAGCCGCAACTCGAGATCACAGAATTATTACTAAGTATGAAAATTGGACCAAATCTCTGCTGATTTAGCCTCGATCTTTGCCGAAACCGCAATCAACACTATAGACGAAAATAAGACGGGCAAGAAGGGGCCCAATAGCTAGAATTTGGTGTGCAAAGAGAATAGAAAAGCTGATCAGAGTGCGTTCCTGTAATCCGCACTACGTTCGTAAGTAAGTAAGCAAGCGAGAGAAACTCGAGAATGGATTGACAGCAGAGGTGAAGCCGTTTATATAGCAAGATTTCTTCATGGGCAGTGGGTACGAGGACAATTCCGTAGCTTCCAAGGGAAGGCCAACGACGCTTCCTCGGTAACTCTGGCGGCCCTTTTCTCGATCCTTCCTTCCACCGACCAATAGTCTATCTCCGGTCGGCGAACGAAAATTGAGCGATGGTAGTGTACGTGAGTGCGTCCGCCCGGAGGTCAATAGTACAATGCCCTTCTCTAGGTAGTTCAGCAGTCACAATCGAGGGCCAGTTTTCTCTAGTGGTCGCTGGAAAGTTCTGGTACTTTACGAAGTACAGGACACTTCCCACGCTAGTTCGGCGGTGATACGGAGTGGCCATTTCCTCTAGTGGTCGCAAGAACGATCTCGTTCCTTCTGGAGATTTTGAGGTCTATCTAGTGGTCTCTAGCTAGTTCGTGAGTAACAACCGGTGGCCACTTTTCTGTTGTGAACTCTAGCTAGTGGTCTCTAGCTTAGTTCGGCAGTGACAAGCGGGGGCCAGTTTTCTCTGGTGGTCGCTAGAAAGCTCTGGTTAGGAAGTGCATCGCCCTTCCCACGGTAGTTCGGCAGTGATACGGAGTGGCCGTTTTCTCCATTGTCGCTAGAATGGTCTGGTCCCTTCAGGAGATTTTTCAATTTTTTTTTAACGCTATCTGTGCAAGGGTTATAGTATTTAGATTATTCACATGCAGAGGGCTTAAGAGTAGGTGTAAGAAAAATTGTTATTGCCAACGAAATGCTGGTTTGATGGTTTAGACTTATTTTTCTCTGTTATCTTGAGTGAACAACAGGGTTTGGTAGGTTTGTGAGAATTTTAAAGGATCAATGAAAATGCTAGAAAGTAACCATTATTTTCAATATTTAGCATAATAAGGTTGTGTGTAGCATTCAATGATTTTTTTTTCAGGTCAATGGGATTGCTGGATTTGATGGACTGAATTTGTTTTCTTAGTTATCTGAAGTGAAGTAACAGTCAATGTGTAATACCTTGTTACAGACAGGGTTCTTGCACATTACTTGTGCACTTTATTTTCTGTTCATTTCTGTTTTAATAATAACTGCTCACACTTTAGAGAAGGCAACATCTAAAGCGACTCAAATTTGTACCCTACCATTTTTGGATGTTGTGGTGATGCTAACTCTAACCCTATGAAGGATTGCCATCAAAAATTATGGAACCATTCAAAGGAAACTTCAACGATTAAGATCAGAGCCAAAATGACTGAAGATTTGGCAACAAATACTAACTGTAAAGCACTCCAAAGTTTTTCGCTTTGTATTTGGATGCAGCTGTTTTGTGGGAATGTGTCCTAGGAGTTAGCTTTAACCTGATGTGAAGAGCTTTGCTCCCTCCACCAGTCGATATGCCCACATCAATGTCAATAACAAATTCAAAATGACTACCAGAACTTAATCCAGTGCTAGGGAGCCATGTCATACCGGGGAACAACCTTGCTCAGCCTCCTAAACACCCTTCATGTGAAACTCTCTAGAATGAGTAAAAGTTCTGGGTGATGTGTAAACCTCATTTTCAATTCAAAATCCCATCTAGGACATCAATCACAATGCTACCTGGCAGCTTGTAGAGACTGGGAATTTGTTGACCCCCTATTTGGGTCAACAAAATATTGTTGCTGCCTCCACAACAATATTGTGTGTGAAAAAGTGTGATGGTGCAGAAAGGTTGAATTCAGTTCAACAGGAACCTTGTTACATAAAGATAACACAGCAGTTAAAAAAGACATAGAAACACCCAAACAGGACCAATTTACCATCCTAACTCCATCCTCATAAAGATGGACAGATAAATATACAAGAGCGCAAGATGAGGCAAAAAAATGGAGTGGAAAATGTTAAAACAAGATTATCTACAAGATTGTACAGAAACCCCTGAACTATACTTCGAATGAGTGTAGTAATAACCTTGCGTGTCATCACAAAGTGTGAAATCATCACCTTCATCACAAATAACAGCGATGACCTGCCCTGACATCCAACTGACTTCATCAGCTCCTGGTGGTGGGTGTAGGTAAGTATATAAAATCCACCCAAAACACTCAGCAAACCATTATACAAACATCTGCATCCTAATTATCTGTCCCAATTCTGGAAGCAGCAAGAAAACTCAATGATGGCTAGCACTCAGGAGACTTAGCTTAAAGAAAAAGTAATTAGTATTTAGTATCCTCATTTAAGCTGCAATAAGCTTGTAAGAGTAAACTTCATTTTATTTTTGCTTGTCCCTGTATAAGCAAGCATCTAAGCCTGAGGCATAGAGAGGCCTACATAAAGGGAAGTGGTCGGGTCTCTTGCACCCTGAACAAATCCTTAAGGCACACCACTTGTGACTACATGAAAGCAGAACATCTGCTAGAGCCACTGGGAAACTAACTGGGATTGCAGAGAAACCCCACAACAACACTTTGAAGGCAACTTGACAAGAATGAGCATGATCATGCCTTATGGATTTCATTCACAAAGAGCCAGGGAAAAGATGAACACCCATAAGAGTTGATGAATATGAAACACATTTTGAAGTTCAAAATTTCTCAGCTAAACGACTAGATACTGTCCGGAGCTTAGAATAAACTTTTCCAGCAGGTGAGCCAAGAATCAAACTACAAAGAGCATCACGAGCAACTCGAATATTTGCAAATGAGCCCAAAATGTGTATTCTAGTATCAGCAATCACCACCCGGGTGCGTGTGGAATTCTCAATTGCAAATTTTGTCTTACCTGCTTTGCCTGACAAACGGCCAATGGCACGAGAGAGGTGCTCACCCTTGAGTGTTTTTACATCCTTTATTTCAAAAGACTCCACATAGAGATCGTCTAGTCGAAGGAGCGCAATTGCATCCTGTATATCAAAGCCAAGGATGAAGGCATGTACAAAGTCTGCACACTTCTGAAGAGCCCCAGCATCAGGGGTATCTTTCCGTGTCTTGAGCTCTACTTTCCGTGCCTGCAAACAGAAAACAATCAAGCAGGTCATGTGTTGGATTCCCTTGCTGTTCACAACAAAGTCACTATTAACAACTGTAGACATATGTGAAAAGCTGGTTCTCATAGACCCTCAGCAAGATGACAAGCATCTCCACCAAACACCAAAAGCATGCATCAGCACATCCCAATTATCACAATATAGGCTTTAACTGGGAGGTGCGCATAGCATTGTGCTCGTTGCAATCTGACAATGTTCAGTCATGTGGATATATTTATGAGCAGCAAAGTGGATAAATTCAGGGTTGACAATACAACAGAAAGGTCCACTGGTACTAAAACAATACAGTGTGAACAGTGTTGCCTAGGCATAGCAATATCAGCATCATCACTCAAAATCTTCCTCATACAACATTCTGAAATTTTTCCATCAACCTCACTACTGTGAATCTATGGCAAGAAGCCTGTTCTATCTGACTTTCACTGTTTAGAAATGGTGACTAGGCTGTAATATGACCAATCTTATACACCCGACCACAAAGCCAGTTAGCGATACATGGAACACCGTACAAGTCCATGAAGCAACAGAGGGCAAATAGAACACAACCGAGAATTTTGTAGAGGCCCCAAAATCATATACCCTGGCCATAAACCAAAAGATTCTGCAGCAGTGACCCCCTGCAATTTATGGAAGGTTGCTTTGCTTAGTAAGCCAGGGTTCCCGAGCCCTCCTTTGATAGAGCCCACTGACAGATTATAGTATTAGACCCTGATAGGGATTTAGGGTTTCCTATCAGGGTCTAATACTATCAGCTGGCATGGTCCTAAGGTTTTTCAAGGCCCTCTTTGCAATTTCACTTCACTCTCAATCCTTGCACACAGCTTGTGAAGTCCTTTCAGACTCCCAAGCAAAGAGTCTGTCCCAGGACCCCTCCGGAACCCTAACTGATGGGACTGGAATGATACAACTCGGGATGTCCAGTGGATTCGCACAGCACAAACTCTGCACACAATACAGTTCCTATAATCTTCATCTGCTGGCTCAAGGTTCTGGAGCCAGAGACTGTTATACATACCTTCAAGTTCATGCGGATATCGATCTTCATCTGCTCGAAGATAGGAGTGTAGATCTCCATCCAGTGCTCCTTGATAGGTGTATACCGATGCGCAGGCACGAAAACCTTCCGGAACTGAAACTTCCCGCCACCCATCTCATGGGCCGACAACGGACCGAACTCGGGCTTCGGAGGAGGTACTACAGCCATCTCCACATCAGCTCCCGTTTGCTTCGTCCTAAGGGCCTGCCGCGCGTCTCCTTCCTGCTCCACCATGGGCTGCGCATCCCCATCTTCGGGTGTAGCCATCAGACGCCGCGAAGGCTCGGCCGTCATCACCATAGCTACCCGATCTAAAGCAGAAGCGCGCAAAAGAGGAGGAACTCAGCGCTGCTGCAAACACTTTAGGGCTCGCTTAAACCCTAAATCTTGGTCACTCGAAAAGTCATAATTTTCAAAACTCCAAACTCTTTGTAATTTGCATGTTGTTTGTATGTAAACGTGTAAGTACTAGTTCATCAAGGCAACTATCAAAAAAATTCATTCAAACGATCGCCCACAATTTTTTTCTTTGCACCTTTACAACATTAGAGTGCCAGTTTACTCAACTTAATTCGTCAAAACAATTCAAAGCTCCAATTCTAACAATCTGATTGGCCATATAATCTTTTTTTTTTCTCATCCCTAGGCCCAAGCATATTTCATAAGTCCCCTATATTTGAGTATATTTTCTACACTAATTCTATATCCGTGGAGGACTTTCTTTCTGTTATGTTTCATCTTTTAAGTCTGAACAGCTAAGATTAGCTTTGATTGACCGTTGAGATGCACTCTTTGGAGAATTTCTTTCTGCTCGCTTTAAATCTTTTAGGTGTGGAGTGTGGACAGCTGAGATTGACTCAAAACCATAGCGGAACCAATACTTGAAACCATCCTAATGTCCCTGAAAGAACAAGTGGCTCATGGTGGAATGGCTGTAAACCCCTTATGGCAAGTTCAAACCAGCAACAATTAAAGTACCTAATGTTCAATACATGTTTCCAAAAATGAACTCAAGGTTCCCAATAACACACCTAGTGAACATTGAAAATGTTCCATAGAAGTTCTCCCAAAACCAACTCACAGCACTGTGTGAAATATTCCTCAAAATGTGGGACCATATGAAATCTACATTATTTTGTAATGGTTTTCATCTTTCCTTTTCTGCCTCTTTTGAAGTTCCCCTTACAAGGCACATTGGATGGGTCCTGTGGGGTTTACCAGACCTAACTTAGGCATGTGCCAAGACCTATCATCTACTTATGGAGATGTCTCTCTGTGTAATCTTGTAATACTTCTAGAGATGTCTCTATGAGGAATCTTGTAAGTACATATGGGTCTTTTTGAGAAATCTTGTAAGTTCATTTTGTTCGAGCTTTCGGGGTGTTAAATCTTTTTTGTTGCACACTTGCGTGCCTTCCATATTTCAGCTCCAGATATTGACTGCATCACCTTTTTCGAGGACCCAGATACTCTTTTCATCATGCATTTTTGTTTTTGTTGGAATGCAGGACTTGAAGCACAGTAGCAGGTTCCACTAAACCCTAAACCCTCAGCCACTAAACTGCATGTCACATATGACCCTAAACTGCATTGATGAAGTGACAGATGTGTGACATCTTAGATGCAGTGACTATGGCATGTAGAATGCAACTATATCCCATTTCAGTGCTTAAATGGTATCAAAATTGGTGATCAGTTTATGATTTGAACTTTTTTTCTTGTGATTGGAGCAGAAAGATGCTATTTTTCATGCTTGCTGCCTTAAAGCTGCAGCACTGACTTTCAACCTCTTTTTCCTGGAACATGGTGATTTCCTTCCTGAGTTGTACCTCCAATGGCGCAGAATTGCACAAAGATATGCTTTGGATTAGAAGTAGGAAAATGTCTTGATGTTGAAGTTGAGATGATGGATTGAGGATTCTTAGTCTGATATAGATCACTTTCAATTGAACAGAGAATACTTGACTGGGTTTTAAAGGAAGAATAATAGGCAGAAGGTTTGCAGAAGCAGAAAAGCACATCAAAGAGAGGTGAAAAAGGCTTCTAGTAATATAAACATCTGGTAATTTCTATCATTGTTTTGGCGACTTTAAATCTGAACAATTTTGCATATTCTGTTTTAAATCTTGCCCAAATGTAAAAAAATTCTCACCCTCAGTGCTCACGAGTCTCCAAGTTCAGAGAGAAGCTGCATGCAACCTAAACTGCATTGCCATGACTTTGTGGAGCCTGTTCCAAAGGCTGACATCCATGAACACTTGAGCAGTTTGCATCCTCTCCAAACCTGTGCATTACACAATTCTTTGGTGACTATAGTAATCTGACAATCAATTTTGTAAACCAAACAAAATTGCTTCTGCTAACTGCGATAGCAATCAGATCATAACTTGGATCAATTTGCACAAGAGTGATTTGTGAGTAGATGACTTCAATGTCAACATAGCAATGTTCACATCCAAGCCTTACTATGTTTGTAGATTGTTGACAGGAGCATGACCAATACAATCATTGCCCATCACAGGAATTGTAACTAGATCTAATCAGCGGGGCTGAAAGCCTGACACTGCTATTAACTATCAGCATTGGAACAAGTCACAGGTACTGCATGTCATTCTTGCCCTCAGGGTGTTGCAGAACATGAAATGAGAAAGTTGCATTGCAGAAAGATATGCATCAATCTGGAGCAAATTGATATGAAGCTGCCTTTAAATCTCTTTGATGGAACTTTCCAGTTTCCACCAATCGTGTGCCCTGCACTGCATTCTGCCAAGAAAGTGGATGAATCTTGGCCACCTCCATAGGCATGACTGTAGTTGAATCAAAACCTGTTACTCCTGATCTTCCTCCAAATAACAGTGTATTATCTACACAAGATCTATTAGATGTTATGCTGCATTGTGTCCGACGTGGTCATTCATTTAAACAGCCCTTGATCAAATGGATGAGTATAATAGAAAAATCCACCTCAAGCACAGCTATGAAATTGCACAGAAAACTCCAAAAATACATTTAAAAGGCATGTTTTGTCAGTTCCTGAAAAACTGAAAACCATATGAGAACAATGTGTGATCATAATCTTGTGCATGTCACTCAGAAAGTACAAGACCTTCTAGCATATATAATCTCCAGTTGGATTCAACTCACAAAAAGGAGTCAAGGCCAGTACTCCAACTGCCTCCTGAAGCTCCCACACATACAGACATTCCTGCCTCACAAACACAATGCACTTTCAAGACTCCAGAACTGTACACAAGCTGTAGGGCCTTGGATTCTTCATGGCATTCCAGTCTTGACAAACAGTAATGCAACAAAGAAGCAGATCATTGGTGTGGATGGAAAGTCTGGAGCAGTAATAGAACCAAGAGGACAAAGAAGAAAAGATAATAAAAGACCAATGTGGAGGAGGGAAGTAGATGGTATGATACTTAGTGGTAGCTGTGGCTTTGTAGTGCCAACAACTATTGCACAGTCCAGATATTTCTGATGATCTGTGTCAGAGATGGTGTGAAACTCATGCTCTCATTTCTGCATGCAAGAAGGAATCTGTGTAGGATTCCAAGAATGAACATAAACCACACATACATAGCTGTAGCTTCGGATCCTTCACCTTTGAGTTGGCAGGCTTACCAGCTCAATATACCATGCATATCTCCACCAGCCAGCCTCCACTTGTTGTTCCAGAGGTTCATCTTAGTCAAACCCAAGACCCTAATCCTTGAATATGCAAGCCATATAACATGTCCTACCTGATAGGGATGCCACTGATAATTGAACATGTTGAATTCTCTACCAGAATCCATAACCAAGTACTGCAAATAAAACCACCAAGGTGGAGTGAAACAGAAATCGCATTGTTTCCAAAAGCACACAACTCTCCTGTCAACATGTGACAACTTGCACATGAGCTTTAGCAAAGAATTGCTTACTTTGTCTAACATTTGCAAAGTATTCATGCCATATTCAAGTTGAGACACACCACAGTGCACCACAAGGTATCTCAAATTTGGACATCTCCACTAATCCACTAAATAAGAAGAATGTTACTACATATGAGGTAATTGTTGGGAGGAGGGGTTGTGGACTTGGTAATGACCAAGTAAATTCTTCCTGCTGCAGTGGAGAGTTTTTGCCATTGTCAGATAGTTCATGTGGCAAGCTATGAATTTTTTGTCAAAAATTTCAGCGTGGTTTTGGAATGGTTTGAAAGTTATGCATAGTTACTGGACACACTAGTGCAATCCTTTGGAAGTCTTTTTGATATGCATAGCATGGACATTAAATTATCCAATAGAGATGTTGAATTGCTAAGAACCACAAACTCATTGTAACTAGATCAAAAGTCAGGTGGTTATCTAGCAAATCAGCTCCAGAAAAAAGGAGTGTATACCAGTTGAAGAAAACCTGATTGTCAAGGACCCAAAAATTGGCTTCATCATGACTTTGATTTTCAGCAACTGCACCACAAAAAAATGGTATCCCCATGTAAAAATCTGACCAAGCTCCTACTCTTCCTGCAGACAGGAGTCTTCCTGGCACACTTTTGATAATGTGTCCAACAGCCAACAAAACACTTTGTTTACAACTGTGCTTTCAGTCTCACTGTGAAGATTTCTAATCAAGATGGGCAATAATAAGGAGTAATTGACAATTGAACAATTCTGGACATCCATGAGCTCTTCATAGCAGCCATGGCTGTATTCCATTTCCTGTATCTTTCTTTCCATTCCTACTAAGCCCACTGCAAAGCTTGCCAATACTAGCCAGGAGACAGTCACATTAGTTTCTAACAGGTGGGTGAAGGATGACTCAAAGTAAACCCTAAACTTCATTATACAGTCATGTGAAAATTGCTGTCAAAAAAGCTTTCTGCAACAAACTTATGACTCAAACTCTGCTGAACATAAAACCCATCTGGACTATGTGGTAATTCCTTATCACTTACAAGAGGGAAGTTCTTCCTACAATTCCAGTGTGCCAATAGAGTGATTTCTGAAAAGATGAAGAGTGGAGAAGCATCAATGCATTTATCAACTCCAGTTATGACTGCTCCTGGATAATCGCTATTTCTCTTAGTAAATGTCTGGAAGAAAATTAAGAATAATCGCTGAGCACACCCACCAAGATCACAGCAATGGAACCACAGGTGATGACTTCTTGACTGTTCTTGCCAAAACTGATCTTAATGCCTGGGTTGAAGCAACAACATCTGCTTGGTTAAACAATGCTGAGACAACTGCCACGCCCTTCAAATTTTGAGGCCGAGGTTCCTGCATAACCTGTCCAGCATTGGAAGTGGATATCCCACCAATAGCTACCACAGGAATGGGGCTTCCATAACAAACCTCTCTTAATCCATCGAGCCCAATTGTCTTGTTATCCTTTTTTGTTGTGGTTGGATATACACCTCCTGAGCCAATATAATCTGCACCGTCTTTCCATGCTTTCTCTGCTTGCTCAGGGGTCTTGCAAGAAACTCCAATGATTTTTTCAGGCCCTAAAAGTGCCCGTGCCTGAGCAACTGGCAAATCAGACTGTCCCAGATGGATGCCATCAGCATCACATGCCATTGCAATATCAATGCGGTCATTTATCAGAAGTGGAATACCATAATGTCGAGCCACTTTGAGTGATGCTTCTGCTTCCTGCATCCAAAATTTACCATTAGGATACCATGCCCCTGAGAGCAAGCTCATGATCTGAAACCATGCAATGTACACTGAGAATGCTGGAAATATTCCACAAAGTTCATAAAGGGATGGAAGAGCACTTACTCGTAAGAACTCACCAGTCTCAGCCTCTTTTTCTCTGCAAAGAAAGAAACCATTTATAAGCCTGATATGTAACAGTAAGAAATACACCTGCATCTGTGTACAAAAAATTGAGAATAGTTGCACCAGGTGCAAGTATTGATTGGTTCGGCCCTAGTACCTAATCTGAATAATAGTTGCCCCTCCTTCAATAGCTCCCCTGACTGCATCTGCAGTGGATCTTCCCCAGCGCTTGTTCATAGCTGCATCTGTGACAGCGTAGAGAAGCAGTGCCTCTGGCTTAAACTGACGTTCTGTTGATGTTTTCCCCCAATTTGACAGCTTATAGAGATGGTTAAGTGGACCTTGAGCTCCTCTCCCAATGTTGAGCCCGGCACTCTGCTGAAGAGTGTCTGCTAAATACTGCTTTGCTGCCTACATATTACCATCACCCAAAAATCAAGTATCAATCTACATATGCTTTACTTGTTGAATACACCCATATATGCTCTACATGTCAATGCAATACAACTCCAGTTCTTCTGCAGGCAATAGTAATTCTACCAGTTCTGTCTTGAATGAGCTTGGCCACAAAACAAGTTCTAGGCATAAATTCAATGGCATTTTAGCTGGTTCATTTCCAAAACCTAAGCTGCATAGAGTATAAATATGAAAAAATCTCCAGGAAGGAAGAAAAGGAAGACTAAACCCTTATGGAACATTCAGGTTGTGGTGAAGGTATTAGGAAAATGATGCTACCAAGATCGCAGGAAGCATGGGGTGCCCTTTTGCAAGCTCTGCAGCTATTGCAGAGGCCAAGGTGCATCCTGTGCCATGTGTGTTGTGGGTCTCAACTCGAGACCCTGAAAGTTCATGCCAATCCACCCCTGCACCAGAATTTCCAAACAGACAATCAGCAATGAGTTAATAGGTGTATACAACCATATCAAATACCTAGAAACTGCTATTGTCCTTATTAGAGCACCAATGCAGATTCCTTAATGAAATAAGGTAAACTGGAAAATAATAAGGCCAGGTTCAAAATTCCACAGCACCGTCATAAAGAACATCCACCATGCCACCAGTGCCAGGTAAATGTCCACCCTTCACCAAAACATTCCTACTCAATGCCACCACCCAATGTAAACTAGTCAAAAGAAATTCCATAACAGAACCACAATATGTGATTCTTGAGGATCAATTGTCACATGACATAAAATACAGGCAGTCTGCAAATGTCAGTGACAATTTCAGTAAGTTTGGAAGTCCAGGATGTGCAGATCCTTACTACACTGAATGAGAAAAGGAGTCTACCGTGGACCAAGAGCATGAATGGCTTGGGCAGCTTCACGCATGTCAGAAATGTTGACAACATTCTCTCCTCCAATCAAGGCTGAAGCTTCAGGCAAATTTGGTGTCACCAAATCAGCCATGGGTAGAAGTTCCTCCCTAAATATTGCAAATACTGTGCAGTGAATCAGTGACTACAGAGAAATAGAGGTGGAGCATTTGAAATACAGTTTGAATCAGGTTGAAATGGCATCTCTCTGGAAGATTACCTACATTCACAGGAAGTTCAAAACCAAAATAATAGGGATAAAACTGATTAGAGCTGGTCTTTACTAGCAAAAAGAGCAAAAGTCAAGGCATCAGGAGATCATCTGTACCGGAGAACATCAAGTACTGCGGGCCCAGCCAACTCATCACCACTTGTTGCTACCAACACAGGATCCACAACCAATGCTGCTCACACTCCCCCACCACCCAAAAGCCTTTTTGAGTAAGCACATATTTCCCCGCCCTGATCACCTGCTACTCTATCAAGTTGGTGATCAAGGGCACAAACATCTTCACATTTGCACATCACTCTTTTTCAAGGCATGATGAACATGTTTCAGGCAACTGAAACACAAAGCTATCTGATGGTCCTTTCATAAAAGTACCTTTAACAGGGTAGGTTTTAAGGACATCGCAAATACTCCTAATAATGTCCACAGTCGGCAACATGCCTGTCTTCACCTACATTCATGCCCATCAATTCTCAAGCATATTAGGGCTCATGGTTGACTGTCAGTCTTGCAGAGGTTCTAACGAATTCATGGAAACCAGTTGCTTGTTCTGAGGAAGGAATGAGATTAGAATCTCACCACATCCGCACCAATATCTGTGAGCACAGAAAGCATCTGCTTTTCAACAAAATCTGCTGGCACTGTATGTATGCCCTGCATTTGGAACCACCCAAGAAAAAACCTCAATACACCCTCAAAAGACAGAAGCATCATGAACAAAAATGAAACAAATATGGAAGGTTCACACATTTATCCCCTTAGATTTTTCACACTGATGCCATTCTACCTCTGTGACGAAACACACTGGAGTTCCCACTTTCAATGCAACAAGAATGATAGACTTTGAAGGAAGAGCATGCATAATCAAAGCCCTAATCTCCTTTCCAAGCCCAAATGTGACTTGCCATCAAGCTGTTACTTCTTGATGCGTACCCTAAACAAGTTTCTATGGCAAAGTCCACCACCCTGAAGCCTTGACATACAAGATCTCAACAGTAGTACCCACTAAACCCTTAAACCTTAAACCTTAAACCCTAAACCCCACAAGTTCAGCAAATTGAGAAAAGGACTGGGAAATCAGAGAAAGTATGGGGAGGCACCTGAACACCTGCTGTATTTTGGGCTGTTACAGCTGTGATCACAGTAGTGCAGTAAACACCAAGAGCTGCACACGCTTTCATGTCAGCCTGTATTCCAGCACCGGCTCCAGAATCTGAGCCTGCCACTGTGAGGACCCGTGGAACCCTAACAGTGGTAGTTGTTGTAGTAGTAAACTCATCATTTCCCATGCTTGCAAATGTTGAGGAGGCAGTTGGATATGCTTGCTTCAAGTGGCAAAACAAGTGTTGGGTGGTCTTGAAGATTGGAAATGTTGGAAGGAAATTGGTGTTGAAACCCACAAGGTTTGCTCCTTGCATTTTCTGGGAACCTCTCTAGTAGGTACTACTCCTGCACAATTTTGCTTAAAACCTCTGGCTGAGAATCTGCTGACAGATTGTTGTTCTATTCCAAAAGAACATTCTGGTATCCTTTCTCTTTATTTTCTATTACCTACCAGAAGAAGCCTCCACAAGTAAATTTGACTGTGGAAGAGACTCAAGGTTCTTATTCCAGCTTCAAGATCAGAAGATTGAAATGATCCCAATTGTAGTGATGCAGGAAGGCTGGAAACCGTAGGCGTGAAGTTCGGATTCAGGGTTCAAGACATGGTAGACGATCCGGAGGAGGTCAGTCAGCCGAGTTGGAAGGCCTTTTTCTTTTCTTTGTTTCCCAGCGACAGATACGTGCCGGATATCAAACCGGGTATATTTCCACTTACACCTTCGGTTCTCAAAATTCTCATATAATCAGTTTTGGTATATAACCTTGATTTTCACCAAAAAAGTCAAAGAACCGGTTTTTCTTTGTCAGTTCTTTCATGCAACCGGTTGATTCTTTGAATTTTTCTAAAGAATCAGAACCAGCGGTTCTTTGATTCCAATCAATGGGGGCACTGGGTGCTGGTTATTCCATAACCGGCACTGAGGCTCTCTAGTACGTTATAGCCATTGTTCCCACTGTTTCCATCTTCAATGCCTTTTCTCGTCTGTTGCTGACCCTGGCATC
>Ga0209208_10007689_pt1 | contig 14544 bp, 11 predicted proteins | sample S1TSphfallax_3_FD_187694 | JGI IMG/M metagenome (GOLD analysis project Ga0209208, IMG submission 187694) | Host-associated microbial communities from peat moss isolated from Minnesota, USA - S1T2_Fd - Sphagnum fallax MG (SPAdes) (version 2) | ecosystem: Host-associated > Plants > Peat moss >...
ATCTGAAAAATGAAATGCCCACACAAAAGCATGCATTCCATTTTTTCAAACTCTATGGGCATTTTCGTTTTTGCATTTCATTTTTTGAAACTCTTGTGATCATTTTTATTTTATTTTATTTTATTTTATTTTTCCCCATGATACTTGACTACTACTCTCAACTGGTATCATAGGAAGAAAATAAAACAATTAATAAAAACAAGCAATGGGCTTCATGCTGTGCAACAACGCCCTCAGGGCCCATTATTATTGCAGAACACCCCGGCCCTCTCGGCTGTTAGGTACCCTCCACAAAATGTTTCATGGTGAAACAAGGGGTGCGTCACACTATGGCCTTGCCGTTTACATTGAAAAGCATCTTAAGGAAAAAAAAGAATTATGAAAACTCAAATATTTCACCATGCAAAAATTATAATCTTCAAAAAATCCTCTAAAAGAAACCAAAATCCTTCAAAATATTACAGCTCTATACCTAATCTCAAGTTTCAATACAAGCCAAAAAAATCATCTTTCAAAAATCCTCATAAAAAGATAGACACACTACCTAGGGGCCAAAATCCCTTAAGCTACTATACTCTATAATGAATCTAAACACAATATCCTTGCCTAACAAGGCAACACCAACAATAACAACAACAACAAAAAAATATGATTTGTTGGATCCGATTGGGTTGGAAGAAATGCAAGGAGTGAGAGAGCTGGAAAGCCGTAAGCAAGTGATCCAATTGGAGGTAGATGTGAGTCATAAGGACAATATCTGATCCCATGGTATTATTGTGAGAGATGCAAAGGAGTGATCTGGAAAGCAGTAGGCTAATAAGCAAAGCAAGCAAGCAAGCAAGCCACCCATTGCAAGGTAATAGTTGAGGACCGCATTTTGTTTATTGGCTTTGCCTACCAAGGCAAGGATATTGTGTTTAGATTCATTATAAAGTATACTAGCTTAAGGGATTTCAGCCCCTACCTAGGTAATAGGTCTATTTTTATATGAAGATTTTTGAAAGATGATATTTTGGCTTGTGTTGAAACTTGAGATTAGTTATAGAGTTATATAATATCTTGAAGAATTTTGGTTTCTTTTAGACAATTGTTTGAAGAATATAATTTTTGCATAGTGAAATATTTGAGTTTTCATAATTCTTTTTTTGCTGTAAGATAACTTTTTAATGTAAATGAAAAGGTCTTTGCATTTTTTACAACTCCAAACTCCGTTTTAAAACACACTATTTAAAACCGTATATAGCACTGCTGTCATTTTCCCAGTGTATACCCTGGGTCATTTATTTTTGTCTTTTTCAATTTATTTTTTCAGGCAGCATGTTAATATTGGTTTTGAGCTTTTTTTTTTAGCCTCTACTATAGAGGGGAAGATTGTCTTGGTGAGGAGATGTTTGTTCTAAACCTACTATTTCATCTCATAATTTGCATAGAGAGGTTGTGGGTGAGATAGTTACCTTCCACAAGAGAAATGAGCTTTCATACAGGTGACATTAGAGGGGCCGTGGGTGAGATAGCTTCCTTCCACAAGAGGAATGAGCTTTCTCCATACAGGTGACATTAGAGGGGCTATGGGTGAGATAGCTTCCTTCCACAACATGAATGAGCTCTCTCCCTTCTTTTGTTCTTGCCGGCTGGGTGTCTTTTGGCCTTTCTTTGGCCTTCCCTTTTGTCTTCAGTGTGATGCTTCCGACCATCTGTTTTTATTGGATTTTTTGTCCTAATATATTCAGAGGGTGCACCTCATAACCATGAAAGTTGTTTTTCTGCTGAACTTTTTAGGTTTAGAATGTGCACAGTAAAGCACTCAGGGGAGAGAGCATTATTCTTAGAATAAGCAGCTGCCTTGGCTCCACCTCCTCGCTCATCCCTCTTATTCTGAGATGCCCTCTCGATAAGTAGGGGCTTTACCTAACATGTAAAGACATGTGCTGGTTTTCATAATGTAGTTGGAGGCCTCATTACAGGCCAACATTTTTCCTCTGTGAAGGGCTCGGATTTCACAAATTGTAATGCCTGCTTATGCAGGCTTTTCATTTTATGTGGGCATTTGAGCCTGTACTCTACCTTGCGCAGGGCCTTTATTCTGGTAAAGCCTGTGACAGCGGTTCCTTAGCCGACGCCTAAACTTCATCCAAATCAATGTTTCCGAGCCATTTATACTGCTGCTGATGGACCTGCAGTGTGCTCTTCAGGCCATCTCTCTGATATGCATTCAAACATGGATTCAATCACACATGATAACCATGCATTCCAACTTATTTCCACGGAGAAAATTCTGCTCACCGAAACCTGCCTTCTTGGATCCAAGGACGTAGGTACGATTAAATGCTGGTTGTATAGGTATAGTCCAAATTCAATTAGGTAGACAAGAATCCAGATCCTTTGCTGTGATTCTAGTGTTCAACAGTAAAAATCACCAGCCCCAAACATTTTTGGTGTACGTTGAAAAAGTAACCCTGTACAATGAAGTTGCGCAATCATTAACAAAACTATGCGCAAAATGTAATAATACTTGTACGAAACAGACGTTTTAGAGCTACCCTTGGCTTATAACTGCACCTGATATTCCAAAATCTCCTCAACAAATAAAGCTGGTGCAACCATCAATCAAATATCCCTGAAAGTTAGGGTTTAAGATTTAGTGATGAGGTACTTATAGTTTGGCATACTATTCAACAGACATGAAAGTGAAATTGTCCTCCTCCCGCAACAAACAAGACGGTTGCCAAACACGACAGTTAAAAGGATTCAAGGATTACAAGCTGTATGCAAAGCTCTCAAGCCACAGATCCTCCTCTGTGGTCGCAAACACAGTCTCCAATGATCGCACACTTTCTGATGCAGGAATGTGGGAACTGGCATGGAAATGATCCTCAGTTAGCAGCATTTGGGGCAGCTGGATCTCGAATTGAGAAAACATGTGATCCTGACTTGATGCACTTCCATTTAGATCCAAACAACTATCAGAAAGTGCGCTGTTGATGGATTGAGGTGGAATCTCGTGAGTTTGTGCCATCTGTCCACTCCCAAATGGCCTTTTTCGGCTATTACTACCTGTCCCTGATACGTTAGAGACATGGTTATTGAGCTGCTCATGTGAAAGCTTTCCTGTAGTTCTGGGTTGAACATTGAAGTCATGATCTGGGTGCATATGATCTGATTCAGATACGTCACCGCTCAGCTCCTCCTGTTGCCTTTCCCCAGAATTGTTCCCAATTTGGTTGCTATCTCCATGGTATCCTGATCCACATGGTGATGAGACTTCGTCCTCTTGTGTTGCTTGCTTCTTTCTGCTGGGAGACGACAATGCTTGCCCTCCAACCTAAATCATAAGTTTCTCCAAAGTTTGTCAGATGAACTCAAAGGGCAAAAGAGAAACCATAAGTTATGCCTGTCAAAACATATGATTTCATCCTTTGTAACTAAGCATGCAGGGTTGTGTGAAAAAGAGTTCAGGGCAAGTCTTTCATACCATGCAATTGATGTATGTCTGCTGGCTGCTAGTGCAGTCATCAGTATCGAAGATGTACTTGAATGGCTTCCACAACTTTGATCCTCCCACTCGATCCAACACCTGCCTCAGCTTGTGGAGCTTCCCCAGCAGCTGCTTGTTATCTTCTTCAAACTTCTTTGCCACTTCAATCGCAAGGCTTGCTTTGCGTGACAGTGTTGCATTCTCAACTCGTAATTGGGCGGTCTGCCCCACATGGTTAGATTCTCAACCCCTTCCTTAGTATTTCAAAGTACATAACAGAGTCTATAAGTAATGATCACAGCAGAGGACGGAAACAACAATGTCCAAGGGACACATTGTATTGACCCTGCTGGAGCTGATTATTTCTTCCCACAAGACTTGCTGCATGAACAGCTACAACTTGGCAACAGATGAAAAATCCAGCAAGCAAGTGAACAAGCTGTCTATAATGGAAATCAAGGGGTCTTAAAAGGGCAAAACTTACCAAGACTTCCAACTGATCCAGACGCTCCTGACGTCTTAGCCTCGAACGCTGTGCTGAGGCACGATTTGACAGCATCCTTCACACAGTTGGCAAAAAAACCAAAATCAGGACTGTGCTGCACATCAATCCAAACCCCCACAGTTGCTTGCAAAAGAGTCATGACTCACACTTGTAACAGGGCTGATGGGTTTGAAACTTTTCGGAAGAGGACAGACATTCAGCTGAGGAGATGTTCGGTTACCTCTTCTTGCGCTTCTCATCAGTCATGACAGGTTCCACATCATTATCATCGGTGCAAGCTCCTGCATCCACAGCTACATCCTGGTACAGCTGATCTCCATGAACTGAGTGATACCGAGTTGATCTCACACTTGTGGGCAAATCAATGCTTGTTTGGCACGACAGCTCTCCTGCTAAGCTCATCACACAGCTCCCCACACGGGTGAGCTTCTCTGGAGCTCCAGCAGTAGCAACCTCATGTGCACTACTGCCATCACCTAACCTTGAGTGCTTAACCCATGATGAACATGGCCCAACAGGCCTTACATTGTGCATCCCTTGCACATGAGACACCTGATTAGGCAGTGTCACCACCAGTGGCCGCTGCTGTTCATGGTACTGCTGTCTTCGAAGCTCTGAAACTCCTCCTGCAGTCAATCCATGTCGTTGAGCATTGTCCAATCTGTTGAGGTTTGCAGACATGGCCCCTCCTAATCCTCCAACACCGAGCATCATGGAATCATTGTACTGTGGAATGTAGTTTGGCAGTCTGCCACCGGGTATACCAATTTGCTGGAGACTCCCTGCTGGAGTTAGGTTGTTGATGCCTGGCTGCATCATCATGGGTGGTGGTTGTTGCATGACTGGACCACCTGGAGCTCGGCTGTGACTTGTGTGCTTTGTTTGCATGGCCACCAGCTGCTGTTCCCATGCCAAACGTGCTTGCTGCTGATTTGACCTCTTCAACTGGTGTGCAATAGCTGATCTCAAGTCCAAAAGATTGCTTCCACTGTCTCTTATGATGGGAGCCCTTGGCTGCAATTTTGCAAGCTCCACCCTGTTCATCAACCTGTAAAACACATCAACCTAACAACAATGAAGCAAAACACATTTGGCGACATACAGACAGACACTATTGAAAAGACTCTCTACATGCATTGGTGATGAGGAAGATGATCATTGCTTGCTCCAGGAAAGACATCTCTCTCTCTCTCTCTCTTTCTCTCTCTCGTGGAGAGAAGAAAGAATTCTAGAAGAGAAAAACAGAAGGCCGATTTGGGCATTTTCCCCACTCTTCATTGGCTGTCGTTCGCGCCTTACCGGCTTGGTGGTCCGGCACGGATGCGAACACGGCCGCCTGCGGAGCAATCACTAATTTCGTTCTCCATTGCTAGCTGAGGAAGGAAGCACTCACTCTTGCGTTAACGGATCGTTTGATTCTTCCCCCGCTTCTTTTTAGTGGCGAACAAAAAGGGACTCGGCAACCATCAGGCAGAGCAGCAGCTACTACTTCACGGAGCTTCTCCGACGCAGGTGGGTAGGGAATACCGGAGGTGGAACAAACTTGTACGCATCCATTGAACTACCTCCCGTTGTTTGTTCCATCTCCGATGCACGCGGAGCCCCTGCTGGTGGTGATGATCAAGTCGTAGGCTGTGAGAGCAAGCGCATTGTCAATCAATTTGTGTTCCGCGGAATTGCACATGGCTTTTGTGAATTTCAGAGCAAGCTTTTCTCTCTCTCTCTCTCTCTCGTCCCTGACTCCTATGAGATTTTCCTTATGTGCACTACACACACATGACAACAATCCTCTGAAACGATGAAGATCCTCTACTACGAACTCGAGCCTACTGATCCGGTTGTTCCTAAGCTGCAACTTCTTTCAGTGCAGCTTCGGATGCAGCAGCTTTCCTTCATGACCAAAGCCATGCAAGTGACATCCAAAGTCGAGATTCAGCCATCATCCGCAAAAACCTTTCTCACTAATATTGTTCCCTGCACACACTCACTAGTTTCGTGCCTGTCAGATTCTTCTTTTTCTTCTTGACCCGGAGTCTTGAGGAAATGCAAAGTTCCCTCCCTCCCATTACTGCACAAATACATAATCGTTTACAGCCCTACAACCTCGTCTCCACAGCAAAGTACAACCTCTCCAGCTAGTACCTCCTCTCCTGCATAGACTCCCCAGGCGGCTCCCAACATACTTACAACAACAACAAAAGTTCATCAAAGTCCATCAAAGTTCATAATACTTCAAGACATCAAACTATTGTTTTGGAAGAGTTCTCGAAGACAACAGATCACCGGTTGTTGTTCTTAGTTCTTTTACCTTCAAAACACTTGTTGAGTCTTCTCTGCTACCGTCGACGATCTTTCTCCACGCGATCCTCAAACACACACGCATGCTCTTCCAGTTCTACGTACGTACTTACTGACTGACTGCTCCTCTCTCTCACACGGACCGATCTTCAGCAGTCTCACCATCATTCTCTCTCTCCAAGCTTGTGAGCTATGGAGATTTCTAATCCCCTTCTCCCCAAAGGCCCCTCCCTCCTGACCGATCTTTCTCTTTATCCTCCTGCTCCTCTTCCTCGCCGATCTCCCTCCGCTTTCTACTCCTCCTCCTCCTCGCTCGTCGTCGTCGTCGTCCTCCTCCTCTCCTTCTCCTTCTTCTTCACGGCAACATGCCCGAAAGCAGCCACAAAAATAGAGACTGGCAGCAAAAGAGCAAAAGCAGAAGTGGGTTTTACAAGCTACCGACTCTTGTTTTTTTCAATAAATAAATTCATGGTGCCATTTTGATTGGCCCATCACACCAAAAAAATCTAAAAAATTGGAACATTTCTTTAACATGCCCAAAAGAAATTTTCTATCTTTCTATTATTGGAAAGAAATTTTGAACATGCCCGGAAGATATTTTCTTTCTGATCATTTTGAGTGTGTGTGCTCGAAAGATATTTTTTTCCTTTCTTCCAAACAAGACCACGTCATACTTCCATTACAACAACACTGGACGCTGCGGTAGTGGTTCGTACCTTGTAATGTTTTGTATCAACTTTGACATAAATTACTGGGGTGGCTCACCCCTACAATTTATTTATTTATTTATGCACATTTATTATGAACATGTTTAGACTTCTTTCCTAATACTTAAACAACTCCCTCTTTTTTTTATTCTTGGTCGTGTCCTAAACAAATTATTATTAACTTGAACACATATAGCCAAATCACCTTTAAATGAACATTTCGGTTTTTTTTCACTCGGTTGCATCAAAATTTGCCATATGACCTAATCCGCATTTTGATTGATGTCCCCGTCGTAGGTTTTTTTCAAAAGTGTGCCTGACCCCCACCCTCTCCTCCCCCCTTTCAACCTTTCATGCCTGGTCACCTGGTTGGCCCCATTTTTTAGATCGCCCTTTCACCAAAGGATACTCCCCTTCCTTTGGCTTTTAGCATTTGCGGATCTTTTGGTGCTGATCCTAGGGGAAGGGGTGGGGGGGAGTCATCCTAAAACTCATTCACATTGCTCTATCATCTCCGGCAAATGTATCTAGAATGGACCACGTGGAGCATGGGCCTTTACTCCTTTACCTGACCGTAAGCATAACCCATCCACCCACATGGACAATATTATGAACCACTCAACGGAAGATTGAAAGGCAATGAATGTCTAGCTATTGTTGAACACAACAACAAAGGCCACCCTTTGATATCACTACAATACAAAAAACCACCACAATTGTTAGAGACTTTTGTGGATCTAAACCAAAGCTGGTCATTACAGCACATTACTTCTGTTCATTTCTTTCGGCTCATTGTTTTAACCATGGTTCAAAGGTGGGTTACTACTACTAGTTCACCCCCAAGGCATATATTTTCTTTAGGGGCAAGTTACATTTCTTTCTGCCCGAAGAGTAAAACAAGGTAAATTATAGGAAAGGCAGACACGATATGTAATGTCAGAATATACTGCTATCACGTAAAATCTAAATGATTGGCCCGTAATGAGTCAACAACAAATCCACAACACAAATTGTGGCCACACATTGGCCCCCCGTATTTGTCAGAGGACAGGGCCAATCTTGGGGCGGAGCAATTACGGCCACACACTTGTCACAGCACAGCGCCACTTGGGGCGGAGCAATTACGGCCACACAAACTTCCACAGCTGTTTGCGTGGAGGAGAGCGGTCGGAGGCCCACCCGCGCCCACTTGTGTGGCTGGTGCCATCGGTTCATTCTCAGCCACAAAAGCCTTCGAGAAAAGGCGGAAAATTAAAAAGGTATTGCGGTCATTACGCACAGGCTTTAACGCGGTCACATTACGCTGGCCCCACCGACAAAAAAATCAAGGAAACCTAAAGGCACCCCCCCACCCAGAGATCATGACTCCCAAAAAAATTTAATTGTTTAAATATATATATATATTACCTATGTATAGGAAATATTTCCCAACCCCAAAAAAACAAACCCCTAGGCCTCCCCTTCGCAGCAACAAACTCAACAAAAGAATATTTATATAAGCATTTACCCTCCAACCATGTTGGGCGGTTCTCACATTGAGAACTAAGTTTCTCATTTCGGGTGAAAAGAAAACTGGTTTTTAAGGTTGTCACCCATGTGAGAACCATCTAGGAGAACTGGAACCAGAATTTTTTTAATTAAAATTTTTAAAAATCGGATGGGTTTTCACATGAAAACCTAGATCCGGTTCTCAGGGTTTGGGAGGGAAAATGAATAGGTTGGAATTAAGGTTTTTAAGTTTTAGGGTTTAGGACAACATCTCCACTAAGGGAAACCACAAAAGGAAAGGGATATAAAATCCAAGAGGCTTTTTTTGTTTTTCATTGTGTTTTGTTTGTTTTGGATTTGCTCCTCGCCTTGCCTTTGCTTCTACTTGCTCCTTGCTTTGTGTCATTTTTCATCTTACATTGTTGTTGCTTTGCTTATATTGGTGTGTCATCCATTGCTTTGCACTACTCTTGCTCGTGTGGTCTATAGCCTTGTGTTATTCTTGTTCATTGTGGTCCATCACCTTGCGCTACTCCTGTTCAATGTGGTCTGTCCCTTTATGCTACTCCTGTTCATTATGGTCCATCACTTTGCATTGTTCCTACTTGCTATGGTCCATTGCCTTGCGTTACTCCTACTTGTTATGGTTTACACTACACCTTACACTACTACTCCTCGCTACGGTTTGTTGCCTTGTGTTGGTGTTGCTTGTTGTGTGCGTTACTTTTCACCAGGGTGAAATCAGTAAAATGCAATGAAGTTATTTCACTTTTAAAGTCCCATAATGATTTAGGCTAATAAATTACACCCCACTTTTGTAGTAATGTTTTTTCTAAAATTTTAAAAATATGACTTGAGTGATTAAATCAAATTGAGATGGACCTCCTTCATTCACTATTAATTTACCTTTGTACTTAACCATCATAGAACCTTCCACATTGTGGTTTTAACAACATTACCAACCCTACTATATTGATTGAACGACCAAACAAACTTGAAATTGTTGAAGGTTTAAGGCATTTAAAAGGAACCATGTCATGCACCTCAAAACTCATAAAATATAAAATGAATTCACATTATGTTATGAAACATTCAAGATTCAAAAAACAAACGTTAAAGTCAAAAGTTTTTATTTAAATCATGGTTAAGAAACCTTATATTGCAATTTGCATAGTGTGCACACACAAATATAGATTGCAAAGTGGATTATAAGAACTAATAGGTACTCAACAAATCACAACACACATGTGACAAAGTAACATCAAAATTCATAAATTCATTGGAAATAAACAATTAACATAATTAACAAAATCAATGAACATTCAACCAAAACCCTAATGATCTTAAATAATCTTTTTCACAAAACATAGATTTTTATTTTTATTTTAAGCTTGAAATCAAAGATTGGAATGTGCATAGGCAAATGTGAAATGCAAGATTCAAGAATAAAATCACTTGCACTCACCTTTAACATTTTTGGTGGATGTGTCAATTCATCATTATGTCCCTTTGCTTTCATGGCTCCTTCAAAATTTGTGATCCATCACAATTCTCAAAATCCACGTTCTTTGAAGGTTTCCAAACTCCATCAAAATTCACATGATAATGATATTACAACAATGTTATGCAAGTGCAAAATTCCTATGTCACCAACACTCAAACCACAAGCACAATAGAATCTAAGGCGTAATGCACTAACTCAACAAAATCCCATGCAAAAGACTAACAAGTAGGTGATCAATGTTGAAGAAGTGGAACATGGGATGATGAAACTATGTCTATATAAAAGAATGAATGAGATAAAGGTTCCCCCACCCATTGTTGATTGTCATGGCAACTTGGATGGGTGAGATGCATCCTACAAGTGATTTATTAGCTACAAAGGCGATCTTTTTGGCATATTGTATCATTGTATGAAGCCTAATATATAATTGGGGATTTTTTAACTTTCTAATATTTGGCTCTATACACAATTATTAGATGCCTTTACATGTACAACACTTATATGTAACTACATTTAGCTAGTAAGTTATACACAATTGATATTTGGCCCAGTAGGGTTTTGAAAATGTTGGATATGTATTTTATTTAAGGTTTGGGTCATTTAGGGGTTAAGGGTGTAAATAAAACCTATTGCAATCTCCTTTTGGCACTTTGTAGTTTACCTTGCACCATTATTCTTTTCCACCTTCATTGAAATTGTTTTGTAAGTTGATTTTATTTGTAAGATTCGTTTTTAGCTTTTTGTAACATTGGGTGGGATGTTTCATACTATTTTTTTTAAAAACTTGTCAAGTCCTTTCCTCTTTAATTGTGAGCTTTCAAGAATCAAACATTTCATTTATTATTATGATGTTTTGTTTTGTTGTGAGTTTCACAAGAATTGAATATTTCATTATTATTTTGGTCCTTCATTCTATTATGAGCTTTACAAGGACCAAACCTTTCATTTCCTATTATAGTGTTTAATTTTATTATGAACTTGGCAAGAATCAAATGTTTCCTTTGCAATGTGTCTTGTGGTTCTAATCAAGTAAATTTTGTTGGTCCAATATCCATAAACACTTTGATTATTTTTATTGTATTTGATTGCATCATATTGATCTTGTTGGTGAAAGGATTAGTGACAACTTTCAAATTACCAAATGACCATGCTTCAACACATTATTATTGAGTAAAAGAATCTTGTGTAATTTTAGTGTTTTTGAATCCCATCTATTGATCACTCCCAAAATATTTGGGGCATCCAACACCAAAATGTGTCTTAATACACCTACATACCTACCTAGTACTAAGTAGGTAATATGTATGTAGATACCTAATACTAGATAAGTTATACATATGTATTTACTTACTTACTTATTTGTTTATAAGTAATACGTACTAACCTACCTACTATTAGGTAGTACTAGGTACCTACATAATAGGTAAATAACACATTCTTACCTACCTAGTACGACCTTTAAGTACTATGTAAAACAATAATAGGTTGTTAGGTATGCTAATTTAACTATTTAGTTAGATCCCAGTTAGTTAGGGATTAACTATGTTAGTTAAGTTAATTAGTTAATCTTGAACTAATTCACGTGTGAACAAGTTTGGGATATTTGTTATGGGATATATCCCAACTTGTATGCTCTCAAATCACTTTTGGTAATTGGAGATTCCAAAACGTAGTTATGTAGTTTTCTTGTATTTATGCAAGTGTTATGGGTTGTTTTTTTATGCTTTGGGCTTGGATTCTTGTGTTATTGCAAGTGAATCATGTTTTGGTTTGGATGTGGTGTACCATTCATGGTATTTCTATATTAAGTGTTGTAAATGTGGTGACAATGATAGTTGTAAACGTCAACTTAAGAGCGCATGATAAAGTACATATGTACATAAATATAACCCATTATTAAACATATGTTGATAAACATAATTACCTTAATTCAATATATAAATAACACAATATAATATATCATATATTATAAAATATAGTTAATAGCAATGAAAATATTCTACAATGTTAATATAATGTAATATATATAAATATCATTATTTATATATATAATATTAAAATAATAATTATCAATTTATAGATCTATAAATTTATATTATATATTATATATTATATTATATTATTTCTCAATAATATATTATCATAATATTATTTAAAATATTAGTAATTATAATTTTAAAATTAGTATAATAGTTGGTACATTTTTTAATGTAATTTTAAAACATGTGTATCATTAAAATGAATATATTAATCATATCATGTTATGTATAAATATTATATATGTGTACAATGTTTTCATTTAACCATAATCAAATACATTATCCTCCTACTCATTATGAATCATTATCATGATTATAGTTTACCTTTTTTTATAACATAAAAATGAATAAAATTTTCAAATGTGGCAAACCCAAAATTTACAACAATTAATTTTGGGTTCACAAGCAAAACTCACACAAAAAAATGGTAACAAATGTTAGGGAAGGAAAAATACAATGAAAATTTGACGTTTTATTGATTTTTTAATTTTTAAAAAATTATTGTAGCAATTGACACATCTAACAAACTACAATTTAAACTCCAAAAATCCAATGTGTAAAAATATCAAATGTATTAGAAAGTTAGGCCCTTGAATCATGGCATTACCAAATTTAGTGTGGGCAAATATTCTTGTTAACATTTAGTTGGCAGAACTATTTGCAAGCAATTGTAGGGTGGTCATGGCTAAAAAATAATAATCTATAAAAAAAAATTCATTTTTTGAATTTGACAATTTGTATTTGACATTGTTAGCAACTTGAATTGACACATCTATTGATTCCTCCCAAAAGTGTTGCATGTGCCATCATAGAGATGTTATCATTTAGAATGTTGTAACCTTTTGCTACTTTGAAATCACCATTAGTTGTTGCCAATATATGTATTTGCACTATGGACATGATATAACCATTTCAATGGTTTTTAATCAAGTAGTGCACCATTAATTTACACAAGAATATAACTCACTATAGGGAAACAATGATGTGTACAAATTGTGATAGGTGGCGTTGTGCATGTTTAATGGCACATTATTAGGCCATTTGCAAATATTATTATTATGTTGAAATAGGTTTGTCCTTGTGCTTTGATATTAGGTGTTATGGCTACTTGGCAACTAATATTTAAAATTGAATATGAATGTTTTCATGGTGTTTGATCCTTAACACTTCCCAAGCATGTGGCCCAAAATATCATCATATTCAAAAAATATTTAATGACTTTTAACATTCACAAAACATACATAAAACATAGTTTTCATTAAAAGTGTTTAGGAAAATTACATTCAACCAAATAAGGTTATAATTTGTAAAAACACATTTGCTTTCTAAGTTAAATGTGCATTTATTCACAACATAACATTCCTTGACTACAACAATATACATTATGGAAAATGAAACAAATTATATTTTCTATAATGAGTTTAGTAATAAATAAGTTAAGTAACATTTTAAACACACACAAAAAGTAACCTAGCAAAATGTGAAAACAACAAGCCAAACTCACACAAGGAAATGTAACAAATGAACATTGTGGTAACATTGTCACAATGAAAAACAAAAAAACAAATCAATGAAGAATGAAAGTGAAGTTTTGTGGGGAAGGAGCAAATAAAAAATGGCATGAACTTGAATTGTTCATTTCATGTTTTAACACCAAAATTTGTGATATGATGCAATTATGATGTAATTATTTTCTATTTCATGAAACTTTTATTCCATATTGGTTTTCACAAGTGCAATAATGAACACCTTTCTTTTTTAGAACTCAAATGCAAAAAAGTCCTCCATCAAACTCCAATTTTTAAAATATTTTGAAAATTACCCTAGTACAAGTCTTAAAAAGATGGGTGCTTATGAGGTGGGAAAAAGGTTACAGTATATGATTAATTGATTATAAGGCCCAAATGGGTATAAACCAACATTATGAATTTTTAAACCATAAATAACCCATTTATAGGGGTGTGCTCAAATAAAACATGTTGTAAAATAAAACAAAACATCATTATGCCAAAACATGGCATTTAGGACAAGTCCACATTGACTATAGGTGATGTGGACCCCTTGTTGAATTCTAGGTTTAAGGTGTAAGGAATTGTAAGGTTTAGGGTTCAAGGATTATAATTAAATTCTAGGGTTTAAGATTTAGAGCTGAATTTTAGGGTTTAAGGTTTAAGGGTTTAGAGTTACAATTAAATTATAGAGTTTATGATTTAGAGTTGAATTTTCAAGGCTTAAGGTTTCGGGTTTAAGATTTAGGGTTTTAAGGTTTAGGGTTTAAGATTTAGGGTTTTAAGGTTTAGGGTTGAATTTTTGAATTTAAAACTTAGGGTTTATAGTTCAATTCTAGGGTTCAAAATTGAATTATAAGGTTTAGGGTGTAGGGTTTAAGGTTTAAGGTTTGAAATATAAGGTTCAAGGATTATAGTTAAATTTTATGGTTTAGAATTTAAAGTTGAATTTTAGGGTTTAGAGTTTAGGGCTTATGGTTTAAAGTTCAATTTTTAGTTTAGGGTTTAAGCTTTAGAATT
>Ga0209208_10007690_pt1 | contig 14543 bp, 18 predicted proteins | sample S1TSphfallax_3_FD_187694 | JGI IMG/M metagenome (GOLD analysis project Ga0209208, IMG submission 187694) | Host-associated microbial communities from peat moss isolated from Minnesota, USA - S1T2_Fd - Sphagnum fallax MG (SPAdes) (version 2) | ecosystem: Host-associated > Plants > Peat moss >...
AACGAAGGAGAACACGTCGGCAGTAATCAAATGTTTTTCCTCAACTCTGGGTGCAAAATCTTGAAGTTTGCGAACATTTGTTCAATGCTGGTCTGGTATGATCTTTTGGTATAGGAGAACGTTTCGCCGGTAGTACCTTAATAATTTGAGAGTCAACTAGAAGCCGGTAGGCCAAGGGAAGTGGCTCGAAAATTCGAAAGGTACTACCGTAAAGTTCCCGGTAGATGTTTTTTTCAACATATTTTCATCTTTTCACTTCTTTTACGATTTTTTTCACCTCATGTCTTTTCACTAAATGAAAAGCGAATCTGACTGACGAGGAGTCTGAATTGTGCTGTCAGCGGATCTATCGAGGAGTCTGAATAGTACTGTCAGCGGATCTATCGAGGAGGTATGTTTGAATAATGAGAAGACACAATGAGGAGCCAAAACGGCCATTTCTTGTAGGAATTTGTAAAAAAAACACTCTTGATTGATCCTTCAATACATAGTCAAATTTGGCTATTATCCAAAATCATTCATTTATAAATTAATGATGACAAAGACAGAATGAGACAAATCACATTTCAATAGCCCAAATTTTTATGATTCCTTGTAGGAATATGTAGAAAAACTCACAATTGGTCCTTTAATGCATAGCCAAATATGGCTATTATTCCAAATGTGTAAATTTATAAAATTAAATTAAAACTGTTGAGTTTTCTTCTATTGATTTTGGAAATATCCATTTTTCTTTTCTTTTTTTTATTTTTTTAATTGTTTACTCCTTGTTGGTTTGTTTCAAAGTGTGTGTTAAGTTGAAATCTGAATTTAGAAAAAAATTGGAACTTCAATTTTTTGCATTTATATTTTATTAACAACCAGAAATGAATTTAACTAAATTCAAAGAAAGAAAAAAAATTATGTAAATAATTTTAAAAAGAGGAAGTAAAGAAGAAGATGAAAAAAAGAATTGTACCTTAAGAAATCCAGAAGGCACAGTCCTAAGAAAGTATAGTTCAAAGACTTCCTTAATTTTTCTCACAAAACACCACAAACATTCAAATGTTGAGCTTTCTCCAATTCTACAATACTCATTGTAGGCGTCAACAACTTGGCCATATGCAAGCATGCACATTGCACATCTGCATTTTTGGATGGAGCTCAATCCGACAACACCACATGCATTTATCTTTTGTACAAAATACTTGGCATGTGCACAAATGTTATCCATGATGTGGAGGAACAATGTGTGACATGTTTGATATCGATGATGAAAAAGTCGATTGTTGTAGATCGGATGTTCTACAAAATAATTTCGCACAATTTGACTATGGCCGACTTTGCACTCTTGAACTACATTCGGGCTATGACCTGGGAGGGATCCACCATGTTGCCTTCTTGCATGTTGTTGCAAATTTGATACCTCCAACATCAAAGGACCAAACACAAGATGAGTTATAGTTTCATCTTCTAGTGCTTGGGCAAGCCTATCAAGCAATTCTTGTCATCATCGCGCCATTTTGTTAAAACCACAAAATGATCAAAGAAGACAAAGGTCATAAAAACAAATTATCAATAACAAAATATATTAAAATCAAGTCATGCAAAGATTTTCCATCAACGAACTTCAGTCGCAAAATAAATTTCATACACAAATAAAATCAAAGGAACAAGCCACAAGATGCTCAACAAGCTTCAAGCGGCAAACAATCCACAAATGCAAAAAATCAATCCAAAACACATGAACATTGACAAGATTTTAGAAGCCAACATGTTGCATGAAAATGCAACCCCACAATGACAACGGGCCATGATGACAAGGGATGCGTGGTCTTCACTTTGAATTCCCTTTTACAAATGACAACAGGCCCCTCCATCAACACCGCTAACTTTAGGTACAAGAGTCTTTCTGCGTTTGTGGCTAGAAATGCTCCTATAGCAAAAATCACACATTATGGCAAGTAGATGGTGGTAATTTGATGGTAGCAGAATTTGTTTTATTCCATGCAGACACACCAACAATTGTGTTATGTAATGAATGAAGGATTGATTTGGAAAACAAAATCTTGAACAACATTAAAAGAACTTTCGACTAGGGCACAATACTCTACTTTTGTTACTAAGTAAGGTGAAAGCATAATAAAGTGAATAACTTAGATTATCATAGTCACAATTTATTTGAATTGAACATAAAGTCAAACTCAACATTAACATTGTTAAATATTTAATTATTCATGTACATATAAGAAAATATGGATGAGTTCCCAAAAAAAAGGTGGACTTATAATGAACTTTTAAAATGAAAACCCCTCGGTCGAGGAAAAAGCTTTAGACTTATGGAATATATTTTAATAGTTAAATAAATTATCTTTAAGTTGTAATTTAAGCTTCATTTAGAAAATGTGAGAAAAAAATAAGAATAGTAAAGGAGATGAAGGTTTATTAATTTGATAATCATTTTCTAAAATTTAAATGTTATAATGATTTTTTAAAATTTTTGAAATTGTACTCTAAGGGTTATTTATCTTAAAATTGTATGATCATTTAGTATGAAAAAGAGTTTCACCACTATTTATGTAAATTTCAAATTTGATCTTCTTAGATAATATGAACATGAAAAGGCACTGTAACATGTCCCTGTATGTGGGTAGAGGAAAGGAGTGAGGTAGCTATAATTAGAAAATGAAAGTTATTTTTTGAAAACATATTAAAGTTATTTTTTTAAATAACTTAATAATAACATTTATGTACAAAAATGAATCAATTGAAGCCATAGACTCTACCATCTAGATAAATTCAAAGAATAATGACATATAGACTCAAAAGTTATGACATAAAAATGTCCATTGTATTTGGAAAACTAGTCCCACATCAAATGAGCTATGCAAAATACATTGAAACTCTCCCAATACAGTTTTTTTAATTAAAAAAATTAATTTATCGAAAACTGTCCTATTTTAATCATTGAAAGTCCGTTTCACATTCAAAACTTTAAACTTTCACATGAATATTTTGACCAAATGCATGTTTAATGATATTTATAAAATAGTTTATCAATATTTTTTACCAAAAGGCATAAAGAAATGCACATTGGACAGCATAGTTTATTAAATGTCACATTGTGACATTTTATCTACTCTAAAATGTGGATAATCTAAAATGCCACTTTTGAGTCATCTAAATATGTTTTTATCTCAAGGTCTACTTAATAATTTTTTCTCCAAATTGAAAGACATGTAAAAGTTGAAAGACATATTTTCGACATCTTGTACCTAGTATTTGTGGAATTGGTTACTTCATTACACATTTCTTTTTGGGAAAACAAAAGTCATATTCAATTTTTTTTACAAATACCTTAATATTTGCTTGACCAAAACCATGTGGGATGTGTAACTGAACAATTCATGTATTCATTGACCACTCTTATGTGATTGGATCTTGGGTTTCCCCAAATTTTGTATTTTGTCCTTGTAATTTCCTTAAATTTCAACATTACAAACAGATAATTTCTAGAAGATTTCACATTTTCAAAATTAATTTAATTATTGCTAAACCTTAAAAGGTACTACAATTATTTATATTTTAGATATGTGAAACATGGGATAATCTTATATAACTTACATGAAAATGAATCCTCTAACTAAACTTTTAGTATGAAATATTCGACAACTTTTTCAAAGTATTAATCTCTATTTCTTGAGTTAGACTTTGTATCCTTACTCAAAATTCTAATCGCAAAACATCTATGCTCTTAGGAATGGGTATTAGTTCAGGCCAAAAACGGTGATAACCAGTTGTACGAATAGAATATGCATGCAATGAGATGGCTAAACATGCACTCATGTCACAAGGGCTTATCTTTTACCCTTGGGGTCTTTTGTCGGCATAGAATTTTATTTTATTTTATTGTTGTTCCCACATGTTGCCCCCATGAAGTTGCTCAAGTTCTCAATGTGTAGCATTCTTACAAAAGTGTTGCTACAAGTGCCTAGCTCTAGATGTGGCTAACTTAATTATTTCATTTCCAAAAATGGCGAAAAAAATCCTCTCAAATTCGTCAAGTTACAAAATTTCACCACCAAAAACAAACACTGCTTGTAACATGGAAGGTTATGGGTGCAAAAGACAACAAGGTGGAAAAAAAGGGGGGAAATTTTGTAACAATAATCGTGTATTGTATTGAATACATTAACAACTACTAGTGTGGCTTGTGTTGTTTGCCCAAGTGTGAACGTGTTTCAAAATAAGGGAAATTCAACACATGAAAATTATTTTCTAGGGTTTAGGATTTAGGGTTGAATTAAACCTTAAACCCTAGACCTCATATCCAATTTTTGAAGAGTTAAATATGATTTGCATGGGTGACCACATTCTCAATTGATTTTTCTTTCCAAAACTTGGTTTTTTTTAAAAACATTATTTGAATTTGTAGTGACACACTTAAAATTTGATATCTCTCCCACATCTTAAGTCCAAAACTTGCAAAATAAATTTCACTAAATCCTGTTCATGGGGATCTTTCCAACAATACCAAAAGCACATCCCAATTCTTCATACTTGAATTGAATTGTAGACCTTCAAGTGTGATCACCACATTCTCAACTGATTTTTCATTCCAAAACTTGGGTTTTTGTGATTTATTTGATTTAGTAGTGACAGAAATCGCTTAAAATTCAATATCTCCCCCCATCTTAAGTCCAAATCTTTCAAAATATAATCCATGAAATCTCACTCCTTGAGATCTTTCCAACAACACCAAAGGGACATCCCAAATCCTCTGAAATTTTCAGTTATGATTTATTTTAATTTTCAACAAAAAAATCATTCAATAGTCAAGAACTTTTACACCTCAAGTCCAACTTTCATGAAACCAAGTTGATCCACCCCTCCTCGTCAAGAGCTTTCCAAAGATACCAATTAGACGATCTGCAGTGCCCTAGTTCTGTGGATCTCATAGTTACAAACCAAAACAAAAACAAACTACCTTTGCTTCATCCAAAGACACCAAGTACAGCAGTGCCCTAGTTCGGTGGATCTCATAGTTACAAACCAAAACAAAAACAAACTACCTTTGCTTCATCCAAAGACACCAAGTACAGCAGTGCCCTAGTTCGGTGGATCTCATAGTTACAAAACAAAACAAAAACAAACTACCTTTGCTTCATCCGAAGACACCAAGTACATGATCTGCAGTGCCCTAGTTTGCTGGATCTCATACTTACAAATCAAAACAAAACAAACTACCTTGCTTCATAGATAGATGGGCAAATGTAATGTTAGGGTGCCCAACACTAACCCATTCAAACAAGTTCTTATCTGCTTGTCTCAGGCAACTACTCTGCAGTATTAAACTCAGTACACACATTGATCCCCTTGCCTGAGATTGAATATTAAAGTGGAACAATGTCACCACTAGTGATTTGAGACTTCGTAGTCCTAATGCATCATGCAAGTAGTTAGTCAAGTGATGAGGATCCACTTCTCCAACAACCAAATACCCCACCCTGTAGCCAGAATCTGAAGTTTCTCTCCTATACACATGCAAACCACACAAAATCGCTGAAAGTTCTCACCTCAATAGGATCTCAATGAACAGAAAATTTCAGCTACAGAAACAGATTTTGATGTCTCATATGTAGTAATATGAGTTGGGTATGTGCAGCCTCTAACACAGCTCACACCAAGTCAGTTCACAAAGGATATGGGAAGAACTAAAGAGTACTATAACAGCCATTGTATAGACAAAATTGAGATACAATTGCAGGTTCAACTTTTCATGCTTCAAAATTGTTCATGATTCAAAACCTTCCACTACTTCAGTAGCCACTTCTCTTTGTGTTAGGAATCAATGGTCATAGTTTGCCTACCAAGCTTACAGCAATATTTACAATGTGTAACATCAAGGAAAAATCCTCGCCAAAATGCAGCAGAGTTATTTCTAAAATGTTTAATTCTCCTGTAATAATCTCATTACAAATGACCAAACCCAACCAGATAATGGGTTAACAATCTGTATTTTGCATTGAGAAGGCTACAAAGGCTCATGCTGATTAAGAGGTGTATGGTTGCTCTTTGCAAAGGGAAAATCAGTAAAAGGCTACTGGTAACCTGCCAGCACTTCTGTAGGCATTCGTCCCAGGCAAATTCTGGCAAAATCCCTCACAAGATCTGCATCAAAGCACACCTTCCAATTTGTGAAATTCTTGAGATTAGCCAACTCAATTAAAGTCACCAGCATTAATCTTGCTCTTTTTCTCCACATGTTGGTCTGTTCGACCCCCATACAAAGAGCAGTGAAAAGCAGAAATTATGATCAAAACACTGTGCAGTTGATCCCAAAGAGGACACAAAGCTTGAGTCAACATATTTACCTTGGAACCTTTGTCTAGGATGGACTGGTTGTCGCACAGCTGCTGCTACAAAAAGATTCTTCTCTGACTCTGTCAGCAATCCAGGCCTTGCAAAAAACTTAGGCAAGTTGAGTGTTGCTATCAGGGCTGCCTTGCTGGCCTCTGCATAACGTACACAAAACCCATACAAAACATCCGAAAGTGCATTCCTGAAGCCCTCCACCAGTTCAGCACCTGTTACTGTTCTAAGCACCACCTGCTAACACACATACATAAAAGGGGTCAATTATGTCATGGATAACTTGAGGATCTTGAGAGGGGCTTCATGAAATCAAACAAACCAAGCATGTGTGTCATTTGCTCTGCCCCAGTTGTTCACAGATACTTCACATATGTAAAGCACCTTCACACACAGCTTCCTCTCTAGTTTTCCTACATACTCCATAGCTGCAACTTCCTAGGTAGGTACTGTGACTACAAGATAACACCAACAAATGTAAGCACACCTATCTGGATAAGTATTTGAATCTCTCTGAACAACACATCAGTTAAGGATACAAGGTACTGCTTATCCACTAAATAAGAGAGTCACACCTCCACAATGAGAGCCCCATGAAGACCCACTGCTGCATCAACATATGGGAACAACTCTTGTGGCAGCTGCCATACAATGCCCTTTTTACTGTCCTCTTCATCAAATCCCAGGCACATTACAACTTCTGACACGAACTTTGCAGCTGGCAGAGCTGGACCTGGATCACCTCTGTTAATACACCCTGAATCACGAGTGAACAAACACCAGCAAAAGAAAGAGATTCAGTTGTTTGGCAACTGTACACGCATAACCACAATCACAAAATTTGGCACCATAATTCTTTAGACCTCCAGTTTACTTTCCACAAAATATGTAACCAAATAATGTTGTAAACACTTTACTATGCCACAATCTCTCTCCTGACAGATGAGCAAACTTGTGAGACAAGGCATGCTTTCCCCAACACCAGTTTCATGTGCACAATGGGTAAACAAGTCAGCTGGTGGACAGTGAAAACAATGCCATGATATAACTGCAGCATTCGGCTGTATCTGTCTCTATCCACACAAATGTCTCAAGCAAAACCATGTCCATGATAGCTATGTGGAAGATAACATATGTATGCAATTGTGACAAAAAGTCCACAACACCACCTTGAATGCCACACAATGTTGAGTGCAGTCATAATCTTATGAGATTCAGTCACAAATCATCAGACTGTCACCTTTGCCATGAATAGCAGTGATGCACTGCCATGACTACCCACTATGTGGAAACATAACATTTGTAATCTCTGAAACAATTTCCTCGAGCAAGAAGAAAAATGCTCACCAATTGCACAACGAATCAGATCACAAAAGGCAGGATATGGCAACATTATTCTTGGTTGAAAATGCAGAACAATTCGACCCAACTGGCAGAGGGACCCAAGGGCATCTGCCGCAACTTGTTGCTGTTTTTCCTGCTTACTCTCCTGATTGTCCAGGCTTGCTAAAGCATGCAGTGTTGACATGCCTTTGTAGGTCATTCTGGACACCTTCACCATTTCCTCCAAAACACCAATATCTTTTGTTATATCTGCGATGCTCGCAACTAGACTCTCCTCCACTTGAGGGCTTAACATTGACTTGTGATATGTGAGGGCTACAATCTGCAAGAGCACAGATGAAACTGCTGATGATGCACAAGAAACAAGAGAGAATGAAACCCAGTGGCCCATATATCTTCACCATGAGGAATGCCAAAGAAAGTGACTATGGTGAGAATTGCCAAATCCTCCTCTGCAGTTGTCTGATGATCTGATGAGCATAGGTCTAGTCACTGTCACTGAGAACAAGGTTCAAAACTTTTGAAGGATGGTCACAACTCAAGAAAACCTAAGCCCAACCGAATGTACAAGAGATAAAACAACAAATGAAAACTTCTCATAAACTTGCTCAAAGGGACCACACCGAGAAACCATAGGAGGAGTCTCACATCAGAGATGCAGTCAAGACATGTAGAAGATTGATGTCGCTTGAAGAAAACAGTTGCTGCACTAATCACTGCTGGAAGAACTCCAGCCAGAACCATTCCAACTTTTCGTGCAATCATGCCCCAAAGCTCACACAAAGCTGATGTTACATTGGCATCAGTTGGCCAATGTGCAGCAATAGAGTCAAGAGCTGGCCAAATTTGCTGAAGAATTTGAAGGCTTGGGTGTGACTCCATGCCCAGGTATGTAGCCACCCCACCATCAATAGCCACCACAATAACTCTCAGAGCCTCTGCAAGAATAGCTCCTGAGTCCTCCTTCGTATCCTGCAAAACCAAGTAAAAGTCCACTAAATAACATGAGTGGACAATGCATGTTTCATAGCAAACCACTAATATGAATATGAATATGAACAACCACTCCAGCTCATGCATGATTCACTGCTTGTATACATAAATCTCTTCCACCCATGATGATGCCTCAATCTCAGAACAGGGACTGATCAAAGGTCCCTCCTCAACTCAATCACACCTTCCACAAAACAGAAAATAGGAAAAGGGAAAATTACTTGTCCTTCTGCAAGTGAAGTCACAGTTAAAACAGCTGTAGAAGTTAGATGCACTAGTGCCTGATGGGCTTCTTCTGAGGGTAAGGCACCAGCCACTGCAGCAAGGCCCTGCACAATTGCTAAGCGGTCATTCATCTCCAGCCCTCTATCTGAAACACCCACCGATGATGCTACAGCTTCTTCACATGTACTCATAAGTGCAACAAGTGCCCGTGCTGCTGCAATACGTGGTGCAGCTGCTCGGCACAGCTCTCTGAGTGCACTTGCTGCCTCCCCTCTTGCTGTGGATCCAACCAAATGCCTAAGCTTATGAGAATCAGATACAGTTGAGTCACAAATACAACATGGAGGCCATCATCCAAAATACCACATCTGCTAGAATGTGGGATAAGTCAGTGAAGTTGAAATGACAGAAAGTTTCCAAAACAAGCATATGACTGAATTGTCTCTGCACCCACTTTAGAGCTACTGCCTCCTTTGTACAATGCAATGTCTAAAGCCAGCAAAATTGTTCCTTCAAAATTGAATTGAGGGAGACAAACAATAGAGATGGGCTGGGGGGGAAATGAGATAGGACAAAAGGTAAAGTGCTACCATCTGGAACATACAGTGCACCCAGGGTGTAGCTCACACTGATCTCCAGAGAGCTTGCCTCCAATGCTGCCCATTCTGCATATCTCTCCAGTGTTCTCACCACCATCACCACCAGCATTGAATGTGGCAGTGAATTTTTATCTGCCACAACCAAACACATACATTAGCTTTGGGTAATTCCCAGTGTCATGCAACCATATTCTCACAAACTAGTCACCTTGCACTGGAAAACAATATCTTCACTGCAGTCTTCCAAAGTCTCTGTGAAGATGCCAACTCATTGATCAACATCCACAAAGTGGATTTTGCCAATTCAATGGTAATGAGCATGAAGAACAACAAAGCACATTACTCTTTGCAAAAGCAAGTGTCCATGCATATCTCCAAATGAATGTGTTGCTGATTAAGATGTCAATGATCAATTGCTCTGAAGTGTTACCTCTCTGTATGACTGCAGTGCTTCCAGGCAAATGCTGAAAAATAGTGGACAGAAACAATTTGGTTGCTGTTTGTTCCTCCAGCATGACCATGGTTGTCTGTTTCTCCACATTTGGGTCAATAATTGCCAGAACCTCATTGCTCAAAGAGGCCGCCACAAAAAGGCAAACTTCAGCCGCCTGCCAGGTTTTGGCCTGGTGCAAACGCTCCACAATGTGTGACAAAAAAGCACTACCCAACTCCTTGAAGCACACAACCAGTGCATCTTTTGCTACCCCTTCCCGGAACCTGCCAGGGTGCAGTTTTAGCATATCTAATGTATAAAGAGAGGTGAAAGACCGAAGTGACATGATGATATGCCCGACTGATCTGTCTTAACAATTTCTCAGTGTCAAAAACACAACATCCATTGTATTGCTAGTTAATTGTAGGTAAGAAAATTCAAGTTGTAACTGCAAAGCAACATGGCATTGTTACACACAGCAGCAAGTGAATGCACTGCTTTCTTCAAAAGCTGCAATTGAGTGAATTGAATGGCCCACCTGTTAAACTCATCCTCGTCCACCTCTGATTCAGGCCAGGACTCAAAATTGGCAGGAAACATGGCAACCTGCATAATTGCCTGCTTGCCAACCGCAGCCCCTCATTGTCATGCAGTTATACTACAGTTCTCTTGCTTTGACTGGGAAGTTTTTTCACTACTCCTGCAAATGTGAAAACAATGTCACTACCCACTGTCCAATTGCTACTTACAAGTTGACTTTGTCACTACAAGGATCTTCTGCACAAAGTAACCTGGAGGACAGCCCCCTGTTTTAGCTCCGGTGTGGCAAAAGAAGATTGTAACCAGATTCATCAACATAAGTATAATGTATTGTTACTGGCAGGAAACATGAATCCAACAGACAGAATCTCTAATGCATCCATGAATAGAGATGAAGACAGCATCAGTGGTGACCTGAGCAGCAGCAGCAAAAAAAGGGGCTTGCAATACATCCCTCCGTTTGGAGCGTGGGACAGCTGCAAGACATGGCCAACTGCTTGCAGCAATAGTGGCACCTTCAAGTCCAAGGCCTCCTCCTCCTCCCAGACCATCAACCAGCCACTCAAGCATTGCTCCTGCATCATTCCCACCCTTTGCAAGAAGGAAGGACTCTGCTGAAGCAATGCCACTGACCAAACTCAGCAGTCCTTGAGAATGTAAAATGTTCGACTCTGTGGGTTCCAAAACTGCAGCAGTGAACTCCCATTTCTGTGCTAAGAGTGCTGCAGGCATAAAGGTAGAGAGACAAACCACAGTCATTCACAAAGTATCAGTCCTTCACCTTCACCACAAATGGCAGTGACAAATTCTGAAGACCTGTAGTTGAGGTTATGACTAGAGAACGTCTAGTTTGCATTAGGGACCATTACTCCTGCAAGTAGAACATAGCCAACATTTCATGAAAATGGCTTGGAATAGTCTATCTTTCAAACTTCTTTCAGCAAGATAGATCTTTCAGATGTTGCAGATTTGGAAATTGAACAAGAAACCTTACCTGATATGGCAGCCTGCACAGCAGGCTCCCTGCCAGGAAGAGGGTCAACAGCAGCCACTAGCTCACACAAAGTGGTGACAGCTGCATTAAAGCATGTGTCAACTTTGGATCCAAGTGCCCCCAGCAATCTCTTCCACAATGCTGTATAGTCTGAATATAGCTCAGATAGTGTGACCCCAGATTGCAACCTGCTTCCATGCAGACCAAGATGTCCGATCAACATCACCTTCAAATTACTGGCAGTGCCTAACAATCTAGCACCATAGACTGAGATGAGGAGGTGATCCCCCAAGTGCAAGGCAACAGATTGCTGGAAAATTCCAACATCATGCCCTTCCACACATTGATAAGGAAAACCTCACAAACTGACAAACATGCACAAACAACACTGGGTCCAAAATACACCCACAGTTGCAGCACCGAAATGATCTCTGAGTAAAAAAAACTAATGTGGCTGTATTTCAAGACTCCTCACAATTTCAGAAACACTCTCCCCTCTCTCAATGCAAACAAACATAATCAACATTTTGCACATGCCCAGGTAGCTAGAGACAGAAACATTACCATCTCTCGAGACAGACAATAGCTCTCGCAACAACCTCTTCCTGTACAGACGAAGTGACCATTGACTGCAAGTAGGTAAGAACTTGTGGAGCACAGTCCTGCATGCATTCTCCCACCTGTTCCAGCAAGCATGATGATGGTGATGTTACACCAGAAGAATGCATCAAAAGCCAGCAAATATCCTGCACTTCTTTGAGCAAATCAACAGAAGACAGGGAGAGTTTGCAACTACATTGTGGAGAGCTTCAAAACACACAGGAGTTTGTGTCACCCTCTCAAGGAGCAACTCACTGCAGACTTGAAGACCTTGAAAGAGAACTCAAAACCCTAAAACCCTGAACCTTTCTAAAACCACAAGAGGCACTGGGGACAAGAGCCCACATCTCTCTCCAAACAGCAACCTCCTCTTCTCCTGACCATCTTCTCAAATCCCCAGTAGAAGAAAGCCCACAGAAAATCACGTGTGTTGGATGTATAGCATGGAACTGTACAGATAAATCTTCAGCAAAAGGAGAGTGTTTTAAGACAAATCCTCTGCACTGGATCCAAATGGGCAGATTTTGTCGTCTTCCATTTCACCCATTGCTCACATTTCAATCACAGCAAAAGAAAGAGGATTTGGAACCCTTGTTGAAAGAGGATTTTGGAATTCTTGTTGAAGTAAGATGTTGGAATCCTTGTTAAAGGGTTTTGGATCCTTGTTGAAGGAGGGTTTATGATCCTTATTGAAGGAGGGTTTTGGATCTTTGGTTAGGGTTTTCTACAATGAGAAATGGGAACAAGAATGCTGCTGCTGTTTGTTTTGGGTTGCTACAGGAAACAGTGCAAAATCTTCTCAAATGTAAAAGGAAGCAAGTGACCGACTCGTACCTGCCAAGGTAAAGCAGATGATCTCAACAGAGATTCTTCTGCCAAACTGATCAGCAACTCCACTCCAAGGACAGGCTCAACAGATGGCCTCATGCTGGATTCACCTCCAACAATGCTCTCAACCAACTGGAACAAACAAACAAACAAAAAGCTCCAAGCACTCACTTTTGTCACAAAAAAGACACTCCCATGATGATGTCTGTCATGGCCTCATGAGCTTCTTCTTCACCCCCCTTTCTTCATCACAGTGTGGCAGACCCAATAGCAAGCGAGGTTGCGCTCTCCTTCTCTTCGATTACTCTACTACAAAGTGCAAAGAATAAGAAGAAAAAGCTGGCATTGCAGTGAGAGAAAGGAACAAAAGGGTTTCGTTCCTTTTACCTCGTAACAAGTCTCTGCTCCTGCCATCGCTGCGGCACTGCTCACCACCAAGCACAACCTTTCCGCAACCATTGGGTTGCCGAGATTGGCAGGCAACTGACGCCAAAGAACCTCATAAATCTCTCGAGCATCAGCAGCAGCTACCTCCGACCAGTCCGACCTGATCTTGGCAAGGAGCAAATTGAGAGCAAAGAAACGAGCTTCAGGCACTCTCCCTACTGCCGTCGTCGTCTCCGGTGGCGGAAACGCAAGATACAACGATACACTCCACGCCTCCGGCAGCGTGACGAAATCGGTGATCCATTTGCTTGCATCCGGGTGATGGTCTCGCAGCAAGCTCAGAATGGCACTCTCCAGCTGCCTAGCCTGAGCTTGCAGTATTCTGGATTCCTTCTCCTCGTCCTCTTCCTGTTCATGATTCTTCTTCTCCCGAGCTCCAAGCTCTCCTTGTCCTACCTCTTCCATCTCCCACTCCCGGCAATTCTTGTTGAAGATCTGGTATGATTCTCTCCCTCTTCCCGCGACGAACTTGGATGACACCGATTCTTCGCGTTGTCGGTGGTACCGGCCGGAAAAAAACAAAGAGAGAGAGAGAGAGAGAGAGATGATCGTTGTTCTCTTCCGCTACTGGTGTTGTTGTAGTAGCGCCTTCAGCAGCCGCTCGACGACAACGACGACCTAATACTCTAGAGACTCTTCAGGATTCTTAGCAAACCGGGATTGCTCGTAGCAGCTGCAGAACTCGAGTCTTGGAGTAATCACAACACGCAACGGCAGATCACGAAGCACTGCTGTTTTGGGTGCGTTCGATCGGAAAGCTTTTGCGAGAACACCGTACTGAGAAAGATTTTAGCTTGGCGAAGAGAGAAGAAACTAGTGTGCGCGATGGGACGAGCGAAGGGGGATCCAGCTCGCAGCAAGTCGCGGCCTTCTAGTAGCAGGTTTTGTGTTGGGATCTCTCTTCTCTGATGAATCTCTCTTTCTCTCTTCAAGCTCTTGGAAAGGATCTGTCCTTCATGCCTCCTTCTGTTTTTGCTCTTGGTTTGTTTGTTTGTTGTTCTCAGAAAGTCTCTGGGAGATTGTCTTGGTTGCATCTTTGTTTCATGCTTGAAGAAGATCTGGGAGAAATTCTCCCTCTTCCTTCCTTCCTTCCTTGTTCAGATAGGATTCAGATAGTGAGGTTTTGTTGCTCCGGGAAGGAAGAAATCACACACACCTGAGAAAGAAGGAGAAGAAGACATACAAAACT
>Ga0209208_10007691_pt1 | contig 14543 bp, 12 predicted proteins | sample S1TSphfallax_3_FD_187694 | JGI IMG/M metagenome (GOLD analysis project Ga0209208, IMG submission 187694) | Host-associated microbial communities from peat moss isolated from Minnesota, USA - S1T2_Fd - Sphagnum fallax MG (SPAdes) (version 2) | ecosystem: Host-associated > Plants > Peat moss >...
CCTTTTGTCCTATGCTTAAAAGCAATAGGTTAGAAATCCAAATGATGTGGCAAAATTGAATTGGCTATTCAAGGAGAATATTTGTAGAATTACAATTTACAAATCAACATAAAAATTTGATCTCAAAAAGTTGTTATGCTATACTATTATGTGAAAATATAAATTATGATTAGTCATGATTATTTTATTTTCAAATCATTTCAAATTTGAAAAAAAATACCAAAAACACTAGTCATAATGTTTTTAAAGTGTTTTTTGAATATTCTATTGTTATTTAACAATAATTATTGTGTTTAAATTATTTTTAAGGTACAATAATCAGACTTTAATTTTGGAGTATAATTACGTTGAAAAATATTATTATGGTGATCCATTAAATTCAACTTACTAATAGTAGGTAGGAGTGTTTGAAGATTACTTTCATTGTTTTAGGATAACTTTTAGTGATTTCTTTTTAAAGGTGGCTAGGTTGAAAATATTTTCACTAATATAGAAAATGATGAAGAGGACCCATGGGGTCCTATGGATGGTAGGAACTTTTTTGGTTCCTCATTTTTTTTAATGTTGTTGGAGAGGTTTGGAAGAAGAAATGTAGTTGGAAAGTGTGGAATGCAAGTGATGTGTCTGTTCCAAAGAAAGTAAATGCCTTTTGTGTGTTTTTTCAAGTATACAATATATATATATATATATATACATAATTTTTATTTTTGGTTTTTTTAATAACTTTTTACTAGACAATAGTTGTAACCATGGAATGCAACAATATTGATGGAAATAAATTCACGATGGTGAAAATAGTTTACACCTTACAAGACAATTTACAACAATGTTACAAGATTAATTATCATGAATATTAAGCAATAAGAGAACTTTCTAACATAACTAGATTAACAAGTTAATGATTTCTTTATTTTTTTAATCATAGTTAAATGTGGTCTTTATGATTAAAAAAATAAAGAAATGTGGTCAATGAAATTTTTTAGAAGGTTATATAATAAAAGCATATAAAAGGCTCAATTAGTAAAACTTCTTAAAAGGTTGATAAACTTTTTAAATGCTCCATTAAACAATGTAAATAAAAGTTTAAAAGCACCATCCTTCAATTTTGAAAATGCATGTTGTGACCTTTACATTCCTAATTCATCTCATGCCTAATTTGCATCATGCTTTGTTCAAGTAATGAAATCATATTTTTTTATTCATTTTTCAATTATTTATTTGTCAAAGTCCATATAATATTCTTCTTCAATTTATATTTTTGTTTTATTTTCGACATCAAATAGGGAAATAATTACCTTTTTGCATCACATTGAATTAATTTTTTTGGTTTCCCCTTATTCTCCCATGTTGCTGACTTTATTTTTTGGACAACAATTTTGCCAAAAGGTATTTAAACCATAACAAACATATTTTCTTATGTTTTGTGTTTTATTATTCAACAACTTCACCTAATGTTAATTTGGGATCATCAGGACCATGGATATACATCTACATTCATTAAATTCATTTCAAAATTGAATAAAAATCATCATAATGCATTTGAAACATTTTGGTAAAAATATATCAAAATTTGTCAACATTAACTTAATTTACCACTTTAAAACATGAAAAATTAACCACTAGTTACATATGAAGTGGGTCATATTATATAGTCAAAGGTACGGTTATTAGATTATGCAATTCAAAATTGGTGCGCATGTAATCTTCTCAATAAAACCATTGTTTTTATAACCTTTTATAACAACCATCATATTTTTAGGCCACACACATGGGAAAGAATCATGCAAGGAATAAAAGGGAACTCATTTATAATGCATTCCATCAACAAACATTGGTGTTATGTGAATGGGAGAAGATAGTGTGTCACCTAATTTAAGAGTGGAATTTCTTTACACTTGGGCTTAGTGTTATGGTTAGCATCTTTTGTAGTTTGATGAGAGTTACATGTCCCATATCCCTTTTGGCAAATTGTCTACCTTTTCAATGCTTGCAAGGATTTTTATCTATGCAATCAAACCAACATCACTTTGAAGGTGCATTTTCAATGACTCCTATCTTCTTTGTTGTAATGTATTTCTTCTTGCACTCCTTCCACTTGTCCTTGACTTGGGCATGATTTTGTATTAGCTTGTGTGGAAATCTCTTCACTACCTTTGCCATAATGTCCTATTGATGAGCTTGTTTGAGATAGCCTTTGCCAATAGCTCAAAACTTCTCCTCAAAGGATTGCAACAAACAACTAGTGGCATCCTCACTCCGAACACAACTCTTGTTGGTAGCTTTCTTGAATTTTTCTATATGTGAGGTACTAGACACAACACTAATAGGTACATGAGGAGGTTGATGATCATCTATCTCCTGCACCAGCTTCTCAACATGCGTGAAAAGCAAAGCTGCTTCCATGCTGTCCTGCAACATTTCAGTAGAATCTTGGGCAGTTGCAGCAATGATAAAAGATCAGAAGATCGCCAACAAAAAACCCTAATTTGTGTCCTGCTATCTGGCTCACATCAAGGGAACTTGTCCCCTAGAATGAGCAGGAGAAAACACAGCACAAGAGTAAGTATATTGATGTAGCATAATTCTGCCACCCCAATCTGTCATGGATCTTGGATCCCAGGGAAGAGGACATTGGCAAATTTTCCTTGGGTTTTTCTAGGGTTTAGGGTTTAGGTTTGTCCTGATTATGTCATCCATGGTATAAGCATTTTTTTTCTGAAGTACCAAAAGCTTCATGTGGCAGGTTGTGGTTAGTGCTACAGAACCTTATCTTCTTGGGGTGGGGATGTTTGTCCAACTGCAGAAGGTGAGTTCTCAGGGAAGTAAGATTTCAATTTTGTGTTGGGACGTTGATGACAGAGACAATCAATGCCAAGGGTGGACGGTAAGAGTCCGATATACATATGTGAGCTGAAACTTCTGAGATCATTAGTAGCCTAAAATGGGTGTCAGAAGCATGGCATTGTTTGTGGATGCAGTGAATGTCAAGCAGAGGTTTTCGTAATATGGTATTGCTGGATCACACTAGAAGAATGGGGGAGACTTTTGTCTGTGCTTCCAGATACATGTTGGCCTCCAACTTTGAAAAGTTGTGATGCATGCACTGTGTCTCATTGTGAATTGTGTGTGTGACATGAGTTGTACCGATTATGATGGAAGGAAGTCCCAGGGAGGTTGTATCTTTACACTAGTCCCTGGGGTCTGTGCAGGCCAAAAAGAGAAACTTTGGCCGGCATTCTTTTCAGATCCATTGCAGTGGTGGGATCACAGGCTAGAGAAGGTAATAGTTGGAATTGCTGCCACAATTCCCTTGATGATGGTGGTGAGTATGGTGGGTTTAGGTTTCTTGGTGCTGTCCAGAATGTAGGGCTAATTAATGCACTTTCTGATCATAGGAGAATGTAAGGTATCCTGATTTCAAGCACAAGAAAACACGAGAGGCATTTGGCTTGATGACCGATGGAAACTCCCATGGGTGGAAGCAGAAATGGCTGCAATAGTACCAGGAACTCTACAGTTGAACAATTTCTCCTGCAATCGAAGCCTTGCAAGATATGTCAGAGCTGGCCAATATGAGAAGACACTGGAGCTTTTCCAACAGATGCAACAAGATTGCATGATTCCTGACAGCTTCACTTTTGTTCCAGTGCTCAATGCATGTGCCACTTTACAATTGCTTGAAGATGGCAGGCATGTTCATAAGCAGATCATAGAAAGTGGTTGTGAGTCTGACATCTTTGTAGGCAATAGCCTAATTGACATGTATGCCAAGTGTGGGGGCATGGAGAAGGCTTGGAGTGTATTTGTTCGGATGCCAACACATACTGTGGTCTCCTGGACTACCACGATTCTGGGAAATGTGAAGTGTGGTGATGGCCACAAGGCATTGGAACTATTTCAACAAATGAAACTGGAAGCTGTGGAGCCCAACTCTGTCACTTTTGTGGGAGTCCTGAATGCATGTGCCAGTATAGGGACACTTGAAGAAGGGAGGCATCTTCATCAACAGATCCTTGAAAGCAACTGTGAGTCTGATATCTTTGTGGGCAATAGCCTCATTGACATGTATTCCAAATGTGGGAGCATGGAGGAGGCTTGGAGAATATTCAACAAGATGCCCACACGCAATGTGGTCACTTGGACTGCCATGTTCTGGGATATGTGAAACATGGAGAAGGCCACAAGGCATTGAAACTCTTTTGACAAATGCAATGGGAAGCTGTGCAGCCCAACCCTGTCACTTTTGGGGGTCCTGAATGCATGTGCCAGTGTAGTAGCACTTGAAGAGGGTAGGCGAGTTCATCAGCAGATCCTTGAGAATGGCTATGAATCTGATGTCTTTGTGGGTAATAGCCTCATCAACATGTATGCCAAATGTGGGAATGTGGAGGATGCTTGTAGAGTGTTCAATGAGATGTTGATACGCAATGTGGTCTCTTGGACTTCTTTGATTCTAGGACATGTGAATTGTGGACAAGGGCAGAAGGCAATGGAACTATTTCAACAAATGCAATGGGAAGGGCTAAAGCCAGATGTTGCATGGAAGGCCATGATATTGGGACAAGTGAAATGTGGGCAAGGGCGTAAGGCATTGGAACTATTTAAACTAATGCAATCAGGAGGGATGGAACCAGATGTTGTCACTTGGGTCCAGAATGCATGTGCCAGTGTATTGGCCCTTGAAGAGGGCAGGTGTGTTCATGTGCAGATCATTCGAAGTGGTTGTGAGTCTGATGCCTTTGTGGGTAATAGCCTTGTTGACATGTATGCCAAGTGTGGGAGCATGGTGGATGCTTGGAGAGTGTTTAACAAGATGACCAAACGGAATGTGGTCTCATGGACTGGGGGCCATGTGAAATGTGGGCAAGGGCAGAAGGCTTTGGAGCTGTTTCAACAAATGCAACACGAAAGAGTCGAGCCAGACACTCTCACTTTTGTGGGGGTCCTGAATGCGTGTGCCAGTGTAGTGGCACTTGAAGAGGGTAGACATGTGCACAAGCAGATCATCCAAACTGGTTGCAACTCTGATGTCTTTGTCAGTAATAGCCTCATTGAGATGTATGCTGAATGTGGGAGCTTGGAGGATGCCTGGAGAGTGTTCATTTAGATGGCTTCACCTGATGTGGTCTCTTGGAATGTGATGCTTGGAGGATTTGCCATGCATGGCCATGGAAATGAAGCTCTTGCTCATTTTGAATGGATGTGTCAAGAGGGTATGGAGATAGATAGTGTTGCTATTATTTGTTTTCTGTCAGCTTGTACCCATGCAGGCTTTGTGGAGGAAGGCATTCACTATTTTGATTCTATGGGTTCCATTTTTGGTATTCCTGCAACAGTGGAGCATTATGACTGCATACTTAATCTGATTGGCCATGCTGATCTTCAGGGAGATGCTGAAGATCTCATCAATACAATATATAACCAACAAGGTTGTACACATTTGCAGTGAAGTTTTTGAAAAAGATTTCTCAAAATTTTGAAATTTGAGATATTGAAATCAGGACTGCCAGATAGCCCATTCTTTCAATAACAAACTATATTAACAAAAAGTGCAAATTATCCATGCCAGGTCCATATAGGCGATGGAGATGTATATTAAGTAAATTATCAACAACTAGTTGACTAATGATTTTTGAGGTGATATTTTTTGAATGGTTTTTGAATGTTCTTGTTGCATAAAGCCTCTATCTTTCACAGATTTGATCAATTTATAGGAATTTGGACACAGTATATAAAGATTTTTTTTTCCCCAATTTTGTGAGGTATGTGGTCTGGTGATCATCCACAAGAGGACTTAGCCAAATTTGGCTACAGGTCAAAGAGCAAAGTAGAAAAGTTCAGGAATCCTGCCTACAATTTTGCAACATGCTAAAATCTATTTGTAAACATGTTGATTTCAAACCAAAGAAATCCTCATATTGTGAGAGAGTGGGAGGGTTTAGCTGATTCTGGCTTCTAGTTGATCAAAATTCATAATAAAGACCTTTACAGCTGTTAATGTGTAAGTAGGAAGCTTGCACTCTTATAATCAGCAATTGAAATCCCATCATCAGATTATGAATTACTAGAGTTTGGAGATCACTACACCCTAGGCATACAAAAGCTGCATACCACAATTGGCCCTCCCCCAAAAAGGATTAAACCAAGCACTTAATGTGATCACAAACTGATTACAAGTGACCAAATTCTGCAATATACAACAGGGACCAGAACAAATGCACCAAGAGCTAACATGAAAAATGGAGAACTGAGCAACCCACCAGCATGTAATACAAGCTCCAGAACAAGTTATTTCTCTATAACAGTAATGGTTTTCACGTGGCCTTTTCTGCCTCCTTTAAGTCCCCTTACGAGGCAGACTGGAGAGGTCCTGTGTGGAGTTCAACCAGAGCTAATAACTTGGGCAGGAGCCAAGACCAATTATCTAAAAGACCATTCTGCAAAAACCAAATGATCACTGTGCAAATCCGCATCACCACTTCGCAACTCCACATGAACATTGTGCAAACAACATGAAAACCATTACATAGTGCAGTGTGCCTGGTACAGGCCATTGTGACCATTTCCCTGCCTGTTTTGGAAATCTGGCAGAAAGTCTTATATGTTGAAGGGCAGGTCACATTGGGGCTTATATTTCTTCTTGGGTTTTGGAACTCCAGCTATAACTACTGCGTTCATTGCCATGCCCTCAAACAACATAGCCACGCTCTGGACCACCTGCACTTCCCCAACACCTAATCCAAAGCAATAGGGAAAACAGAGCCAATTTTATCTTGGCCAAAACGGTAACACTTGATGTTTACCCTGTATGGACCCAACTGCAAATAATTATCCTCTTGCCCTGCAAAGAAGCATAGAGTGTAAAGTGCCAACTCGAATTCAGGACTCACACCTATCAATGTGCTGCTCTTGTCTTTGCGCACTCCTTTCCACTCAAACTCTACTGTCAGCAACTGAGTATGAGAATTCGGCTGTGGGCACATGCAAAAAAAAAAAACAGATTAGTCACAAAACTGATGGCACAAACCTCTCTACATTGGGTGCTGCAATCTACACATAGGTTAGTCACATCTTTACAGTCCTTCCAAACTTTGATTCAAACCCGATAAAAATTGAGAGAGATGACATAATAATAAGGTTACAGGGAATTCAGACCGAAAAACAGTATCAGTAAACAGGAAATGGGACAGATCCCAACACTGGAAACACAAAAAAACAGAGGAGCAGCACTATGAACAATAGTGACCTTGAACAGCAACAATATATGGGAGTGATCAGCTACTGTAATAACCCCATTGATGGACTTCATCAGCTCCTGACAGTAGTTGGAGGCCAATTTTGCACATTAGTAACCAACATACCAAGATTCTGTTATGGGATGAGTTTGGCTAGCTTAAGATGGAGACTACAAAGGAAATGCAGAAGAAGGGGAACAGTATGAGAAGGAAACCCCGAGAAAAAGAACTAAACAAGGAAAGGGGGAGAAGAGCATGACAATACTGGAAGCTTTTAGCACAGGTTCTTTTGAGGAAAAAAGTGCACTCTCAAGAACTCCTGACTCAGAATTAAGAAGCCCTGAGAATTTGAAGATTTCCAAAGGTTTTGAAACACAACTACCCACAAATCTTTCATTTGTCAAGCAAACCTACACAAACTTTGAAGAGTAACCTTTTACCTTCATAAGCCTAATGAGCTCAGCATTTAAGCTATGAATGGCAAAGTCCTGAATCCAAACCCTAAAGCTCTGAAACTGACTTTGGCCATGATGAAATTAGCAGTATCTGAAAAATTTAGAATCCTGACTGCACAACTAGTACCCATTTCAATACTAATCAACAGCTTAAAGACTGATCACTGACCAAACATTCTTCATTGCAAAACCCAGCAACATCAAGCTTGAATTTCTGGGAAAGTAGGCACTTACTGATTCTCCATGTCGCCGGGGAAGGGTGTAACCCAGATATTTCACTGTTCCCTTTGCTTCCTCCGCGTAAAACTGATGGAAAGACAACAACTTCAGTGTTAGAGAATACTGAAACACATGGCATGACTCCAAGGGTAGAGGGGTTTAGGGTTAGGTCAGTATTGGAATGAATGCAGCAAAAGCATTGTTGGGTACCTAGTTTCCTATTGGTACCTGGATCCAGTTATGAAATCCCGAGACTTCTGCTTGCTGCTTGATCTCTCCAACAAAGACATGTTCAAAAGCTGATGAAGAATCTCGTGTGCCCTCTCTGTTGTAGAAGCGAAACCACAAGTTCTGCAGTTGTCTCTTGAACTCCTCCTCACTCTCAGTCAATATGTTCTTCTCAGCCAAGTACTTACGGACATACTTGATTGGAGCTGTCCGACTAATCTCCTCAATAAATGCAACTTGCTCATGTTCATCTGCTGCAGTCAATTGCTCTTCAATGTCTTCATCAGCATGATAATTATCCAGAAGTGCATAAAAACGGGCGTATGTTGGTCGTTTGAAGACTTCTTGATGCAAAAACCGGAAGAGTGACGACCCTCCACTCATGTCTTCTCTGTGATAATACACCTTCTGTTCCTCTCCACAGTCAAGTTCATAGTCTTGTCCAGGAGTTAATCTGTTGAGGTCAAGATCCCAAAGGCGCCTGCAGGCTGATGAAAAGTCACAAAGCTCCTCTTGTGTGGGTTCTACATCAGTGGAGACATGCATAGCATACTGTTGATGACTGGCATGTTGTTTAAAATGTTGTTGTTGCTGTCCATCAGGATATGAATGCGGATGCAGGTGTTGTTGCAGAGCTTCTTCAGTACTGCTCCACACACTGTTTGAGTCTTGGTTCCAAGATGCAGGATTTTGCTGCTGCCACTTGTTGCTGCTGCCATCCTCCTCACATTCTTCTCCTACCACCTACAAAATTCTATGAAGAAGGTATCACATCATCATCATCATCACAACAAGGAAATCACATGACACAAACACATTCTTGCAGACCATAGAGCATTACAGCAGAATGTACTATACTTCTGATGCAAGAAAAAAGGAGGATGACGATGATGATGATGACATGCCTTCCAGCAAGTCTTTCACTGAATCTCTTCTACAGCCACACCTGCCTCATCTTCCCCTGAGGATTCTCAAAAGCCCATTGGCTTCTTGGGCATTCGTTCCCAGATTCTTGGGAAGAGATTAGGGTTGAAGAGTAGACCTTGGAGCTTTTTGCAGCGTAAAAATCCAGAGATCTAGTCAAACTGGAACCCTCAATGCGATGATACAACAGCCGCATTTGAAGAAAAGTTCAGGAGAACGACAACAGGTTCCCAGCGAAACCACGCAAAAGGTAAGACACCCAATGGGGGGAAGCAAGCAGGTACCTGAGCCCAAGAGTCTGCAGCCGCAGGTGGTCTCCTCCTCTCAGGGTGCGACTCCTGAACTGCACCACCACCTCCTGGTCCATGATTCCAGCTTTCATATCTAGCTTCCGGCTCTTGGATCCCAGCTGAATCCCAGCTGTTGCTGCCTCCACCAGCAGCAGATTCATGTCGCCAATCTGATCTACTGGGTGCAGCAGAATGAGGAGAAACAGCAGCAGGAGGACGAGGACGAGGATCATCAGCATTGTTGTCTTCTTGCTGGTGGTGGTCATTGAGATGCAGTGCCTCCAAAGCCAGATTCTTGAGCCCCTCTACAACAGAATGCTTCTTGAGCCCCTCTACAACAGAATGCTTGATGCTGTCGAGGAAGGAATCCATCGCTGCAACACCCAAATGCTCCAAATCCTTCCAAAACAAGCACACTCAGTTTGCACTCAAAACCCCCGAAATCTTCACCAAAACACAGGCTTCCAAGTTCGCTGTTTTGCACCCACGGCCAAATTCTTCACAAAAAAATTCCTTCCAAGTTTGCAGTTTTTACACCCACCACCACCAACCAATTCTTCGCCCCCAAAAATAAATAAATAAAAATAAATAAAATCCTTCCAAGTTTTGCAGTTTTCACACAACAAAATTACTAACCCCCAAGCATAAATAAATAAATAAATAATTAATTAATTAATTCCAAGTTTGCACAAACAAAACCCTACCTATATCAACATAATTGATTATGAAAAAATTTATTAATAAAATCAACTAAACCCACCCAAAGACACTTCAAAAAAAAGAAATTTGACAAAGCTTCTTGACCATTTCAACTCAATCAAATCCATTTACAAGTATCGCCATGTATATTATGTGAACCAGCGTTTCTTTTCCGCCAAAATGCGAAAAAAAATAAATATAAAAGGAAATATTCCCGTTTCTTCTGAAAACAAATCGCCAAATTTCGAGATTTTAAAATTTTGTTTTTGGGGCCACATTTGGAGTGTGCTTTTTAGTTTCGTAGCATTTTTTTTAACTAGTTTTTTAAAAACTTTTTGGAGAGGTTCTAAGACCTGTCGCCATTTAATGCTAAATCTCTCCTAACTTGGGATGTTAGCCAATGATGCAACATCTGAAATTTGGGATTAATTAATTAATTAATGAAAAAATCACTGATGTGAACTGTTATCACTCACATCATCAGTTCTAAAATGTGATTTAGAAATTATATACAAAAAAAAATTACAAAATATGTGGCAATGTATGATCATCACTAGTGCCAACATGCATCCACCTATTTACAAATCGCCATGCACATTGTTCGTAGTGTTCTAACAAATTTGGCACGAAAGTGCCAAATTATTTTATTTTATTTTTCTAATTTTTTTGACAATTTGTCAAATTTTGAGGGAATTTTTTTGTTTTCTAATAGTCTTCAAATTGTCCATTAAAAATACTTAATCCATAATCTTTTAGGTTGTTGTGCACAAACAATAAGAGAATATGAATATAGGAATAAAAGATCTTGAACTCCTAACAATTATGAACTTAATTAGTTGGTTCATTGTATTAATAAGGATTTCCCTCTAAGAGCATCATCATCAACAACTGGTGATTAGTCTATGACTGCGCACAGTAAAATCGGCTTGGAGCAAAGTCAAAATGTGCTGGTTTGGCTCAGGAAAGTAAGTTTTCTCCTGCATATTTGCATAGTTTGTAGAAGGCTGATAAAGGCGCAGAAAAGCTGTGCACCTGACGGAAAAGAGTGTAATAAATGTGATTTGAACGGTGATCCCTGTTTTTTATTGATCAATCATAATTATTGGTCCAGGTGATTTGTCGTTACCGTAGTACATTCTCAGGTTCGGCATCTGGCTGGTGAATAATTATTTTATTTTGAGAATATATTTAAAATATACATTTTTGAATTTGATAAATTTTTATTTAAATTTAAAAATATTTACATGTTATTTATTTATCATCAATGTTTTGGGCAAATGTTTTGCTTCATATCACGGGTTTTGATCTCAGATCTTCCCTTGCAAGAAATATGGCATTAATTGCAAAAAATATGGCATTACTCACTGGCATACTATCAGATATATTGAAAAATAAGGTTTACTTTTTATATTTAACACATACATAAAATTTAAAAAAATAAAAAAATCCGACTAAATAGTGCAATTCTCTCAAGCCCATAAAAGTGCCAAACAAAGCTCGTTTAGGAATGTAAATGAAGGAATTTTTTTAAAAAAATAACTCAAAAATCTTATGAAAAATTTGGACTTCAATAAACAGTAATTTTAAGAAATTTAGCAAGAAGGGTCCTTAATTTTCTACAAATTTGGCAATCTGGAATATAATATAATTTTTGCCAAAGCTGAAAAGGTACTACTACTGTAGTAGTCCCCCACTTAATTTGCTGGGTGGGAGATAATTTTTCAAAACAAGAAACTAAACTTGTATGTGAAAAATATGTTTTGTAGGGTCAGCATATTTAGCACATTGGGGGTGCTATAACCCCAACACATTTATAATAATTTCACTGGAGTTCCTTGGCCCCCCCTCTTGGGTCATGCCCGTGAAGGAAGAAGTGTGATAATGTGTCTGCTAGAAACAGATCTGCCCATGATCTTCCAGAAAACCTGACACGCAGAAAAAATCAAAACTTAACTTGGATGTGTGTGTGTGTGAGCAATTGTCTCTCTCTCTCTTTCTCTCAAGGTGGGCAGATTGAATAGAACATCAAATAGCTCTATAGCTTAACCTTAACATAGCACTCAACCCATCTATTGGTTTGTGACTGTCACAAGCCAATACAGAATAAGTGTATTGAAATACATCATAACTTGAGAAACTAACCAATACAGTACAGAAATACATAACCTGAGAAGCAGAATGCAGAGCTTATTGAGATTATTATCAAAGGAAAACTAGTCATATAATCATGCATTCACATTGAAGCTAGAAGAACAATTAGTGATGTCTATTAACAAAGTATGGTAAATGTCTCTTTTGACACTATGGGCACCATTGCATCCTTTCCACATTGAAGATGGTTTTGCTATGGGGATGGCAAACAATCTTCAAAGAGGCATCTACCTAGAAGGATTGAGTTGGCTTACCAAAGAGAGGCATGCGGGAAGTTCCATTCAGAAACACCGCTGGATAACTTGTTTGCAGGGACAAACAACACAAATAAAACAAGTTCTGTTACTATCTTCAGCATAAGCTTTGGCATCTCAAGGTCATAGGACTTGAGCTATCAATAATAAGGTTTCCAAGAACAGGTAGTTGATAAGCCAATGTCCATTGAAAACTCAGTTATGCATAGAACTAAAAGATTTTGGAGACAATGGGTTAGTTCAAATAAAAGTTCATGATACTACTTTTTGGAATACATCAGGGAAATAATTGCAAAGGAACTTTGGGAAAGATTTTCATACCTCAATCTCGACACCAAAGTTCGGATGGGATTCTTACCAATCACTGTCACATCATTACAATGTCACAGAGATCGGCAAGAACCTCATTCAAACCTTGATAGTGAAAACTGCAAAAGGTTACATATACCTCAAGCTTCACACCAAGGTTTGGATGAGATTCTTGCCAATCACTATCACATCATTACAATGCAATAGAGATTGGCAAGAACCTCATTCAAACCTTGATTGTGAAAACTGACAAGAGTAGAATCATCTGAAAGAAAGAGAATTCAAACACCATCTCCCATGCAGTCTCATGTCCTCAGGTAGCTACTACTCTGGTCAACACCAAGCTAATCTCTTCAATAGGTTGGGGGTAACGTAATGTGCACATCTCCCTCCACTCATTGGTCTTCCCATGGCAATGTCCTTTGGAAAAAAGGATGGCAATGTTATCGGGTGAAGTGCACTTTTGGTTGAGCAAGACATCTGCAAATGAGAGAAGGGCAAATTGAGAGAACTTAGAGTAGAAAATTGAGAGATGATCTGAAATAAAGTTTACAAAGATTTCTGGTAACATATCAGCAAGCAGGAGATAACAGAAACCTTACCATAAAGAACACAGAAAAAAACAAAAAGCAAAGACATGAGTCATAGGTTGGAAAAACAGCAAATAGTCCCATACTTGAGAACATATACCTTCAACAGTAACAGATCTAAGAGATTACAGAGAAAACTCCACAACAAGACTGAAGATATCAAGGGAAACATGAGATGGTCATAAGCTTAAGAGTGTTGCTCACAAAGTGTCAGACCATTATTGCCTTCATCATGATAAGCTTGTCCCTGAACTTGCAAGGATCTACGTACGAAATAGAGACAGAGAACTACAGGAGAGGGTAGTAGTAGTCGGACATACTGCATCTGAAACAGATCCTTTCTATGAACAACACTGGAAAACAGCAGTCACAATGGAAAAGACAAAGCAAGCTTTGCACACTTCAGGACACGAAACCAGGGGTTCTTTTTTCTTCTAAGCGCCTACAAACTTGTGAAAGCCCAGGAAAAAGTCATGCAAGAGCCCAGGAGGGGGGGGAAAAAAAAACTTCTCATGAAATCAGTCCACATCTTTTGCTCTACCTAGACCTCAAAACGTGACAAACAGAACTTTGCCACAAACATGCAAACAGAAAGCGTCACACACACCTTGACAAGAAGAGAATCGTGGAAAACCTGGCTTCCTTTCCGTCAACTCTCCAGTGGCAAATCTGCTCTTCTCAGACGAGGGATCTGAAAACTACCTCTTCCCTTCCGATACATACTCTATACTCTCTCACTCCTGTAGCTCCAGCAACCCTCAAATCTTCCTCTAGATCTACTTCTCCTTCTTCTCTAGTGGATGCTACTTCTCATCAGCATGTTGTTCTATCTTCATCATCGATCTAAGTCTCCTGGCGAATCCGCTATTATTGTTCTGTTCTCTTCAAGATCTTCTTCTACATATATCTTCATCATCGTCCGCTGCTCTTCTTCTTCAGAACACCACGGCCCCGTTGCCCTGTCTGCAGATAGAGTTTGCAAGGCCATCCTTGCCCGCCCTTCATAAACGTTTTGCCGACGATCGGCCCTGCGTAAATGTTACTCAACCTGTTGCTCTCACGTTTCATGAGGTAGGTAGGTAGGACGATAGATAGGTATAGGTTGGTAGGTAGGTAGGTAGGCAGAAAGGGTGAAAAACCTTTAAGTGTATTTTCAAGTAACACTATAGAGTGCAAAAACAATTCATTG
>Ga0209208_10007692_pt1 | contig 14542 bp, 9 predicted proteins | sample S1TSphfallax_3_FD_187694 | JGI IMG/M metagenome (GOLD analysis project Ga0209208, IMG submission 187694) | Host-associated microbial communities from peat moss isolated from Minnesota, USA - S1T2_Fd - Sphagnum fallax MG (SPAdes) (version 2) | ecosystem: Host-associated > Plants > Peat moss >...
CTGATATTATCAATGAATGTAAAATCCACCATGTATTTTTTTGCATTGCAACATATAACTCATTCGTCTACATGTGCACTAAGTTTTGAAGGTGATGATGGCTCTTGATATATGACACATGAGCTAATCAACCCTCTTGAATATGTTGTGATACATTGTTTTATATTAATCATGGCAACATCTTAAAAAAATTCAGTTTCACAAGCTTGTTTCAATGTCTGAAAAATGAAACAAATAATAATAAAGAAAATTAAAAACCATCAAAGGCATAATAATGCTTGTTCGTTGTTGAATTGCACCATTTTGTGGGGAGGCAGATAATCTTATAACTTATTTCTAATTACATACCATAGATCACCCCTTTCTATCACACCCAAATCCCTAAACTCTTAACCTTAGATCTTGAACCCTTTTCGCCATACCCTAAACCCTAATCTGTAACTTTTTGAAACCTTTTCACCATACCCAAAGCCCTAAACTCTTAACCTTAGATCTTGAACCCTTTTCACCATACCCAAAGCCCTAAACTCTTAACCTCAGATCTTGAACCCCATACCCAAAGCCCTAAACTCTTAACCTTAGATCTTGAACCCTTTGCACCATACCCAAAGCCCTAAACTCTTAACCTTAGATCTTGAACCCTTTTCACCATACCCTAATCCCTAATCCCTAACTTTTGAAACCTTTTCACCATACCAAAAGCCCTAAACTCTTAACCTTAGATCTTAAACCTTTCTTTAAAAAATTATCGTGCATAAAAATTAATAATTCTCCTTGTTTTAGTTTCATTTGGATATACTAATTTTTTTAATTGCATTTCAAAATTGGGGGTTTTCCTTTTCTTTTCAGGGGCATGTTTTAAATTGATTTTTATTTGCTTCTACTTTCAACCACAAGTGCAAGCATGATAAAGAAGACAACCATTTTATCTTCTCTTTTTTTCCAAAAATAAACATAAACTAAAATTTGCAATATTTTTAACACAAAAGGCTTCAATCTTGTAGCTTAAGGGATTTTGGCCCATCAGTAGTGGATCTATTTTTATATGAGGATTTCTGAAATATGATATTTTTGCTTGTGTTGAAATTGAGATTTTAGTTATAGAGTAATGATATCTTGAAGGATTTGGTCTCTTTTAGAGGGTTTTTTTTTTAAGATTACATTTTTGCATGGTGAAATATTTGAAATTCCACAATTCTCCTTTCGCCTTAAGATACTTTTTAATGTGAATGGCAAAGGCCATAGTGTGACACACCCCTTGTTATATATTGTAGCATGCAGACATCAGTATAATCTCCAGCAATCGGTGCTCGGTATGCGATCCTGCAGAGTAAAATTAGATGAAGAATATCCAACTTGTGCTGGTTTGGCTCAGGAAAATAGTTTTGGTTTCTATACATATAAGTACATACAAGAATTTTGCAGAATATAAGCGCATCTCTACTACACACAGAAGTAAAATGGCCAAATAGAGATTGCAATCAAACAGTGTGATACTCACTTCCAGGCCTGTAAACATGCCCAGGATTTAGTGTCCTTCAAGAAAGAGACATTAACAACAGGAAGACTCGGCCATGATACTGGCTAGCAACAAACAACAACACAAGGAGAAATACAAAAAGAAAAGACTTGAGGGGAAATACAAAACAGATGCACAGAAAAGGAAGGTGAAACATAGAGAAACTGACTGCAGAGAAAAAATGGGGGAATAATTATAAATGTATGTTGGATGTGGTAAAAACTGATACAAGTGGAAATAGTGGGTGTGGTGGAGATGCTCTAAAGGATCCTCCATACTCTCAACTAATTCCCACTCTCAACTACTGCCACTGTTCTATTCTGCATGATCCTAACCTAGTGATCCTTTTTCAGTGCTCCTTGAAAATCAGCAGAAGACTCAAATGATGTACTTAACAATAAGGGTGAACTTACCCTTTCTAACTATTGCAGTGTGATGCCAAGAGCACCTGTGACAATGTTGTATTACCAATAATCCCTGCAAGAACAATACCCATCCTTAAAGTGATGGAAATGGTTGGCATCTCCCACTATAATCACTCTCTACTATCTTTGCAATGAACTTGAAGGCAGTGTGGCAGTCACCGCATGCCCGCACATTCTTGAAGATGTGAATCAGAGTACCAGGAGGTGTGTTGATTAACCCAACTGCAATGGCCAGTTTCTCACTGTAGTGCCACAATTGAGACACCTTTTCTTCTTCCTCTATGCTGTGCAGTACAAATTTCATATCAGGCACATAGCATTGTTTATGAGCCTGGATAATCTCATCAATTCTGCATAGCTTTCCATCATCCGAGAGTGATGTTGGTCATCTGCAACAAATGTGTGCACCTTGTTATTCATCTCAATCCAGGTATGGCCCAGGTCTTTTTTCACACTCTGAACTCTGTCGATGAATACTCGCACAGAGATTTCACTTGCCAGCAGCTGCATAGATGTTTCAAAGAAGCATGTAGCCAGATGAATTGCCAGGGTCCAGTTCAACAACTCGTTTTGCAATACGTTCTCCCATCTCACAGTTACCATGAACTCTGCAGGCACCAAGCAAGGCTGTCCATGCAGTGGCATCTTCCATACAATGCTGGCTACTCTTGATCAGATCCTCTGCCTCCTGCAAACGGCCAGCATGGCCAAGGAGATCAACCATGCAGGCATAGTGCTCTGCTGTTGCAGAAACACCATAAACTGGACCCATGGCTTTAAAGTAGTCCAGGCCTTCATCCACTAAGCCAGCATGGCTACAAGCTGACAAAAGAGATAGAAAGGTAACACCATTTATCTCTACACCTTCTTTACGCATTCGCTCAAAATGTTCAAGAGCTTCCTTACCATGGCCATGCATGGCATAGCCCCCAAGCATGGCTGTCCAAGAGACCACATTACGTCCAAGAGCCACATTGTTAAACACTTTCTCTGCATCCTTGATGCTCCCACATTTTGCATACATGTCAATGAGGCTACTACCCACAAAAGCATCAGACTCACAACTGCTCTCAATTATCTGTTTATGAACCCTCCTGCCCTCTTCAAGTGCTGTTACACCAGCACATGCATTAAGCACTGCCACAAAGGTTACAGGGTCTGGTTGCACCCCTTCTTCATGTTGCATTTGCTGAAATAGTTCCAATGCCTCAAGCCCTTGCCCACATTTCACATGTCCAAAAATCATGGAATTCCATGAGACAACATCACGTTTGGCCATGCCATTGAAAACCCGCCGTGCATCCTCAATGCTCCCACATTTGGCATACATGTCAACAAGGCCACTACTTACAAACAGATCAGATTCAAAACCATTCTGGATAATCTGTTCATGGATATGCCTACCCTCTTTAAGTGCCAGTATGCTAGCACATGCATTCAATAATGCTACAAAGGTGACACGATCTGGCTGGACACCTTCACATTGCATCTGTTTAAATAGTTCCAGCGCCTTGTGCCCTTGCCCACATTTCACACGTCCCAAAATCATCACAGTCCAAGAGACAACATCACGTGAACCCATGTTGTTGAATACTCTCTCTGCATCCTCTATGCTACCACATTTGGCATACATGTCAATGAGGCTATTACACACAAAAACATCCGATCCACAACCACTTTTAATTACCTGTTCATGAACATGCCTGCCCTCTTCAAGAGCTGATACACTTGCACATGCATTCAGCAACCCAACAAAGGTAACAGGGTGCGGGTGAACCCCTTCTTGCTGCATTTTCTGCAATAGTTTCAATGCCTTTTGCCCTTGCCCACATTTCACATGACCCAGAATCATTGCAGTCCAGGAGACCACATTACGTGTGGTCATCCTGTCAAACACTCTCTGTGCATCCTCAATGCTCCCACATTTTGCATACATGTCAACTAGGCTATTGCCCACAAAAATGTTAGATTCACAACCCCTTTCAATAATCTGTTTGTGAACACGCCTGCCTTCTTCCAATGCTGAAACACTAGCACATGCATTCAGCAATCCTACAAAGGTGATCTGGTTTGGCTGCACCCTTTCCTGTTCCATTTGTTGTGAGAGTTCCAATGCCTTCTGCCCTTTCCCACATTTCACAAGTCCGAGAATCATGGCCGTCCAAGAGACCACATTGCGAGTGGACATCCTGTGGAACACTAACTGCGCATCATCAATGCTCCCACATTTGGAATACATATCAACAAGGCTAGTACCCACAAAAACATCAGAGTCAAAACCATTCTCAACAATCTGTTTATGAACACGTCTGCCTTCTTCAAGAGCCATGAGACTAGCACATGCATTCAGCACCCCCACAAAGGTGACTTGATCTGGCTTCACCCCTTCATGTTGCATCTGTTGAAAGAGCTCCAATGCCTCACGTGCTTGCCCACATTTCACATGCCCTAAAATCATGCTAGTCCAACAGACCACATCACGGGTACTCATGCTGTTGAACACTCTCTCCGCATCCTTAATGCTACCACATTTGCCATACATGTCAACAAGGCTACTGCCCACAAAAGCATCAGATTCCCAGCCTCTCTGAATAATCAGTTTATGAACATGCCTGCCCTCATCAAGTGCTGCTACGCTAGCACACACATTCAGCAACCCCACAAATGTGACACGATCTGGCAGCACCCCTTCATGTTGCATTTGTTGCAATAGTTGCAATGCCTTCTGACCTTGTCCACTTTTTACATATCCCAGAATCAATGCAGTCCAAGAGACCACATCACGAGTTGGCATCCTGTCAAAGACTATCTGCGCATCTTCAATGCGCCCACATTTGGCATACATGTCAATGAGGCGACTACCCACTGCAATATTAGATTCACAACCTCGTCGAACTATCTCTTGATGAACATGCTGGCCTTCCTTGAGTGCTTGTGAACTTGAGCATGCTTTCAGGACATGAACAAAGGTGACATCATCTGGAACCATTCCCTCTCTTTTCATTTGCTTAAAAAGATCCACTGTCTTCTCATATTGCCCAGACTTAACATATCTCGCAAGCCTCACATTCCACTGAAAAACACTTGGTTGTATACTCCTTGGTGCCATTGCTGCCAGCTTTGCTTCCACCCATGGTGGGGTCAATATGCCATCAAGCCAGAGCGCCTGCTGTGTAGTCTTATGCTTGAAATCAGGATACCTTGAGTTCACCTATGACCCAACTCATCAGCTGTTACCATTTGGAGCAGCAGGAAGTCATGCTATAATAACCATAACCAAGAATAACAGTATACTCACAAATGGATTTTGAGTGATCTTACCTTCTCTGACCTGTGATCCCACCACTGTGAAGGATCTGAGAAGAACTCATGCCAAAGTCGTTCCTTCATCCTTCTCTGCACTGCAAAAAACAGCAAGCAGTTGAAAACCATCAAAATTTCCTCCATTTCTTATGCTATGAGGATTTAGGGTTTAGGGTTGTGTTTCACATACAGCAGATATCATGAGGCAACAGTATACATGGGAGTGAGACCAACAACCATAGCACTACTGATATCCAGCACACGAAACTTGCACTCAAACCTTTGTCCATTTCTTTATGTTGTCAGGATTGTGTTTCACATGAAGATCCTGAGATCCTGGTACTATGGGAGTAAGGTCAATGTGCATAGCACCACTAATATCTTCTGGCATTGAAATAACTACAGGCAATGGCCCTATTCTAAACCCTAAACCCTAACCCTAAACAGCAGAGTCTTTCAATTGAAGAGCATGAAGTGCAGCACTACATTTGCAAGTGAGAGGATTGAAATAAATCTCAATTTCTGGAGAAGAAGACTCTTAAAAATCAAGTTCGAAATGATGGTTTCAAAACAACAGGACATCTCTTCAGAAATCAGCACGGGTGAATGTAGTACTGTGAATAGTTTTGGATTTGCTGAAAAACTCTTGAGATACATAGAACAAGAAGAAGTCTTTTCACATTGAACACTTACAAATATTCATTCCAAGAAAAACAAAGCTCTCATTATCACTCTTTACTTCTCTCCTAGAAATCGGAGAAGGGGCACAAATTTGGAGACAAAAGACTTGAAAAACTAGTCTCAATACCTGACATTGGAGAACACATCTTTGTGTCATCCACGAGCAGCTGCCTCCTCAACACTTTGGTGCTCCGCATCATGTCTTTCAAAACCATAAAAGAAAAGCCGAAGAAAGAAAGGACGGACAGACGGACGGACTCTCTCACTGTTTTCCGATCCTCACGCAAGTCTCCTCAATTCTCAAGAAAAACATCACCTAATTGTTCTCGTCCTAGATCCGCAGAAGAACTTCCGGCCATCATCATCGTCGTCGTCATCGCTTCTTCAATTTGCGAGCGAGAAAGAGAACAAGAAGAGTTGCATCTGCCGCAATTGCAAACAAAGAAAAGAACGCTCTTCTCACACAACCGGGCTTCTGGTCCGGTTAGACGGGTAAAGTACCCGCAGGCGGACCTGCATATCCGCTTCTCCTCCGCCCACCAAGTCCGGTTAGTGTGGTACACAATAGCCCGGTTGCCCAGCACCCATGGCTGTTCAAATAATTATCCACCCAGCTGACCATACCAGGCCCCAGCCCAGTTTTTTAATTCGATTTATTTATTTTTATTTTTATTTTTTTTTACTCTTTGTACCTTTCACAATTTACTTTTTTTTTCCCTTGCAAGGTTGTGAGAATTCAAAATATATTTTCTTTTGGAATTCTCAGCCCTATTTATTTATTTACTTAAATGCATTTTAACATTTCATATAACAATTTTTGAATAATTTTTTTATTATTATTAAAAATGCATTTTAGCATATAATATGACATTTTTCAATTTTTTTTTGGCTTGCATTTTAAAATATTTTTAAATGTTTTTACATATTTGACATTTTCAATAGGATTGAAATTTTCAATTTTTTTCATCCATTTTGATACATGACATCATTTGTAATCACAATATTTCAATCTCCACCAAAGTTCAAGGTCATATTATTGGTCATGTGAAGAATGAAATATTTCAAAAAATTAACAATTAATTTAATTAATTTAATTGTCACCAAATCTATTAAGGTATTTTTCAATATTCATAAATGAAATATTCATCAAAATTTCTCTTCATTTCTTAAACATGAATGATTTTGAAAGATTATATGAATTTTGTAAAATTGCGATAATTTTTTTTAAAAAATCAATTTTTGTTTTCTTAGTTGTGTGTGGTTTTTTTTGAATTAGTGTGTTTTAAAGTGTGTTAAATTAAGGCAAAGAATATGTTTTATGTGTAAGAGAAAGGTCTCAAACCGTTTTCTTATTCTTATGTAAATCGTTGCAATGCCAATGACATTACAAAGGGACAACACTACATTGATAGGGATAGTGAAGAAGGACAAATTGGTGGGGAAGTTATTCTAATAAGTTGGAATACTTCTAAATAGTGTAAGTTATTGTTCTTGCAACACCAATGCGATATCAACAAACAAGATTTCTTTGCCCAATGATTCATGAAGGACCAAAATATACAAAGGAAAAAATTGTTACAATGTTTTATGAAATTTGGAGCTTGTCATTGTTTATGCACAATAGATCATGTTAACACTCAAACATTGCATGCACCCAAAAATGTGTGATACATTCACAAAGAGTGCTTGTGCCATATGTTTTGTACATCCAAGCTCATGGTACATTCACTAAGGTTCATGATTTTTTTTTTACATTTTTAATGTTTGCCAATTTAATCACCAAAGAACTTGAAGACAAATTAACCCCACAAAAATTAAGAATCGAAGAAAATGGTGGTCGTGTGGTTTGCATGCTTTTCTTTCACTTCTAGTCTTTCACATTTTAATTACCAAAGATTTGAACACAATTCAATCCTCAAGAAGCTAGGAAATGAAAACAACGGTTTTAATCACGAAAGAATTCATAGACAAATTAATGTTCATGAAAAAGCGAAAAAATGAAGAAACTACTAGTGTAATTTTAGGGTTTTTTATTTTCATTTTCAGTTTCATCACATTTTAATTACCAAAAAATTTAATAAAATCAAATCCACATTTTTTAAAACTAAAAAATTATGAAAATGGTGGGAATGTTTTAGGGTTCTCTTGGCTTTGTGGTCTTTCACATTTTATTCACTAAAGAACCAAACATAGATCAATCTTCAATAAGTTTTTATTCTATTGTGAGGACTTTGAAATTTTTTTTAGACACCTACGCTCAATTGTGCTTAAATGCATTCATTTGTGAACACCCATGACTCAATAATGGAAAGTTTTAATTGTTCATATTCAAAACAAATCCATGATGACAAATGCAACGATTAATCCATGAACATTAAGTGGTTCTAGAAAACAACATTGAAATAATTGCCAAACCTCATATCCATGGTGGCTTTAAAGTTCTTAACCTTGATATAAATAGGCAACTTGGGCATGGCAAGATCTATGCAGATTATTTTCACGATAACCTTGCGTATGACATGGGAGATTTTTTAAAAGGTGATATAGGATGAATATAAATCTATTTTGGACAAAATTTGTACACACTTGTTGGCCATGATTTTTATTTATTTTATATGCCATATGTTTAAAGTGTTTAAAATTTATCAAATTTTCAAATATGCATTGCAACATTCAGAATGTTTCCTACAAAGTGGTTATATATGCAACTAATGAATATTGTTACTTAAAAGAACAAAGCAATGACGTTATGAAATTATTTGTCACAAGAATTCGAACTTGTTTTGAATCTAACTACTTGAAGTTGGCAACGTGAATTGATTTCATGAAATAATTAACAATCAATGAGGCCAAAGGTTTTCCTTATGATGCACCCCTAACTTCATCTTGAAATATCGAAAATAAACTCTCAAAATGACAATAGTAGAAAGAAGGTTTTTTAAAAAAACTTAAAGACATTGGAAAAGAGGATGTGCAAAAAACTCCATTATGAATACTAAAACGAAGCAATTTGAATTTATGAACATCTCATGGACAAATTACATATACAAGCTAGATAATATAAAACATTAGGAGGATGGCTTGTGCATGATCATGAATCTTAACCTTGGAACTTTGAGGTTGGAACTTAAAGTTTAATGTGATTTTAATCCACCTACATGGATGAATATGTTCATAGATAAATGATTTTATATGCATGAATGTCACTTTTACACGGATGAATTTTATTTATGATTTGGATTAAATAAATAAATCATTGGATGAAATTCATCCATGATTGGAAGATAAATAAATTCAAAATAATCTATATCCATCTTCATTTTTTTGTCCAAATATTAATATTTCAAACTTGAATATCATTTAATAATGATGGATAATGAAATTGTGATTATGAGGGAAAATATGTTGATGAGATTAAAATATTTTTTTAAGAAATAATTTTCCATGAAAATTGTTAAGCAATTCAAAACATATTGTCATGGAATGAGCGTCCACCCTCTGGCACCCCCCCATGGCCCAATTGTTGTCAACAACATTATATATTTACTTCATTGAAAATTGAGGTGCTTTGAAGATAAATAATTATTAAAAAAAACTTCATTGTCATCTATGATAGTAGGTTGTTTGAAAAAAACTAAATTTTAAGGTGGCTAAAATTGAATTTTAGTTTATTTCAAAAAATTCATTATCACCAATGACATTGTGTAATTTAAAGATATTCAAAACATTCAAAACCCATTGTTGTCAACAACATTGGGTCAATTTGCCCCAGTGTATAATTTCTAAAAATAAATAACATGACCGTTGGGTGGATGTTACCATAATAATAGTAATATAGTTAAAACATTTTGAAAATAATGACATTTTAAACCATAGCCATGAAATACATCTATAATGAAATTTATATTATATTATTCAACAAATGTTATATCATATAGAATTAAATTGTGTTTCATGAAGATCTAGTTAATTAAAATTATGAAAAAAAAAATCCATAAAAAAAGAATGATAAAATGAAACATTCATCCATAATTTTAATTGGAAAATTCTATTTATTAATAACATGTAAATGCAATTTTTTTCACCCATACATAAGATGAACGAGAAAAATCATTCATCCATAATGAAGATGAATGCTTACATGTTTTGTTTTTAGGTTTATTTCTACAACATTCATTTTGGGTTTTTACTTGCATGTGCATAGATGAAAAAACATTTTACCATCCCAAGTTCCAACTCTAGGTTCTCGGCTCAAGCCTTAGATATTAGGACCTGTTTATTTATTAATTAATTAGGACCTCTATTGGGACTCAGGTGAGGCGAACAAAAACCCTAAACTCCAAACAAAATAAAAACCCTTGAAGTTGCGCCGTTCCCACGAAACCCTAATTGGTGTTCAAGAAAAAAAAGGATGAATGGAGGTTATGTGGGCTTTTATTATGGATGAGATTCATCTCCTTCTGTCTGTTGCGCTTCAACGGCTCTCAAAGCCACCCCCCGCGCTCTTCTTGCTTGAAATTCGCAGTTTCGTTCCTGTTTTCGATCGATCGATCGTTCCTGTCTCTTGTTGATTGATTGTCGTGCTTGCTGCTTTTTTGCCTATACAATTCACAAGTTTTCCTCTCTTACCCATTTGTTAGATCTTCACTAGTGCTGCTGCTGCATTGAGGGTTTTGTTTTGGAGCTTTTGCTCTGTTCTTCGCCTTGGAAGAACTCTGTCTTCTGGTTTCTTTTTTCTTTCGACGTTGTGTTTTTGTGCAGGTGAGACAGAGATTCACGTAGCTACTAAGCTTCTATGGAGAGCAGAAGAGTTCAACGTGCCATTTCCCCACAAGTAGTGCAGCAGGTTGTTGCTGCAGCAGCTGTCTCTCCTACTAAACAAGGTACCCACTGCCACCACGGTCTACCAACAACCATCACATTTAAAAATGTTTTCTTGACGTCTGTAGTAAACCACCATGCTCTCCAGAAAAAGGAAGGATTGTTGACAATTCTACGTATTTGCAAATGGGGTTTTTCTCTTTTGCACAGACCTGTTTGGGAGTGGTAAGAAATCTGGAGCTGCGAGAAATACTTCACGCAGAGCACTTGCAGACAAGACAAATGAGTCGCCATCTTCAGGACTTACTCCAATGATGGTTAAGGAAGGAGATCGAGTGGGCAGCTTCAAGGGCACGCCCTACCCCAAGCTACATACACTCCACAAAGCAACAGCAGGAGTGCCTGCAGCAGAAGACGTTTTGTGCTGTACTCAGGTTAGCTCAACGGTCATCAGACCCATTGTCTTGTCTTCATCATCAGACTCCTCGATATGTTTTAGTATCAAGGGTTTAGGCTTGAACCCTTATCAAGCTTCAGAATGAAATCTGGATTGTGATTATTGGATATGATTCCTAATCTCCACGATGTTGGTCGAGGATGCAGGGTTTAGGCTTGAACCCTTATCAAGCTTCAGAATGAGATTTGGATTGTGATTATTGGATATGATTCCTATTCTCCATGATGTTTGGTTTAGGATGTAGGGTTTAGGCTTGAACCCCTATAAGCTTCAGAATATGAGTATTGCAATTGATTCCTAATATTGGTGGTGTTGGTGATGATATTTCTACAAATTCTCAGGTGCACACACTTCCTTGCAAGCTTGAGATGGGTGAATCCGGTCTTCACAGAATGCCCTCTGAGTTTGGTACACCAGGGGAGCTTGCAGCACCCACTCCTGCCAACACACCTATCAATGTTCCTTCCAGCCTTGGACACACTGCATTTACTCCTTGTTTCATGATTGCTCCACTTGTCTTTGAGGACAAGGTTGATGTGAGCATGTCACCAGGCCAAGAAGAAGAAGAACTGAATGCAAACAGTAAAACCAATGCATGTTTCCCTGCTGGGAGTAGTTGTGTACAGTGGATGGAGACATGTGTACGGGCAGAAAACAAAGCAGAGGAAGGAGAGACCTTGCCTCTTGACACAGCTGCTGCAATGCCACCTTCAACAAAGGAGGAGAAGGACAGGTTCTGCTTGACTGAGCCAAATGCACGTGACATCAATGTTGTTCAGCATCTGGAGAAGGTAAAAGACCTTACACCACTTTTGCTCCCAAAGCTTATGATCATCTATCTCTTTCAATGAGCATTTTTGATAGAGAATTCCCAGAGATGCAACTGCTCAGTATGCTCAGTGCAGATTGTGCTTAGATTTCCACCATCAGAACATGCATTTGTTGTCAGGAAAAATTCTGTGAAAATTGGTTTTTGCAAGAAGAGTTCACCTATTTGTTAATAAATAGCTCACCAAAAGTTCTTGTGTGTTTTTGGACAATTTGCAGGTAATTTGGAACTTGAAGAAGAGCCCATCACTATCCAATGTAAGTGATGTGAGCACAGTGACATCAACCTCGTCTGATTGGGTGCGCAGAGATGTCGAAGTTGGGAAACATGTGGATGAGGATGATGAGGACGATGTCTCTGAGTGCTCTGTTGTTGTCAATGTCAGTTCACCACGCCTGGAGGAAAGACATGACGCTCCCTCCAAGTACTCCATGGCTGACAACAGGACAGAGTATTCTCTGCAGCATATGAACAGTACCCAAAAGGCCAAGAGCTACCAAGAAGAGGGTTTTGGAGAGTACAACTACTACCCGGAAGATGATGAAGATGAGTATGAAGATGTTGAACTGGATGGAGATTGCAATGAGCTCTGTGATGCAATCAGCCAATTCACAATGAAAGAGAATGATGATGCTGGGGGGCTTCCAGTAAGTACTGGCCAGCATATCCGCTTCAGTTACAACAGTGATGATGAGATAGAGGCTCTAATTGTGGATGCTGAGTCTCCTCATCAGCACGGTAAGCTTCTTCTAGACTGCAGCAAGATTATCTTTTCTTCTTCCTTCACACATGAGCAAAAAAAGTTCTATACTTTAATATTTTTTGACATGTTTAGCAGGGTTTAAACTCTTGAGCACATCAGCAACAATTAGCAAACCCACGTGCCCACATTTTCAAATTCACTGATATTGTCTCTTTTTCTTCATGAAGGTCCAGATTCTCCAACAGCATTGCGCCTGAAAGGATTACCAACTCCAAAAGGGAAGCACCTGAGATTCAATGAAGAAGACATTGGCAGCCCATCAGTATGAATAGGATGAAGTTGCTATTGTGAAGATTTTGCAGCCTTATGATTGATTATAGAGTTCAGTCCTCGCTGAGCCACTACTACTACTACTACTAAATACATAAAATTTTCTTCAATTTTTTTTGCACCAGTCCCTCCAATTCCAGTTCCTGTCATTGCTAACCAGTTAATTTTCCTTTAGGCTATTCACATCAGCCAAGACAAATACTGGACAAAAAGATGGTTTAGGGCGAGAGGCAGAATTTATGAAGTAACACAGTTTTTGCAACAACAGAACATTCAAAAGATTAGTAGCAAAGGACTGAAAGCCATCTACATCTTCTACATCTTGCCATTAAGAACTTGTTTAAGCTGTTTATTGATGGTAGGATATAACTCCTTCCTGTGTTACCTTTTCATTTGGATTCTTGGGTGTATTTTCTTTCTCCCCCAAATGAAGTGGAAACATTGAGAATAATTCATTTCCAAAAAATCTGAGGTCTCCAAAATTTTGCAATTCCCAGGTAGAATTTACATAAAGAAAATGTATAATAACTGCCAATTTTGAAAAAGGACTAACAGAACAAAATAAACCCTAAACCCTAAAACCCTTCCAAAATAAGTGAAAAACTAGCTCCCCCTACCCCTCTAACTTACAACCTTTTTGCTTCAAATTTTAGGATAGTATGAAACTGGCGCACACCCAGTATATCCTACACCCTTCACACTTAGTAGAACAAATTGTGTTTTGCACACATGACCACCTCCACTATTCGTAATTGCATTGCCAACAATAAGAAGCACTATTGTTGCTGTCTAATATCCATTAGGATATTGTGACAAAATCTTGCAAAACAGTCAATGAAAACATTGTTGAAGCAAATATCAATGGTATGGCAACATAAATTACAAGGACAATTAGAAACAAGGAGGGGAAAAAGTTTGTCCTTGAAGAGGAATATGAACTTTGCTCATTTTTCCATGCATTGCTTAGAAAGTCAACATGTTTTGAAAGAGAATTTACGAGCACAGCAAAAACCATTGAGCATCTTGTGAATACATACCGAATTCATAGGGAACTTTGGAGTTGAAACTTTCTAAAAATTTAGGTGTAAACCACAAAAACATCTTTCCATAAGGTATTAGAGTTTTACAAGGTGAATCATTCAAAAGGTTAGAACATCTAAACTATATAAAAGAACTGTGTCCGTCCGTCAGGCGATCCTTTAGGGGTCGAAGTGCAGTGACGCCTTTAGGTGACAAAACCAGTTTTGGTCCCCCTTTTGTTTTCTGTGTACTGGAGTTATCCAGAAAGTCACCCTGTCTTTGGGCCTGCTTCCACTCCCTATCCCCTCTTTCAGTGGTATCCACAAAGAAGGGAAATTTTAATACATCTCAGTATGAAATGCTGAAACTCTGCCAAACAGCAGTCCTTTCCCAGCCAAATCCTATTGGCTAATAAAACTCAGGGTAATGGGTATCACTCAGTGTCAGGGGTATC
>Ga0209208_10007694_pt1 | contig 14541 bp, 17 predicted proteins | sample S1TSphfallax_3_FD_187694 | JGI IMG/M metagenome (GOLD analysis project Ga0209208, IMG submission 187694) | Host-associated microbial communities from peat moss isolated from Minnesota, USA - S1T2_Fd - Sphagnum fallax MG (SPAdes) (version 2) | ecosystem: Host-associated > Plants > Peat moss >...
TCAATTTCTAGGTCATTTTTTGAGCATATAACAAATGTATTGTACACTGACAATGTAGCAGCATGGGAGGCAGCAAGGATAAGCATTAAGTTCATGTGGGCAACTTTAGGTGGCAACTTGAGAAAATCCTCAATGTGGGAATAGCACCATATCCCCACTAGTTATCAAGGTGATTTCTTTATTTTCATGATCACTATTCTCAGAAAATCAGAGAACTGGTTCTGATATATAATCACCCAAGTTTTACTGAAACTGGAGCCAAAACAAATTGTTCAGATGTGAGCAGCATACACAAAACACAGGGACTACCAAGCTAACTTTCTCACATAAATTGAAATCCTCACAGGAGCTTTATCCCCAGTTTTGGATTTGCCAACACAATTGGTTCTCATGCGAGTTTCCTCCACCAGTTTTGGATTCACCTTCACAATTGGTTCTCACGCGAATTTCCTCCACCAATTTTGGATTTGCCTTCCTTGAGCTTTCATTTCTGCTCATTCTTCTTTAAATCAAGCCTTGTAAGAATAAGATCCTACACATCTACTAAAGCGATACCCAGTTCCATGAAATGCTACCAAATATTGCTCACTTTCCACCTACCATCACATTAGGGATGAAACACAGACTAGAGGGCCAAAATAAGGCGCAAAGACAGTATGACTTTTCAGGATAACTCTGATATATATGAAAATCAATTTTCCCATTATATTTTGTAAGGTCACCAAATGGAATATAAGACTAATATATCCTGCTGGAGTTTTTTAACTTGCTCTCAAGAGATTGTTGCAGTCCCATGGCATGAGTTGTCATTTCCCCTCTTGTTTGGCTTTGACCTTCATATGTCTGATGTTAGGCCCATTGTGTCCATACATCACCACAAACTTGACATTTGTTAGATCTCCTTGAAAATTCCCAGTGCTACACTGTTTATGAGTAAACCACTACATTGAGCAATGAACACTTTTTTTCCTTGTAAATTGTTCACCCATAATGCATAATGGAAACATGCTTATCAATAGCAATCCATGAGCAAGTGTCTTTTATATATTGCTCACTGATAGTTTATTCCCACAGCTATATTGATCCCCAATAAGGTATAATGCAAACATGCTTGTCAACAGTAATTCACCTACACCCCATATAACTCCTCCAAACATATTTGCAAAGATCGTGCTTGGTCTTGTCAAAATGGGTGCAACAAAGTACCTGCAAAACATGGGGACAGACTACATTGTCAAACCTAGGCCGAGTACCTATACCCGAAGAAAGATGCCACATTTCTCAAAGAAACATCCCCTAAGCTTCTCCTACTAAAATCAAAAGATCCCGTCACCAAAAATGGAAGGAAGCAAAAAGAATTACCTCATATCCCATCTGCTGATAATTTGTAGCAGATAATTTGCACTAAATGTTACCCGCACCCTTTGCACTACATTCTTCTTGACAGAAGTACACAATTTCTGGTGTCAACACTTGGAATGTTCATACTTCTGCTCAACTTGATTATCAATTCATGCAAAATCAGTTAAATGATTGCCTTCACTGCAAGAGATTTTATCGGTCAAAAAGCACTATCAGATTGAGATGAGAACTATTCTTCAAGTTCCTACAGCCAAAACAAATCAAACACTAAGAAACCACTGATCAGAATCTGCAAGTAAAATTGTATACAAATTTGGTGTTACCCTACTACACAAAGTAGCTATGCTCATAGTGCAGCCCACATGTTTCCAAACAGAAACTACTGGAACTTTAGCGTTTGAGGTGTCAGATTACTTAGAATTTCTTGGCCCATGCTCTCAGGTCAAAACCTACCAAATCATGTACATGTATGAGCTCAATTGTATACACAAAAAAATCTCTCTTGCTGGAGAGGAATGGGAATGACAGTGCACCCACCACTCTCACAGCTGATGTATGTACACAGAGCGTGCATATCTGCAAAGGAGCCATCAGACACAATACCAAGGCTTGGCTTAGCCCTTCATTCCTTCTGATGACAGACTTGCTGACATATCATCATCAACAGGTTTTACTGGAGGGCCCATGCAGGAGCGAGCCACTGACTCAAAGAGCTTCTCTATTTCTGGAGCACAGCGAGTGAAACTATGGGTCCAAAAGCTGTAGCGTGGATTCTGCACAGGCCAGTCAAACCTGGAATCAGACTCTCATTCAGAGCACATGAATTTTAACAGGTCTTGTCATGGAACTATGACTAAATACTGGCGCCAGCAAGACAAAGGAGGACCTACCTTGATGAGCTCAATGAAGGTGATGAGAAGACCCCATGGATGGGGTCGATTCACAATCAGTCTCTCCAGCAGCACCCTTGTGATCTGCTCTTGTACAATTTCCTGAGAAAGTGCATGCAAGATTCAGCAGTCTACCAATATTTCACATGCTTTACATAGCCAAAGTACGACAAAACAATTAATGAACCATGAGCAGTTGCTGTATGGTCAGATTTCCAACACAGGCAAGTACTCCCAAGGAAAGCAGACTAAAAACTTCCAAACTCAAGCCACTGTGATGTATTAAATAGAATCTGTAGTGGAAGCATTGAAATTTCTTACATGATTAGCCTCTGCAAAAAGGTAAAGAAGAACACAAGAGAAATAGTGTGTATGATTGTTCGGGTATCGCAATTGGTTGGCCACAGCATTTAGGAACAGGTAGCGCCCTTCTGTGTCAAGCTCCAGTACAAGGTGCTGGAAGATATCCATGGGAGCGCTGTGAGTGATGGGTGCTGATGGCACCGCCAACTGCTGTTGAGTAGTCTTGCTTTGAAGTTGCTGTATTGCCTGAAAGACACAAGCCTCTCATAAGATTGGCAGACATCAGTTGGTGACTCCACTTGTTTCAGGTTCCACAAGACTGCCAAATTTCTCTGTATCACTTTATTGCAATATTCACATTGGTAAAGGTTAAAACGGACCTGCATGCCAACATAGAGAACTAGTGCATTGAGAAGAGGCACATTGTACTTAGTGCCACTAGAAACAGCTTCAGCCGGAGACAAAATTAGTCGCCCCTTCAAGTCCACAGACAGTAGTGACAGCTGTTGCCGAGTCTGTTCATCAAAACCATATAGAGTGTAAGAGAACGGTGGTTACTTAGACTCAATGTGCCTTTTTCAGGGAGCTAAGAAGCCTCTTTCATTAACACCATCATAACCAGGATAAGCACCCCAAAGATTTCTGAAAAACAGCACTTGTGCAATGTGTTTTCCATCCAATATTACTTGCCTGGGACAGATCAAACAATTCCACACTATGGCATCCCATTCATCAGATTGTTGTAATAATTCCTGACCTTTTCTAAACCAGTAAGTGTAACAAACTGCACATCTCCAACAAAACTGAAAGTAATCAAGAAACATGAATCAAAGCATGGAGCTTAGAGGAAAAGAAAAAACTGTATATCTAGATGGTAACTGAAGATACAGGCCTTGAGATAATCATCCACTTCTGCTTTCAACTGTTTGTTCTTGAGTGCAGACTCAACATCAGACAGAATGCGAGGTGCCTGGCTGATTTCAGGCAGCAAGTCAACCTAGTAAACATCACACAAATCCACAGATGCACATCAATCAACCCATCTAAATAGATTGTACAATGTGCCTACAACCATTTGTACAATTACTACAGCAACCTCACCTAATTTATGGCATACAAGCATATGAGAAATTCAGTGGTGAAGAAATACCTTCAGGTTAGGTGTAAAAGGATCAGGAAGGCGCATGTTTCGGGGAAAAGCGCTGAGGATAAGATTGCGCATTTGGATGCAAGAGGGTGGAATGACATCACAGAAACTGAAGTGATGGTCACACAAAAACTCTGGAAAGTCATGTAGCAACACCAGTAATACACGCAATGTACCCTTGTACAATAGCCGCACCTGCCAACACCTAACCTATCTTAGAAAGTTCTCAGAAACTATGAAGTGAACAGATGTTGTCAACATATATATCCAAGCAATGAAAGAGAAGTGTAATAGTTCAAATTCTTGCTCCCAAATAACTATGAACAAAACATTGCCATAGGGGAGCCTAATCAAGAGGCAGACATATGTCTTTAGTTACAGACTTGATCCATGTCTCTTGCAACAGTGTACAAAAGGCACTGCAATAGAAAGAAACCACACACCGGATCACTGACATCTGCATTTCGAAGATAGGGCTCCATAAATTTGAAGAGGGCTACCAGCAACCGTTGAAACAGTGGCCAACCCTTCTGAGGATTGCTAAGCAGTAGCTTGGGCATGAATGTCCGATGGCTAATCAGCTCCAACCATGCAAAGCTGTCAGTCACCCAAGCCCCGTCAACTTCATCAAATGGTATGAGAACATATGCATTCAGGTGGTCAGGCTCTTTCAAGTTCCGACTAAAATATTCAATTCACCACCTGTGGAGGAAGTCCTCTTCCCCTCCACCTTCAGCCTTCAAAATAGGTACAATTTCTGCACCTTCAATTTTGTCCTCAACTTGAACAAGTGTATAATTGGAATGGGAACCACACAGTGATCCAAAGGGGACCTCCCCATAGTTATAGCTCATGCACCATACTCTGGAAAGAGTTTGAAACTTGGACTCACCTCCAACCAGGCACTTGAAGTGGTTGGAGTGCTAGAAGAGCATTTCCAAATGCTGTCAGGACCTGGAGAGACAACTTGCTTCTTAGCTAGAGCTTTGCAACTGTGACTAGGTTGGCAGGCACCAATTCTCAACCAGGATACACCTTGACCAAACAGAAACACCAAGGGTGTGCCCAAAATCACAACCAGAGCAGATGAAGAGCCATTTGAAATCACCTGAAAATTGCTGGAGTCTAGTGTTGAATCTGCTGAGTTGAAGTCCATAAGCCATGTGACAAAGAGACGGAAGTAGGGGCGGGGATGAAAAGCTGTTTTCCGCTCATGGCTATCTCGTTGAATCACACGCACAGTTACATTCAACACCTAAGCCATTTCACGCCACAAGCAAAATAGCAATATACCATTACAATTGATATAGCTTTCACATATGCAACATTAGCCAGTGCTAAAAAGGCTGCCTCTATGTCTCTTTATATGTCATTGCCCCATATAAATTACCATAACCAGTCTAGCTTTCTTCCATTGCTGACACTCATCAGGTGTGCACCAACTTGGAAATGAAAAGAATTCAGGTTTGAACAGACTATAAGGCATTCAGGTGAATGAGCTTTACTTGCAAATGATTGATACCAAGCTTGGATTCCCTTCATGGAATACTAAATAGCACACCCAGGTAGTTTCAGTTTTGAAAGTAACTCCCCTACACTAAACCAGAATGACTTAATCTCATCAGAAACTTAACTGCTGGTAGGTTTTACCTTGTTCAGAAGGTTGACTTTGCTCATTGACGGATCAACAGAATACTGTGCACCAAACAGAAACACACACAAATCAAGGTTACAATGTTGTAAGGCAACTACAGTTCAGCTTAAAACCAAGATTTCCATGAAGAAACACAAGCACATAACTTCCAGGCAGGTGTCACTTACTTTCACAAGCAAAAGCACAAGCTTTGCAAACATATCAATGGCTACAAACGAAAGGTTCAATCCCTGCTGCCGTGGGTCACCAGGCCCTGAGCTTGCTAATTGCGTCTCTGTGTTGAGACAATGGGTCACTGCAAGTTCCTGCAACAAAAGTACTCTTGGCATGAAAAGATGATCATCATGCAGTGAAAATTGTCAATCCCAATAGATTGTCCATGGAGAAGGGTGACACAATGTCAGTTAGATGATGTGAAGAACTGAGAAACTTATAGAGAGCGTCAACAATGTCACATACAATGAGGATGCGGAAAAATCTATCAGAGAAATCATCTCCTTTGAGCATGCCCAGGTGCTGTAGCTGGGATAAGTATATGGCATAAGCCTTGTCATTGCTTCCAGGACCATCACAAATGCGAGCCCACTCATCAAACAACACTGCGACCTGGATAGCATCACCAAAATTACATTCAGCAAATGGTACTAAATGTCCAGTACCTATAATTTCCTATTGCCAATCTGGAAATGAGATGGCTAGTTAACGGGCATCCTCAACTTCAAGTGTTCATAACAAAATAGGGGCAGGAGCAGCTAGATGAGCAAATGCCAGTTGCTCTATAGCAGATGGAAGACAATATGAGCACATATAACAAAAGCCTGAAAGCAAACACACTGAACACAATTCTCCTCACTCCAAAGTCTATGCTAAATGCAGATTTACGAAACATACCTGGTCTCTTAGTCCAGCAGGGTCACCAGCTGCCATATCACGACTCCCAACCTTTCCATCATCTCGCAGACCAGCATTCCGGTTTGATAGAAGCTGTTCATGTTTAAACACAAAAAGCCCATAAGCAAATACAGCACTCAAACCTAAGTACGCTCTTGGCTAAAAAACATGCTGATGGCACTAACATCATGCTCTAGATTGCTCGAAAGATGAAGGTTCCTATTACCATAATCCCATGCTTAATATGAGAATACATGCAATACAGACCTTCTTGTCTTTTGTTAGTCGTGATTTATCATCCTTCCCAGTGCTAGCACTTCCCTGTCCAGAGGCACTTGATGTACTCTTGGCAATCTCCACCAATTGCTGCAGGGACTCTGGAGAGCCTGGTCGTGCAGCCAACTGATTTCCATTGACACATTTCAAGATTACTACTGGCACTCACAGAATTTGAAGTTCTCATCTAGTCATCAGCACCCATCATGTATGTTCACATCTTGATCTCTTGTACAATATTGGTAACATATGGCACTACCCATGAAATGGGCTGATCCATGATCTGCAATAGAAACTAGGTGGAAATCTCTGCTGTGCTGTTCTTTGTTCCTTGAGAACCTCCATATGGTTGACAGTGCAAGCAGCATGCACTTTCTCATGGTGACATTTATTTACAACCCAGCAACACAAACTTTTAGAACTAACAAAGAGTAAGAATAGTAACCCACCTTCCCCAGAGCTTCAATCACATTGTAAAACTCAGTATTGCTCACACCAGCATCATCAATTACACAAGTCTTCACCAAGTATGCTGCAAATTCAACCGCATCCTCTGCAGCATTTGAATGTGTGGCAGGTATAAGCAATGGCAAGAAATACAGGTCCAAAAATAGCACTATTTTATTTCTAGCTACACCTTTAAGCCTTGCAAACTAGTAAGTTTCATCAACATTACCCTTGAGAAGCAAAACCATTTTCAAACCACATGCTATGGCATTGTTAGCTGGCAGTGTATGATACAATAACTTTCCAAAACATGGCTGCATAGCAGAGAGCTAGCAAACAATGTAAACAGGTCAAATCCTTACTGTTACGGCCTCCATCAATTAGCTTTGCAAGGTGAAGATTATAGTCTGTTAAAATAATCAACTCTGAACGAATCAGGCCAACTGTAATCTCACGGTTGAACTTTCGTTCATCATCTGAATATATAACCTGCCATCAGGGGCGGCCAGCAAAAGCCCTATTGTCAGTAACATTTTTCATTATGCTATACAAGTCACTTTCAGCACTCCTATTGTTATAAATATTTGACCTCCAGTTTGCATTCAAAATCTAAATCATTCAGGTTGTCCGAAAAAATCACAAGCATTAAACCAGAACTGTAAGTTTTTTCTCTCACCCAGCTTGTGAGTTCCTTAACAACCCGTTTGCACACATCTCGAATGGACTCAAGAATTGCAAGATGGACTGAGACATGCACATTGCTAGTGGTATTCTCATACAACCGCTTGAACACCTGGTGAGCCAACCCACATACCACAGAAATGAAAACAGCAGTATTATTAACACAAGACAAACCATGAATGTAAAACAAAAAAGCTGATCCTGTGACAGATTTTATCCACTAGTTTCAGTAGATCCTGTTCACTATGATCTCAGAGGAATATGAGGCCCCAGTATATGACAGGCAGTCCCACAAAAAACGCCACTGGAAGACTCACCATGGAGGATAGCAGAATTGGTCAAAGTTGTGTGTGAGTCAATCATTTGTTATCAGCCCAATGTGTAGAAATGCTACAAAAGGGGACTACATTGGTTAAGCCTGAGCACATGCTCACCTTTTGAGCTATAGCAAGGGCTGCTTCATCCCTGCTGATGCCTTGTAAGATAATCTCTTGCACCTCCATCACCAATGTCTGCTCCAATAGAAACAATATCACTAAATTGGGGGAAATGCAGCAGAACATATCCTCATAAGTGCTGAGAGTTTCTGAATATTTAGGATATAAGCTAACCTGAATAGAGATGAGAAAATACCCAGCCATACGGTCATGAACAGTTGAGGAAATGCAGGAGAATATACCAACAGTTATTGCTCATTACAACTGCTTCATTCTCTTCATCTGGAAGCACTCAACAACCTTAAATGAAATTTGAGCTACAGCAGTATGCAGAACTTACATGAACTTCATGATCCAGAGGTAAAGATGAGTAGTTGAGTGCTGACACATTTGAGACTGCAACATCCAGCTGAAGCACCACATTCATAGAGACCTGTAAGTATTTTCATAATCCAATGAATTGTACTATGGCTTTACCCAGAGCACAGCATGATACAGTATGACATTTAATGACTTGGCATAGGGCCTTAACCTTCTGGGCAACCACTTGATACTTCTCAATAGCCTCCCCAGTGGTCAGAGATGGTTCCACCAATGGGCCTCCCAATTGGTCTGTCGACAAAGGAGGTGAGGGTGAGGGTGCTCCAGAGCTTAAGGAACCCTGCTTTTCACAAACAGCCATATGATAAGATACCACATACTATACAAATCACTGTGCAAATATGACAACCCCTGCTTATGTCCTCATATACCATAGAACAGCTGCACAGAGGGAAGATCAGAAATAGAGCACTCAATTTTGCACCACTCTCCACACATGAGAGATCCATAGCCATCCCTCTTCCCCCATGGCCATCCACAGTTTCAGGCAAACGAAGTACTATTCAACCTCTCCTCTCAGCCCCACCTTCAAAACAGATGTGGCTTCGACTCCTCCACTCTCAAGAGCCGAGGTAGAAATGCCAGGAAAGGGGTTCAGAATTAGGGAGGAATCCTGAGTTTGGCGAGCTGTTACATCTCCTACGCCAGCTGATGTAGTTGAAGAAATACTGTTGAAAACATTTGCACACAGTGCACACCTTTAAGAGCCCACCAAACAAAAAAGAGGCCACTGGCTATGCTCAACATATAAAACCAACCCCCTCTAATATCACTGCCAACTGCTCTCAGGAAAAGTGCCACAGCAATATCAAGTTGCTAGACACAAGGTTATATTATCAAACCTCAATGGAGATTGGGCTCGAATATCTAGTTCATCAGCTGAGAGATCTCCAGCTTGTGTGATTCCACCACTCGTCATTGATGGCTGACTTCCTCCAGCATTTGTGATGGAGCCTGTACTAGGTTGCACTCCGTACATGGCTTGTGCTGAGAGGTTGGATGCTGGTGGAGGACCAGCAGGAGCTGGGGCTGGTTGGCTTGGCTGATTTTGCCAAGGCAGCCGAGCAAAGTCCTGACAGTCAACCCAATCCCTCTTGAGAACTGACACTGAGCACATTTCTTTTGAGTAGCTCTCACTCTGATAAGCCATCCACTAGCTCAGCTCAATGCCAGCAGCCACAATTTACAAGACATTTTCATGTATCACAGTGTAGTTCAGTAGACAATCTGAAGAGCTGACTGCAACAGTGAAATGGGAACAAAGGGTGTATGAACCTCATAAACACGCTGCTGTGCATTTGTTAGCCGACCCGGTTTTGGTCGAAGTGCTTCAGGCAACCGAGCCAGGTTATTCCCTGAATAAAAAGTGGCATCGTAATAGGGAGCTCCTGTCAAATCCCTCTGCTTTCTCCTCATAGCAAGTGCTGGACCAATTGCTTCATCTAGGTCTCCAAGTGCCTGTCAACTCCAGCCAACATTGTGTGATCATTGACCTCTACTGATGATCACCAGAAGACATCACATCCTAAACCTGGCTCTAATATGGCAGAACACTCCAGTTTCATACTAAAAGCCAGATCCTCTAAACCATAGGTACAGACACTTCTTGACCACACTTGAGGGGTCAACAAATTGCAACTAAAGCCTACAAATCTGCAGCTTACCTTTTCAGTTGCAGCTTTCTCAATAACAGCACATCCCAAATCAAGGTTATCATTCGTGACTAGGTTGACTGCTTGCTCCAAGCCATCTGTGACAAGATTCACTGCCTGCAACATACTCCTCAAATGATTTGCCATGGCTACCCTCAAAGGCTCCTGTTATACAATCCCACATTCTCATCTTAGCGAAATGTTTGTAGTTTCTTCTAGTGTTGTCAAGTCATGAGAATATTGACAAGCAGTGTGGAATTAAGAATTAAACCTTGCATGTCACATGTGCCAAACTCCCTGCCAAACTAGCTACCATCAATTTGGCTGCCTGATGTGTTCGCATCTCATCTGCTTCCATAGCATAGTCCTGCACCAATTCATAAACAAAACATTTCTACTTCAATCAATTAGTCAAAACTCAGCAATGAGAGAGGATAGACAAGCTGAGTGTGCTGATTCTCATTCACACACTGTACACACATTATCTTGCAATCACATCAGAACCATATACATATATTTCAGACCGGGCCATTTGGAATTGCTCAGTCTCAAGGAACTGAACCTGTAGAAGTATCTCTTCAATCAGTAAGGGGAGCTTTGCCATTAGTAGATTGATTAGGCCAGAGGCATGAACAGACAAACCTTCATCACCAGCTCCCGTGTAGTCATGCAGGCAATGGTAACACTCCGATCAACCACAGGTGTGATTATCTCACGAATAGCACGCTCCATGGCCAGCGGCACAATTCTGTCAGAAAATAATGTTACTTCAAAATCTGGAGAAGTGCACATCCACCAGCTTCAAAACTTTCAATAAAATACAATATTCTCAAAAGAAAATCTCAGGGTAGAACAGTCAAAGCCTAACAAAAACACTTTCACATGCACTTGTATACCGTGAAAGCTGAAGCTGCTGCCCAAATCCTGCCAACTTTGGATTCAGCACAACATAAGCTGTTAAGTTTGGAATGGACATTGCCACCTGCAGAACCCAACCCAACTAGTATCTGAGTGCTTAAATTGCAAATTTTAACCAGTACTATATCATAGACATGGGGGTGTTGACCTATTCAGAATATAATCAAGGAAAACTAAGATAAACCACATCTGTCACATCTTAAAGATAATCATCCTTGCATGAGTATCAGTTATGCAGGCTTAAAAAGAGTCCAAACATGGAACAAACCTGGCCAGATGGAAAAGCTGCCTGTGAAGGTGTAGGCTGTGATAGTCCTTGGCCGCTTCCCGTTCTTTCAACAATGCTCATACCCACCAGCTTTTCTTCTTCCTTCAACTGGAATCCACATGAGAAATCACCAATCCACAACTCAGCAGCCATAATTTCATACATCCCCAAACTGAAACAGGTAAAGAGGTGCTTGAGGAAAGACAAAACTCAAGTCCCCTGGTGACAGAAGCTCAGGATCCATCAACAAAATTGGACTTAATTATAAAAGACAACAACAACTCAGAGACCAAAAGTCCCTGGAACCAAGAAACCAGCATAAGCAGGTGCTATTGGCAGCTGGCTAAGCTACATAAGTGTCTTGCAGAGCAGCTTCACAACAAGCTCAACTTCAAAGAACTGAGCATATGGGCATTCATAAATTTTTTGCATCCCTTCATAAGGTTCATATTTCTGGGCAGAACTGAAGATGGATCAGACAGTCTGCAGCCTCATCAGATATCAGAAGAACTGCATGACAGATGTGGACACCCAAACCAGACTTGCCATAAGGCTCTGCCCTGCTAGCCATAATTGTGCAACAAGTGGCAAGCTATGCCTAAAATGAACCTGTGATAATGATGCTGCATTCGCTGCAGCAGGATGTGGAACTGGAGCAGATAATTCAGGAGGCAATTCCACTGCTGGTTGGCTAAGCATTGGCATCACCAGAGCTCCACCAGTTGGTTCAGGAGGAACTGGTGCCACAGTATGCAAGTCCTTGTTTGAAAAATCAGGATTACCCTCTATCTCTCGCATTCGACCTCTCAGAAGCTGTGTTGCCTTCACATCCTTCATGTCCACACCTAGGTTTTTGTAAAGTACCTGAAGTAATGAGAAGACCATTAAGTGTATTGAAGTATGACATTCATAGTTGCCCAATTCTGCCCCTACTCTCAACATCCTACAAGCAGCATAAAAAGAGCAATTTACTCATCCTCCCCCTGTGAACCTACTTGAGATAGTGGTTGACTCCTCACAGAAAAGTAACCCCAACCTAAGCCTTGAAGTAGAGTTGACCTGACAAAAACTGAAATACCTCAATGTCAAACTTAAGATTCATCTTCAAGTTGGGTAGTGCATAAATTTCAGCCAAGAGACCAAGGATGCCCATGGTCCATGGATTCGGCGGTTGATATGCCAAACTGGACTGGCAGGGCTCAAGAATCTGCAATATGACACACCCCAATGCCAGATAAGTGAACAAATCTGCATTTTGGCTGGTGAAATTCTGCCAATCAATATCACCATCACATTTCTGGAATTTGTGAATTAAACTCCTTGAGCTCAGTGTGAAATGAAAGTGAGTTGATATGCTTGTGTATTCCTACTATGAGCCCCTAGAGAGCTGTGCAATTCTGGCAGTGTAATACTACAGTTAAATCAATATGCTTAACAACCAACACTCATTCAGTGTGTAATTAACACCCCAGACTCATGGACAATATATGAATATGGCTGCTCCTTGCTGCCATTCATTTCTAAGTTGACAAATACAGGTCACACTCAAGAATAATGCACAAGGGAACATCACCTTAGAAGTAAAAGGAATGACAGCAATCATGAGTCCTTTTTCATATGCCTGCAAAATCCAAAACATGGAGACACTAAGGAACAGGAAAGAAAACATTTCACAAAATACTGTCAGAACTTGACTCATGGAGATGCAAAAATATTCCTCATACTTCCTGATACTCCTGAGATAATGTGACAATGGTGCTGTCCACAGAATGGCTTGGTGACAACAGTGCTAACAATGCCAGGCCCCTAACCAGAGCTAACCAGAGCTTTCACATTACAGATACAGCATGCCTCACACCAATGTGTACACATGATGCTCAAAAGCTTGATTAAGCACAGCACACACCTCAGTAATCATATTTCTTCATAAGTATTGATGCATTCTGTACCTTTTAAGTCAATCCAAATAGAATTGATAGATGACCAGATGATAGGATTATAGAGATTTAAGATATAATATATCTTGTTGAGAAAACTTCACAAGAACACTTTGAAGGTAACACAACGATGAGTGTGATCATAACCTTATGAGAGCTGCTCACAAATTGTTAGACCATCACCTTCATCATAAACAGCAGAGGCAAGGTGACTGTTGACTGACTTCACAACAATTCATGTCAATCAGCATATAATAATTCAAAAAAAACTTTGGGCAAACCATTATCAGAACATCTGTGTCATGAGTTTCTGTTACATTCCCAGAAGCAATGGGAAGACTCAAGTAATGACACTGTGTGCAGCTCCCAAGAAATTGGAAAGGTCAATAGTACCCTCATTCAAGCTACAACAAGCTTGTGAGGGTAAAGCTCCATGTCAATTAAGACCACAGATCCAACAACGTATATATTTCAGTGAACAGGAAACGAGAAGTCCCCAGCTCTAAAAAACACAGAAAGAGTCAACCAGTCATTTGAACAATATCAACAGTAACATGCATGTTCAATAGCAACAGCAACAGTGACATGGTAGTTGCCAGCTATCATATCAACCATGCCCAGAGACACCAGCTCCGAACAGTGGGTGGGGGTCAATGTCAGACAATGACCAACATAATAAGTATCTGTCTGAAGACCAGAATTAATGGGAAGACTCAGCCATGGTGCTGGCTTAGCTAAACAGAATATAAAAGAGATGGATATAACCAAGAAACCAGGTAAAACAGAGAAGAAAAGACCAAACATGAACCAAACAAGGAAAGAGGAGGAAGAAACAACATGCAGACTTTCTAAATAGCTACCTAGATCCAAAGAAATATCCACAACAACACTTTGAAGGTAAGAAAACAATGAGCACAACTGTAACCTTATGAGAGTCACTCACAAGGAGTCAGACTATGACCTTCATCATCAATAGGAGTGATGAGCTGCCATGACTATCCATTGACTTCACAAGCACCGAATGGTGTACATAAAAATATAATAATACGTCCAAAATTTAGGGCAAACCATTGGACAAAATCTGTGTGCTGAGTTTGTCACATTTCCAGAAACAACAGGAATACTGAGTCGTAACACTGGCTGGCACCCAAGAGACAGAGAACTTGCAGACCAAGAGCATGAGCTTTTAGGCCAACCTCAGTAATAAGTGCCTTGGGGTCCACTTCCCGTGCTCTCAAAGCCTGGTTATGACCGATTGTCAACTTCCCCAACCAGCTCCCTAGGTTCTTGAGAAGTG
>Ga0209208_10007695_pt1 | contig 14541 bp, 15 predicted proteins | sample S1TSphfallax_3_FD_187694 | JGI IMG/M metagenome (GOLD analysis project Ga0209208, IMG submission 187694) | Host-associated microbial communities from peat moss isolated from Minnesota, USA - S1T2_Fd - Sphagnum fallax MG (SPAdes) (version 2) | ecosystem: Host-associated > Plants > Peat moss >...
TTCCTTTTAAAAATGACCTGGTTTCCACATTCCAAAGTTTATTTGGAGGTTCTTCAAGTGAGAGTTTGAACTTTGAACTTGGTTCCTCCAATTTTGAAACACTTTTTGATTTTGGGTTTAGCATATTTTTTTCAAATTCAAAAGCTTCTTGGCCTAGTTTTAAAAGTGGATTCAATTCCATGTACACATTGCACACTCACCCCCAAATGCTAAAAGATTTGTATGAGTAACGAAATTTTATAACAAAATAAAACATGAGTTTATATAAATATAAAGTTCAACAGCTAATAAATAGAAATATTCAATTATGAAGTCCAGCTTATTCATCAACTTTTTAATAAAGAAATAATTAAAAATTTAACTTAAAAGATCATGACCTTAATGTTCAAAAATGTATTTTTTTACAATTTTTGATCTAACAAAAGACTAGTTTCATAATTTGATCCTCGTGTTAGTTTCAACAAAAGGATGATCCTACACTACCTATTTTTGAAAAATAAATAAATACATAAATAAATAAATACATTGAAACCCTAAACAAACTCGTTTGATTGTGTGAATTGAGGAGAACTTATTTGAGAATTTATGATTTAAATATTAATATTTCTCAAATTTGAAGGATAGTAGAGTATAGTCCAAACCTATTTATTTATTATTTTTAATGTTGACAGGATGAATACTCTCCTTAGATGGCAATTTTTTTCAACCAACGAGATTTTTTTCAAGTTTTGGTTGTACAGGGCAACTAACTTGGGTTTAGCGGTTTGGCGCCAAGTTTAGGGCTGGGTTTAGCGGGCGCCAACCGTGGTGCTAAACCACAAGTCCCAAGGAAGGAAGGCCCCCCTCGTGTTATTCTCTCCTCCGTCTCCCTCGTCATCGTTGTTGCTCGCGCGCTCGCTCGCTCGTTGCGTTTCTCGCTTCGCTCCCTCCTTGCTTGCTTGCTTGGCCTGTGCCATTTTCTTATTCGTCGTCGTTGTTCTCTGTGTAAAATAAAATTTTCTTTTTCTCTTTCTGGTTTTTTTTCCTACCGCCTGGATCTATTGATCTGTGTGCATTCTTGTAAAGAGCGAGATGGATGCGTGCCTGTATGTCCACGACTCATTTTTATAGAATCGATGTGATGGAGGTACTGGACGAAGAAGTAGGGAAGAAGTAGGGAAGAAGTAGGGAGCGATATCGTTTGGTAGTGGTTCGCAAGTGTGAGTGATTTTGTGGAGGTGTGTGAGATTGATTTGGGGTCGGGTGAAGGAGAAGAAGACGACGAGGACGACGACGAGGGAAGGGAAGGGGCAAGAACTTAGTGCATATTGCGACATAAACTTCTTACCGACTCGCACAGAAAATAAATTCCACTCGGGGAATTAATTGGCAAGGTGTGGAGCTTGCTTCGTCGCTCTTGTGACTATCGATTTTTCCTGCTTCCGGCCATTGGAGTCTGGAAACCAACGATGACTGAGAAGAGCAGCATTGAGACAGACGCATGGGAGGATCGTTATTGGCGTGATCCATTCGAGCCTGGACTGGTGGATGCGGACGTTTCACTAGGTATCAGTGCATTGAGGAGTCGTTTTGTTATTTCCCACAGAAGGAATTCCTTCATTTCTTCCAAGAAGCTTTCCACAATAGTACCGAGCTTTTGATGTTCTTGATCATCTCTTCCAATGTTGTAGCAGATTTCTCGCAGTCACTTTGGGATGAATTGACTCGCAACGACTTGGAGGCGACGTCGGCAGCGCTTTCAACCCCGATCACTGACGACGCCTTGCTAACGGATTCACCAACTTTCCCTCGAAACAGAAGCCGAGGTAGGAGGAGATGGCCTGGACGCAGTCAGTCTTTCGCACGAAGAGGAAATAACTCTTCCTGTTCTTCATAGACTGTTCTTCATCATCATCCATCTACAAGTGCGAGGTGCTTTAATCCCATGCAATTTTTACTTGGTAGATGCTGATGCACACCACTATTTGACATCTTGTAGAAAGCTCAGAAGGAGAAGAAGGAGAAGAAGAAAAAGATGGGAATACATCAGTCCATGGCTCAGTAGAGAGGCGGCCACCAGCTCGTCTCAAGAGGCGTCGTTTGTTTAATGCAATACCACACTCGACGTTCAGCCGGAACATGTCGTGTGTCGATGCTGCTGCTGTTGCACTAGTTGAGCCGATGATGCTTGAGCCGCCTCTCAAGGTTGGAATGCTGCAAAACTCTTTGGATGTCTACCAGCGCATGGGAAAAAAAAACAGTCAGAAAACATCGATGTAATTCTCTTGCGATTGTGGTCGTACTCTGACGCTTACTACACTCTTGGAAGTTCTCATGCACAACATGCTTTTGGCCTAATTGTCTGTTGATGGTCACACTGCAGATCAGCTGCTTTGAAGATCCTCCTCTCAAGCATGATGGAGAGCTGAGCTGCATGGCAGCAATCTGGTATGGGGCCAGCAATGGTAATCACCTAATCATCAGCAATGGCGACTTTCAGCTTTCACCAAACATTTGGATCACTGACTGGTGGTGTGCATCATGGATATCTGAATGCTCTTGCAATCTGAAGAAATGCTCTCAAGTACAACTTATCTCTGAAGAAATGTTCTCAAGTACAACTATCCCTTTACCTTCTTCATGTGGGTGTTGTTGGAGCAGATCACAATCAACGTTCTTTGCAAGAGTCAACTCTGGAGCTTCTTCCCATGTCTGAGAATTGGATGAGTACTTGTGTTGAAGATAATCAAAGAAGAAATGGTTTCCAGGGTTGCAAGAAGTAAGTTAGCTCCTGGTGGGACCTGATTCCACAATTTTGGTCAAAAGCTTTTCTTTACTTCTTGCCAATGCCTGTTGTTTCACCAGTTGCATTTTCCAATGTGCTCAACAGCTTCCTTTTTTTTCTGCTTTTGTGTCATGTGTTGAATGCTGCGCAGAGGAACAGCAGGCAGACTTGTCAAACAGACAACTGGTAAGATAAAAAGAAATTCTTTACTGACAGATCTTTCTCTCGATGTTCAGGACAGAAATACTTTCTCTTCTTACAGATCTTTCTCTGGATGTTTTGTACAGTGAATTTTTTTTTCTCCTCTTACAGATTGTTCTCTGGATGTTCTGGACAAAGGAACTGTTTTTTCCTCCTACAGATCTTTCTCTGGATCTTCAGGACAAAGATTTTTCTTCTCTTATAGATCTTTCGCAAATGGATGTTCAGGAGAAAGAAAATTTTGCACCTGTAATAGATCTTTCTCTGGATGTTCAGGAGAAAAAACAATCACTGAATCTAATTCCTCCACTTTTGTGATGAGTCTCAAGATAAGTTTTTTCAACATGGATGTGGGGGAAGACTCAAAATGATTTTTTTTGCCCTGGCAGGTGGTTTGGCTCCACTCAAGCCATTCAGCAAAGAGATTGTACTGCAAGGTCCTCTGACCCCTTTCTCCAGCCAACCATCTACACGTGGTAAAGTCAACATCTCAACAGATTCAGATTATCCACACCCATGATGCCAGCACATACCAGCAAAAAATAAAAAAGAGAATGTTATTAGAAGTAAGTAATGCAAAGTTTTGTATGTCACCAAGGAGCAAAGTTCTTCACTATCATGCACAGGGGTACTTTTTCTATTTGCTGATGATCCTCCATGACAAAAAAAATTCATTGTTGCAGTTAATACAATTGCTGTGAAGAAATTCAATTTGAGCACTCCAGTGGCATATCCTTTCACATTGGTGAAACCCATGGGAGTACTTGAAGGAGACATGACACTGATGGACATAAACCAGCTCATATCATCAATAACACCTCCAAGGAGAACACCACTTCTGGGCGGTGGCTCTGTGAGCACAAATGATCTAAGGCCTAACATGAAAGTAGACTATGGAGTGGGCCTCTCTGGCAAGTTAGTAGTCACTCGCACAAGGATTTGCACTAAGGGCAATGGCACAATCACAATTCTGAGAACAAAGGGTTGATTTTTTCACTTGTGCAGACTATTCTTTGATATCTGCTGAAAGCTTGAGCGAGATCCAGATTGGTGATAACGATTTCAACTTGTTTCAGCTTGTCTCTTGTTGCCATAAACAAGTTCAACTTATTCTGGCTTTGGATCTTCTGGTTTGGCCATACCCAAACTCTAAGGTAAACTGAGAAACTAGATCACAAAATTCTACTTGGTGGGCAGTTGAGTGTACTTCGATTCTGGCAATGTATAAGCAGAGGGGTAGTAGCTGGACCTTGACTGTGTAAAAAACAAATTGTAAAATGGTTTTAAATTATATCTTTGGAGACTTTGGTTTTGAAAATAAATTGACCAACTGAAAATAGCATGATAAATCATCTTCAGGGATCTAGTGGCTCTATGGGCTATTTGTCAGTTTCCAAATGGACAGCATTGCATTTGGATATTTCTTATAGCCATCCAGGCTTAGTGAATTTGCTTGATTAGATTAATATTCAGTACAAAGGCTTGATTAGCTTTCAACCAGAATAGTCCAATGCTTGAAAATTCTGCTCAATAACTTCCATATGATAAATTGTTTATGTTCTCAATGTATACAAATTTGGTACATTGCAAAGAGAGTCACAACAACCTCCATGCATGACATTCACCCAAGCAGGTGGGTCAGAGTGAATGTAAGAGGCCTCTTGTGGGCATAAAGTGCCTTGTCCCTCCTACAATCTCATGACCTACCAATGTTTAGGTCCACCATAATGTTTGTCTAGTGCCATAAGATGGGTGAGCGTGCAATTGCTGAAATGGAGGGTTGGATTCAGCTAGGCTTCATCCTCGGCCTCTTATTTGGGGAATGTCCCCACCCTGGGGACCTATTCACATTGCAACTCCAAAACTCCTCAATTTGTCTAAAGTACAGGAACAGTACAAAAGGACTGCTTCTGACTTCTGATTGGGCTGTGAGTGAACCTGGCTTATAAACTGCATAATTCCTATGCCAGTACCTAGCCTGGTTAGGGTATGTTGCTTATGTGCAACATATGCAACATGCCCTAACCAGGCTAGGACTTACCAGACCTTCACAAGGGATTTTCAGGATTCAGGCAATCCAAGTTCTGACATCACAGTTGTTGCTCAGGTTCTAACAAGCTACAATTGTTTGAAATATGTGAGATCCATCTCAAACAATAGAGGACATTCTCCTGACATCTGGCAACTTCAAGCAACCAGTTAGTACAGCTCATTGGTAACTTCCAGCCCTTACTGTACTTAAAAACACAATTAATGAGCCACCATGATTTGACTGTTTTCATGCAATGTTCAGCAACAAAGGCCATCATCTCAGCTCTAGCCGTAATATGACTGACAGAAGACTCTCACTACTTGATGACAAGAAAATACTATGAACTAGTAACAAATAAACATATTGACGGTCAGAATGTCCAAAATCCATCGCCCCTTCTGTTTGGCACATTGACTTTACATCACCATTCAGCCAAGACAACATGATCACATCAAAGAAAAGCGCGAGAAACTGGACCCTTGGAGAGCCCAAGGCGAACTTCCATAGCTTGATGCATGTCGACTGGGATAAGGGTCTCTGACTCTCTTGGATCTGCAAAGAATGTCCAGGAACAATACAATGGCTCAATTTGCATTTGCTCCAGAAACTTCAACAAACACTGCACACATCTGAGTAAGAAATGCCCACCTTGTACTCCAGAATATGTTCTTGACAACTACAAACTCGGATCTCTAACTCTAACCCTACATGGCTGCAAACTTGAGTATGCTGAAAGGTAACAGAAAACCAGAAAGCATCTCAGACCTCAGATCAGCATCACATTTTTGGAAAGCACTGGAATATGTCTACAAGTTCACTTTCTGGAACTACTGTGCAGGAAAGCAGAGATCCTACAGCATAAAGATGGAATTTTTGCATCTGCTCTCTGGGACTGGATCCAAAATGGATTTCTTGAACACTCTTACTGGCAAACAAACTTCTATGGAGCAATAACAGATCCAAATGAGACTTAACAACTAAGTCAGAAAAGACAAGCCTGTAAAGGACTACAAGAAGGAAAAGAGAGATTGAAGACCATGCCAGAACATCAGGATGGACAAAAGAATGTAGCCATACCATTCAGGTAATCTTCAAATCTGAAGTCATCCAGAGAACCAGTCAAGGACTCAAGGCCAAGCATAGATGAGGGCACAAGCCCAGGTGGGCGCTGGAACCTGCACCCATCCGTCAGTTAGATGAGACACAATACCTTGCTTGAAGATGCTATGGAACAGCTATTATATGCAAAATGATAGCTTCTCCTAGGGCAGAATCTATTGATGGCAGCAAGTCCACTCTTGAGATGCTTGGGAGATTCATTGGCACCAGCAGCACCACCAAAGAGCATATGTGCCCCAAGCTCTGGAGAAACCTGTACATATTGGAAAGAGGACAAGACTATGAAAAGATGATACAAGCACGTAGTTTCTTACTTTGACAAAATCTGGCGCTCAATATCCATCTTCATGGGAAAGGCTGATCCATACACCTTCTCTAAAAGGGTGCGCTTTGTCTGCTGCTGGTACTTGCTGGTCTTCACATCCCAAAAGTTGCATCATGACCAAAAAGACAAGAATTTCAGCAATCCAGAAACCTTCATGAAAATACCAAAATCATTTCCAATACGAATTCTTAATTAGATTAGGGTTTCAATAGGCAATAGTTGAAAGCCTAGGCTCGTTGTCTTCACCTCAAATCCTGTTGAAACCCTAGATTGTTCCAGTTAATCCTAATCACAGATACAGACTTGCTCCAGTTACTCCTGATCACAGACACAGACGGGGATTAACCCTGCACACAGGGCCTTAAACACTGACATGGAAAGAAAGACAAAAGGCGCATGCCGGGACTAGCGAGAGAGAGAGAGAGAGAGCAATTCCAGGACATCCGTCAAGATTAAAAGAAGCAATTAAGGAAAATGAAGAACAAGCGAATAGAACCTACCGTATTCTGGATGACCTCAACCGGGTGCATCGGCAACGCTTCATTCTTCAAAGCAGGCAGCCCATGGCGCAGTGTATCGTGGGATCCCAACACATCATGTGGCAGTTCGAGTCTATCCTGGAACACACACAAAACACGCTTACATTTATTAGAAAAAAAAAACCATCCGCTCTCTTCCTCTTCGCCAACTCCTTTTACAATCTCGAGCACCCAAAGCCCTAGACAAAAACAAAAAAAAACACCAAATTCCTCCTCCTCGTAACAAAGCCTTCCCCGATCATATTGGCAAGAGAAACAAGAAGCAAACTTCTACCTCCCTACATCCTCACCATGATTGCAGCCGCACAAACCTAATCGTCGCAAGGCAAAGCGAGAAACAAATAGAAAGCAGAGACAGGGAGCGAAAGAGACGAGACAAAGGAATTCGGAGAAGCTCTGGCGCCACCGACGTAATTAGGGTTTGTTTGGGGCAGGGGGTGGAGTGGGGGCCGGGGGGGGGAGTGTGGAAAAAAATTCATCCATTCAAATTTCGTTCCTAATATTTTGGAATGACTGGATGAAAAACCAGGTCCTAACCAGTGTTGGGCGGGTATGAGATAATGATTAAGAATTGAGCAGGGTTTCAAGTATTACCCAGATAGATACCCTGTTTGAAACCTGTTCACCGGTTCTCACTTAAGAATCGATCACTTGAAATCTTGTTTTTAAATTTTTTTAAAAAGTTGATACCTTATTAGGGCATTAAAAAAACCCGTCTAACATTGGTTAGAACTAGTGTGAGGACAAGTATTTGATTTTTTAAAAATACCCATTGATTTTAAGTATTTGAAAAAAAATCAGATCTAAGAATTGCCAATTATGGTGGTTTCAAAAATTTCAAAGAACCATCGGTTTCATGAAAGAGCCAATAAAAACCCAACAATTTTAGGTGGATATTTGATTTTTCAAAGGAATTGATAATCATGGTTATGTATAACCAAGCATTTGGTTTTTTTATAAATATAATTATATATCAAAATTGGGCATTTAATTTTTTTGATAATTGTGAATATTAATTTTGATACCCAACGAGGGTTTGATGCAAATTTTAATGCTTGCCTCATTCTAGTCCCAACTCCCAACTTATTCCCAAGCACAAATAAATACCTTATCCTAGTTAGTTCCATCATTAAATAATACTCAAAATAGTGAAATGAACTTTTGTGAAAATATGAAGTTGACATGTTGAAATCATCATAATTATCATAAGCTACATTTTGAATAATTTCATTACTCATGTGACAATATCATAATAGATCATAAAAAATTCAATAATTTTAAATTTTAAAAAAATTAACTTTTTGATTTTTTTTGTTTTGTCAATGTGGAAACTAACCTTTCGCTATGTACTCAACAAGGTTGAAACTAATGTTGGCTAGTTTTTTGTTTTGAAAAAAACCTTTCATTTCAAATTTCACACATTTAGGTGTCATTATCTTGAGCAAATTTAAAATTATTTCACATATAGGGATAAGATATTATGCTTACCAATGACTACCTATCCATAGATACTCGTTGAAGTTTAAATGTACATGCGTTCACACAACAAAAAAAGATAATTGAACTTATCTTATTCATGATTATTAAATCAAATGGATGGTTGTTGAAGTATGGAGTTACGTGAAGCTAATTATCAAGTGTGTATTATTGCCATTCATTGTATTTGCCTACCATCATAAACATATGGACATGAAAAAGTGGGGTGCCAACATAAACTTTCACTATTCATTGCAAGGAGAGATTGAGCTTCCTTTTGTTGCTTGGATTTTCGTAGTTTGTAAGCTTTTGTAACTTTGTTGACAAAAGCTTCTATTGATAATTGCAACATTGTTTTCTTTTCAAGCCAAGTTCCTTCATAAGCAATGTTGTTTCTTTTCTTCAAGGCAACTCCTTTCATTTGCCACATCACAAATGGAAACTTTGCAATCCATAACTTTGTTTGATCATTGTTTTGTTGATATTCATTTGGAGTGTTTTGTGTTCTGTTTTCAATTTTGTAATGTATCATTTTAAGAAATTTCCTTTTCAAGTTGCATTTTATTGATCTTCATATGTAGCATTGTGTGTTTTTTCTTCAATCTTGTAATGTATCATTGTGAAGAGCTTCATTTTCAAGCCACATTCTATCAATCATCATTTGTAATGTTCAATGTTTTTTATTCAATTATGCAATGTACTGTTTATTATAAAGATATTTGTTTTTGAACAATTACATTGTTTCCTTGTTTTTCGATTTTCGTTTATAATGTTAAATAAAAAGTTATGAAGCCATTGAAGACAATTCTTCTTATTCAAAATTTCAAGTATAAGATTTGTTGAACCTTGATGATCTCTTGTCGATGGTAGAAAGTTGATGATTGGTGGAAAAATTTGGGGAGCTACATCTAAAATGGATGGAGTTGTTATTGATGGCAAAACTTATGGATCAACCATTGTTGAAAATAAGATTTGTTCTTATGAAGCCAATTGATGGTAGAATTTGGGTGATGCACTCCCAATTCTTTGCAAGACTCAAAAGTGAGTCCAAGTACAAAACAACGGAAGGGGGAAAAGTTGGGCCACGCTCCCTAGCTCACAACATTTTAAAGGGTAGAGAGGTGTGTTGGAGCTGCGGGATGGGACTAGGAAGAGTTGACAAGCTTCACTCACTCACACAGGCTTGCACATAACGCACACAAGGTGGTTAGTGCATAGTTGGAACACCTTTGGTGCTAGGATGAGCCACGAGCAACACGAACACACAAGACTCACCACGGCTTGGATTCGGGGGAAGCCACCACTTTCCCCCTTATAGTATACTTTGCACCTCTCCATGGGCTCACATCCAAATGGCTTTTCTCTCCCAGGATTCCTGAAATCTCGCCAGCCGAGACTCTTGCAACTTTGGAGCCCTATAACTTTACGAGCAAACTTTGGATTGAGGTGCAGCCTAAAGCAAAGTTGTAGTTCTTGTCGAGAGCTTTTCAATGGTATGTCGCACGTTGTTTGCAACTAAGTAAATCAGGTCGATTCTCGACTTTTTCTGGTCGGGAGTCAAATTGGCCATAACATTTGAAAAAATTACATAAAGTTGCATGCCTGCTACAACTAGAATTCCAAAATCAATACACAATTTAATTCTAATTTTCCTAGATACACTAAACCCTAATTGAATCACTTAGTACAAATGCACATGCAACAAGTGGAATATGATAGAGAAACTCATGGGTTCACTTTCCATTTGCATACAATTCTTTTGGGCTACTCATGATCTTTGAAAAGTTGAAACCACATGATTCAAACCCTTGCAACCCATAATTCCATGATGGTCATTTTCTTCTATTTACACTTTATCCCATAATTGTAAAGATGGGGATTCAACTTGATTAATGTTCATTGCACACCAACAATCAGAAAGGCTACCTCAAGAACATGGATGAAGCAAATTTTGTTGTGCTCCAAATATCTCAGACCCACCACTATCACTGATAAACTGCAAATTAGAACCTGATTTAGCTTCAGGTTAAGGGAATTGGGTTGACAATTTTCTGTCCAAGGATCCAAGGTCTCCAAAGACAAATTATTAACAATAGGTCATTTCATGGTGCTCTCCGCTGTTGAAAACATCACAGAAAGGAGGTACTTGCTTAGTCTAATATGACAATGATGGCAGCAACCACTGGTCACCTACCCTGTGCCAGAATAGCCTGAAGCCATGAGATGAAGTCCTACAAAGTTCTACACAGGTGATGAGGTCAAGCAACTAACTCTATTGTTGTCTATCTCACTGGCCTTGCACTTCATCAGATGCTTCATGTCACTGATTTTCCTTTCAATGACAAGCTTGTGTAGCCTTTCTTCAGGGCACTCCATTTCTACATATTGCTTCATTTGCCCTAACACCACGTTCTCCTTATGTCCCAGTGAGATCACTTCATCAAATGCAACAATGAGCTCAACAATCATTTTCCAAAGTCCCTCCTCATCGAGTGCTGGGACATACTCAGGTACCTGTAGTAAAGTCAAGGCTTTAACACACATAAAACTCTCAATACCTGGTTCTCAGACATTCTTGAAAGGCTGGATTGGCCCTTGAATTTAGTCATTTCGTATGTACTTACTAGAATTTGAGGTCTACTTTTGCTTCTTAACAACCTCCAAACAAACTTTACACTAGAGAATTTGTCCTAGAGGGAAAGCATTTGGCCTCCTAGGGTGTGTTGTGTGTTCCCTAGGTACATAATAGTTAGAGTGTCCATAGATACTATCCATGGACATCTGTGCCAATTATGTTTAAGATTGTTTAAGCTTAATGTTTAAGATGCTTAAGCTTAAGAGTTGGTGTATAGATTGGAATTTCAGAAGCAGATAGCATACTAATGGCCTGTGAATCCTGAAGGCAAACAAACATGTTGGTCAGATCGCAACAATTTGGTATATGGAACACAAAACCATTTGCATGATATTCATGACAATTAGAGATTAGGTTGTCAAATGGATGTTGACTTTGACAACAAATACTAGGCCAATCCAATGATAATAAGGTCATTGGATCGGAAGGTTCATTGGTATTGTGGGGATCTAGGGGATATGTCCTTGGTGGAAGAATTGAGGTTGCCTTCACATAAAAATATTCACCTTTGAAAGTTTTTTTCCTTTCAATCTGGGATGGCTTTACATCAGTGGCTTTCCATTATCATTCTTTTGAGGGCATTGTCATTTCTCTCTCCAAATTTGCAAACAACCAAAATGATGATGCTTCATTCTGTTGTCCATCTCAATGGATTTGAAACTACCTATTTGGATTCATCAAGTTTTGACCATCCCGATTTCAGATTTATGATGCCCAGTATTTACAAATCATACCAACAATTGCATTGTCAGTTTTGATGGTTATATTATTGGTAACTAACTTTCTTCTTTGTGCCTACAAATCTTCCATGAAGTGTTTTGCTTGTTTGCTTTTAAAAGCTGCACAACTTCAGTATCTTGGGGTTTGGAGATCTACCTCTGCAGTTTGCCAACTGCACTAAAATTGAAGGGCAAGTTGGCAACGTCCAATTGTCAGGCATGGGTGTCTTTCATTTAAACCATTTAGAAGTCTTGTTAAATGCTTATGCAACTATTTTAGTTTTTTTCTGGAGCAAGTTTCAATTTCAGTAGAGCAGCTTCAGGAAGTTTATGTAGAGCTTCTCCAATGCACATTGATTGAGGGAGCATATGAGCAGCTTTAGATTATTGGGTCAGGTTTGTTTTGAAGAATTTCAAAGGTCTCTAAGCATGTGCATAAACTGTCTTTGATTTTGGAGCAAAGCTTCACTAAGTGTGTGTGCACCTGTTTAAATTTTTGGAGTAAGCATTGGTGTTTGATTGGAAGGGCACAACCAACCATGGCTATGGCTTGATAAGTCCCCCCCTCACTGAAATCTGAATTTTCCACTGGTAAAGCTTGTACCCATTAGATCACATGTTGTGGTATTTGTAAATGGTGCTCTGCCATAATGTATCAAGGTGCTCCAAGATGAGCAAGAGCACAAGAGGGGCTAGGCCAAATTGTTCATTGCAACCAGATCAATTGGCAGCACTCAAGGATGATGCCAAGAATGAGCAGGTCTGTCTATTAAAATCTTTGGCCAAGCTATTGGTTGACAATGTTGAGGCTGCTTGTGCCAAACAAGGGCGTGGTCCATATCTTGCACTAACAGCTCCTCACACATCTGCAAGCTCTCAAGATCAAACATTAGCTCTTGCTTCAATGAAGGTTCATGTTGATAAACAACATTCCTTGTTAAGTTCATCTAGTTATGGACATGTGTTGTATGTCATCCTTTGGAATGAGATCATGACAGACACTTTCAACATGTATTGAACCGCCAAAATTGGCAAACGAAATGTGGTGCACCTGAGTTTCAATTAGATACCAAAACAATCACTGAAAACCATGAACTCAGGACATGCATTGTCGCAAACCCACTGAGTGTTGGGATAGGGAGGACTGTTCCAACTGTTTGTCCACATGCAATCAAGGGTGGTCTGATAGCAGAAGTGGTGAAATCAATCATGGAAATGCTCCTGTAATCTTACCTACACCTACACAATACCGCATGTATAGGATTCACCAACAAAGGATGCACAATAATGCACTAGAGGAGCAGCAACCAAGGAAAAACTGCATGAGAATGGAAGGTAGCACAACTGCACAAGTTGTTGAATCTCTGACTTTGAGCAGTTTCCATGTCCAACAACACTCTGCATCACATGAACAAAGAAAAGGCAGCACAACCCAACTGCAAGAGCCAAATAGACGACTCAAAGATGAAATCCAAACAGAAGATTTGTGCCCAATTGAAGGTGGTAAGGAGAATAGAAAAGGCACATTCTTACCAAGCACTGTCAATAGCTGCAGGCCAGCCATGGCAGTGGAACCCCCCCCACTCTTGTCATTTGCAGCTTCCCTGGTTGTTCAAAGTAATGGGAGCAACACTGTTCAACTACTGGGATCAGAACAAGAGTATACCATGGACAATGAGCCTTTCCTAGACCATCAGATTGAGGCTTACATACAGGCAAACATCTTGCAATGTTGCCTGCTCTCTCGAGGTCTTTGCCTCAGTTTCTCCAGTTCTGAAGACATGAGGTATTTTCTACATGGTCGTCATCATTCCAATGTATTACTTTCTTGTCAATAACCAGGGGTCTTCTGCCATGTTTTGCACTGGTACACATACTTGAAAGCAGTTTGCTTGAATGTAGCAAAATGATCAAATGCTCAAAATGCCCAAGAAAAAAAGCAGATTGAAAAAGCCTACCACAAGAATTTTTCTTCAACAGATGTAACAACACATGCAGTGCTGTCCTCTCAACATTCTATGGATTTGTCAAGCAAGTGAAAAAGTTCTCATGTATCTGATCCTTGATGTCATGTGCAAACTGTCCACTGCACAATTGTTTACAATTCTGCAATTGTAAAAGCATGCAGTCAGACTCCCTCTAACTGGGACCAGCCACAAAATGTGCAAGCTCTAGTGTGATATGTCCTCACATAGAAAGCAACCATAACAAGTGAAGGAGAAAAAAACCTGCACACACACATAAATATGATCATCAAGGCAGCATTGGACATGATGATCACATCATCTAGGCAAAAATTCCATGCAAAAACCAGGAGCTTATCAATGTATGCACAGAAAACTGTTGAGAGATAGCCACCATTTTGATTGTAAAATGCACAGGTTTCTGCATACCTGTCGCTGCCACCATTCGCTTTCTAATCTCTCGAATCATGTACATCTATGATGGAAGCACAACATAGTTTTGCAAGTGTGAATTACCCTCAGTGATCTGAAAAACCTTTACTCCAAAGAATCCTGCAATAAATATGGCAGGCGCAGAGTTCTTCCAAAAGCCACCAAGAGAAAGCAAAACACACCAATTAGCTAAAATGGATTTGCAATGTGGTACCACAGGTGCGTCTGACCTCTCATTCCATGAGATTGCAGAGAAAACAAATCCACAAAACACATAATAACAGTAATCCAAACACAAGTAGCTAGCACAGCATTGAATGAAAATCTCTGAAGTG